>Ga0247790_10000111_pt1 | contig 41204 bp, 9 predicted proteins | sample UWRJS171409R4_FD_179913 | JGI IMG/M metagenome (GOLD analysis project Ga0247790, IMG submission 179913) | Soil microbial communities from Arlington Agricultural Research Station in Wisconsin, United States - UWRJ-S171-409R-4 | ecosystem: Environmental > Terrestrial > Soil > Agricultural land...
CCCTGGTTCGAGCGCTACCCGGACGCGCCCACGCGTCTCGTCAACATGTACGGCATCACCGAGACCACCGTCCACGTCACGTATCACCGGGTGACGGAGTCGGATCTGACGGCGTCCGTCATCCCGATCGGCCGCCCGCTCCCCGATCTCGACCTCCGGCTGCTCGACGAGCGCGGCCAGCCGGTGCCGGTGGGGATCCCGGGCGAGGTGTTCGTCGGGGGGGCCGGTGTGGCCCGGGGTTACCTGAATCGTCCCGAGCTGACGGCCCAGCGCTTCCTCCCCGATCCGGCGGCGCCCGACCGGACGCTCTACCGCTCCGGCGATCTCGCCCTCCGGCATCCGGACGGCACGTACAGCTACCTCGGCCGCATCGACGATCAGGTGAAGATCCGCGGCTTCCGCGTCGAGCTCGGCGAGATCCGGGCGCTGCTCGCCGAGCACCCGGCGGTGGCCGAGGCGTTCGTCACGACCTACGAGCGGGGCGAGGACGACAAGCGGATCGTGGGCTACGTCGTCCCCCGGCAAGGCGCGTCGGAGCTCGACCTCTCGGCGGCGGCGGGTGCCGGGGCGGGATCCATCAGCGAGGTCCGCGTCGGCGAATGGCAGGAGCTCTACGACGAGCTCTACGCGCGATCGGCGGACGCGCCCGGGACCGCGCCCGGCTTCAACATCGCCGGATGGAACAGCAGCTATGCGGGCGCCCCGCTGCGCGCGGAGGTGATGCAGGAGTGGGTCGATCAGACGGTGCGGCAGGTCCTCGAGCGCGCGCCGTCGCGCGTGCTCGAGCTCGGATGCGGCACCGGTCTGCTCCTCGCCCGCATCGCGCCGTCCACCACCGCGTACTGGGGTACGGACGTCTCCGGCGTGGCCGTGGACATGGTCCAGAAGCTCGCCTCCCGGACGGCGGGGCTCGGGCACGTCAGGATCTTCCACGGCGCCGCCGATCAGCTCGACCGCATCCCGTTCGGCGAGGAGCGGTTCGACGCGGTGCTCCTGAATTCGGTCGCCCAGTACTTCCCGAGCGCGGACTACCTGGCCGAGGTGCTGGCGGCGGCGGCGGCTCGTGTGAGCCCGGGCGGCTTCCTGTTCGTCGGCGACATCCGGAACCTGCGGCTGCTCGAGGCCTTCCACGCCTCTGTCGTGCTCGCCCAGCACACCGGCACCCTCGAGCCGAAGGCGCTCCAGGCGCGCGTGGCGGGCCGCATGGCCGGCGAGGAGGAGCTGGTGCTCGATCCCGACTTCTTCTGGGCGCTGCGCCAGCGCATCCCGCGGATCTCGCACGTCGAGGTCCGGCCCAAGCGGGGCGCCGCGAAGAACGAGCTCACGCGCTTTCGCTACGACGTGCTCCTGCACCTCGACACGGCCGCGGCGCCGGCGCCGGACATCGAGTGGGGGCCCGGCAACCTGAGCCTGCCGGAGCTGCGGGCCCGGCTCGGCCAGGAGGCGACCCGCCGGCTCGGGCTGCGCGGCGTTCGCAACGCCCGCGTGCAGGCGGCGATCGAGGCGGCGGAGCGGCTCCGCGATCCATCCGTGGCCCACGCTGGCTCTCTCGAGGCGCTGCGCAGGCGCGTCCTCGATCGCGACCGCTCGTCCCCGGCCGGCGATCCCGAGCCGGGGCTCGACCCCGAAACGCTCCACGAGCTCGGCGAGGCGCTGTCGTACGACGTCGCGCTGGACTGGTCGCGCGGCGGCGCCGACGGCTCCTTCGACGCGGTGTGGATCCGGCGGGACGGGGCTCGCAGCGCGGACGGCGCACCGCGGGGCCGGGGGCCACCGATTGCGCTGTTCGGTGCGCTGCCCGAGCCCCGCGCGCATCTGCAGGCGAACATCCCCCTCCGCGGACGCTTCGAGCGGAGGCTGGTGAGCAACCTCCGCCGCCGGGCGCAGGAGCATCTGCCCGACTACATGGTGCCGGCCAGCATCATGATCGTGGACAGGATCCCGCTGACCGCCAACGGCAAGGTCGATCGGCGCGCGCTCCCGATCCCGGCCGCTCCCCACGACCTCGATGGGACCCACGTCGATCCGCGGACGGGGGAAGAGGAGATCCTGTCCAGCATCTTCGGCGAGCTGCTCGGCGCGGAGGGGGTCGGCGTCCACGACAACTTCTTCGACCTCGGCGGGCACTCGCTCCTGGCCACGCAGGTGGTGTCCCGGATCCGGGCCGTGTTCGGCGTCGCCCTCCCGCTGCGCACGTTCTTCGAGGCGCCGACGATCGGGGCGCTCGGCGCGGCCGTGCAGCGGCTCCGTACCCGCGCCGATGCCCCCACCCGCGATCTGACGGGGCCGCAGGCGCGCGCGGGGCCCCTCCCGCTGTCCTCGGCGCAGGAGCGCTTGTGGATCCTCGATCGCATCGAGGAGACCCGCGCCCCGCTCTACGTGATCCCGCTGGTCCTCCGGCTGCGTGGACCGCTCCACCTGGACGCGCTCCGGGCCAGCCTGAACCTCGTCGTCCGGCGCCACGAGGCCCTGCGCACGAGCTTCCCGATCGGAGACGACCAGCCGTTCCAGTCGATCACGGACGACCTGTCGATCGATCTGCCGCCTCCGGACGACCTCGTCCCGCCCGCGGGGGGCGCTGAGGAGGGCCTGCTCGCGCTCATCCAGCGGCAGGCGGGCCTCGAGGTCTCCCGGCCCTTCGATCTCGCGCGCGGGCCGCTGCTGCGCGCGCGGCTGCTCCGCGTCGCCGACGGCGATCACGTGCTGGTGCTGACGATGCACCACATCGTCAGCGACGGCTGGTCCCTGGGGATCCTCGCGCGCGAGCTCGCGGCGGGCTACAACGCCGCGCGCCTGCAGCGCGAGCCGGTCCTGCCGGCGCTGCCGGTCCAGTACGCGGACTTCGCGCTCTGGCAGCGGCAGCTCCTGGCGGAGGGCGCCCTCGCTGGATCGATCCGGGCGTGCACCGAGCGCCTCGCTGGCGCGCCCCCCTCGCTCGATCTCCCCGCCGATCGACCGCGACCTCCGGCCCCCTCGTTCCAGGGGGGCCTGGTCCGGTTCGTCGTCGATCGGGCGCTCACGGCGCGCCTCAAGGCCCTGAGCCGCCGCGAGGGCGTCACCCTGTACATGACGCTGCTGGCGGCCTTCTCGGCCTACCTCTCGCGCGTCTCCGGCCAACAGGACCTGGTGCTCGGATCGCCGGTGGCGAACCGGAACCGCGCCGCCACCGAGCCGCTCATCGGCCTGTTCGTCAACACGCTCGCCCTGCGCCTGGATCTCGCCGGCGATCCGAGCTTCCTCGCGCTCCTCGGCCGCGTCCGGCGCACGACGCTCGATGCCTACACCGATCAGGACGTGCCCTTCGAGAAGCTGGTGGAAGCGCTCGGGCCCGAGCGCAGCCTCAACAAGCAGCCCCTGGTGCAGGTGATGTTCGTGCTCCAGAACGCGCCCTTCGCGCCGCCCGTCCTCGACGATCTGAGCGTGGAGCTGCTCGAGCTGGACAGCATCACCGCCAAGCTCGATCTCACCCTGTCCATGCAGGAGACCGCGGACGGGCTCTCCGCGCAGCTCGAGTACAGCGCCGAGCTCTTCGACCGAGAGCGCATCGACCAGATGGCGCGCCACCTCGGGGTCCTCCTCTGCGACGCGGCCGATCACCCGGAGCGCCGCGTGTCTGCGCTCGCCATGCTCGATCCGGCCGAGCGCGAGGCGCTGGACCGATGCTCCGCGGGCCTGGCCGCGCCGGCCGCGCCGGGCTCGGTGCTGGAGCTGTTCGCCGAGCACGTCGTCCGGGATCCGGACGCGATCGCCGTCGAGTGCGACGGTGTCGCGCTGAGCTACGGCGAGCTCGATCGCCGGGCCAGCCGGGTGGCCCGGCGCCTCGTGGCGCTCGGCATCGGGCCCGAGCAGCGGGTGGCCCTCGCCCTGCCGTGCTCCGTCGACCTGATCGTGGCCCTGATCGGCGTGTGGAAGGCGGGGGGCGCCTATGTCCCCATCGACCCCGCGTACCCCGCGGCGCGGATCGCCCACATGCTCGAGGACTCGCAGGCCGCGCTCCTCCTCACGGCGCCCACCGTCGAGATGCGGGGGCGGCTGGGAGCGCGCACCGTCTGGATCGCCGACCTGGTCGCCGACCTGGTCGCCGAGCACCCCGACCCGGTCGCGCTGGCGGCGCCGGCGCCTGGCTCGCTCGCCTACGTCATCTACACCTCCGGCTCGACGGGAACCCCGAAGGGAGTGCTGATCGAGCACCGGGGTCTGGCGAACCTCGCCGCCGCCCAGCAGCAGGCGTTCTGCCTGGGACCAGGGAGCGCGGTCCTCCAGTTCGCGTCGCTCTCCTTCGACGCATCGGTCTGGGAGATCGCGATGGCGCTCGGGAGCGGGGGCCGGCTGGTGCTGTCCGCGGACGAGCTGGTCCGGGCCGGGGACGGCCTGGCGGCGATCCTCGTCGACAAGCGCATCAGCCACGTCCTCCTGCCTCCGTCCACCCTCGCGGCGCTGCGCGAGGGGGCTTATCCGGATCTCCGGGTGATCATCTCCGGGGGAGAGGTCTGCACGCGGGAGCTGGCACGGAGGTGGGTGACGGAGTCGCGGCGCTTCTTCAACGCCTACGGACCCACGGAGGCCACGATCTGCGCCACGCTCGAGGAGGTCAGCTCGACCGAGTCCGGCCCGCTCTCGATCGGGCGTCCGCTCCCGGGGCTCGTCGTCCGGATCCTCGACCGGGATCAGCGCCTGTCGCCGATCGGTGTCCCCGGCGAGCTGTGCGTGGGCGGCATCGGCGTCGGGCGCGGGTACCATGGCCTCGAGGCGCTCACGCGCGAGCGCTTCGTGGCCGACCCGCTCTCGGCCGCGCCGGGCGCGCGGCTCTACCGCACGGGCGATCTCGCCCGCTGGCGCGCGGACGGCAAGATCGATTACCTCGGCCGCCTCGACTGTCAGATCAAGCTCCGCGGCTACCGGATCGAGCTCGGTGAGATCGAGGCGGTGCTCGAGGGGCATCCCGGCATTCGGCAGGCGCTCGCGCGGGTGCACAAGGACCAGCTGGTGGCGTACGTGACGGGACGGGAGGCGGGCGTCCCCACGGTCCACGCGCTCCGGGAGCACGCGGCGACCCGGCTGCCCGCGTACATGGTGCCGCTCTGGATCGTGGTCCTCGACGCGTTTCCGGTCACGCCGAGCGGCAAGATCGATCGCGCGAAGCTCCCCGATCCCGATCCCGCGTCGGAGCGGACGGCCTTCGCGGCCCCCAAGTCCGAGGCAGAACGGATCCTGGCCGGGATCTGGGCGGCGGTGCTGAGACGGGAGCCGATCGGGATCCACGACAACTTCTTCTCGCTGGGCGGCGACTCGATCACGGGCCTCCAGATCATCGCCCGCGCGACCCAGGCCGGCCTGCGGCTGCGGCCGCGCCAGCTCTTCCAGCACCAGACCATCGCGGAGCTGGCCAGGGTCGCGAGCAGCGTCCCGCCGATCCAGGCAGAGCAGGGCGCCGCCACGGGGAGCGCGCCGCTCACGCCGATCCAGCGCTGGTTCTTCGAGCAGGAGCGCGCCGCGCCCCAGCACTTCAACATGGCGGTGCTGCTCGACGTCAGCCCCGACCTCGACCTCGGCGTGCTGCGCCGCGCCCTCGACGCGGTGGAGGCCCACCACGACGCGCTGCGCCTCCGCTTCCACCGGGTCGGCTCGATCTGGACGCAGCACCACGCCGCTACGGCCGCGTCGATCCCGCTTGCGGACACCGAGGTCGGCGCGGGCGGGAGCCTGGAGGCGACGCTCGCGGCGCTCCACCGCGGGCTCGACCTCGAGCGCGGTCCGCTCGTGCGAGCGGCGGTCGTCCGGCTGGGGCCCGCCGCGGCACGGCTCGCCCTGGTCGCTCACCACCTGGTGATGGACGCCGTGTCGTGGGGGATCCTGATCGAGGATCTCCTGACCGCATACCAGCAGCTGGTGGACGGGGGAGCGGTGCGCCTGCCGCCGAAGACCACGTCGTTCCAGCACTGGTCGAGGCGCCTCGCGGCGTACGCCGATACGCCGGACGCGTGCGCCGAGCTCGATGCCTGGCTGGTGGCCGACGGCCGTGACGGCGCGTACGAGCTTCCGCTGCACGATGCCGGCACCCCCGACACGGTCGGCGAGGCGTCCACCCTCGTGACCTACCTGGAGATCGAGGAGACCCAGGCGCTGCTCACCGAGGTGCCGGCCGCGTACGACGTCAAGGTCCACGAGGTCTTGATCGCGGCGCTCGCGCGAAGCGTGGCGAGCTGGACCGGCCACGGCGGGGTTTGCATCGATCTCGAAGGGCACGGGCGAGAGTTCTTGTTCGAGGACATCGACCTGAGCCGCACGGTGGGCTGGTTCACCGCGCTGTACCCGCTCCGGCTGCGCGTGGGGAGCCGGGAGGGCGAGCGGGAGACGCTGGCCCGCGTGAAGGACGCTGTCCGCCGTATCCCGCGCGGCGGGATCGGGTACGGCGTCCTGCGCTACCTCTCGGGAGATGCGTCGATCCGTGCGCGGCTGGGAGCCGGTCCTCCGGCGCCGCTGGTGTTCAACTACTTCGGCCAGCGTGGCGTGATCCCCGCGACCGGCCTCGTGCGCGGCGCGGCGCCGGAAGGCGTCGGCCCGCTGCACGATCCGCTGGCGATCCGGCCCCACCGCATCGAGGTCGACGCGGTGGTGGAGGCCGGGCAGCGCTTGTGCGTCCGCTGGTCCTTCGGCGCGCGGGTCCTGCGCGCGACCACGATCGAGCGCCTGAGCGCGTCGTTCATCGCCGACCTCCGCGCGCTCATCCGGGATCGCCGAGAGCCCCGGGCCGCCGTCCGCGTGGCCGCCGACTTCCCGATGGCTCGCATCAGCGCCCGGGACCTCGCGCGCGTGCTCGACAGGAAGCGGCCATGACCGCGGCCCCGGACCCGATCGAGGACATCTACGAGCTCGCGCCCATGCAGCAGGGCATGCTCTTTCACACGCTGCTCGATCCCGGCGCGGGCATGTACATCGCGCAGATGAGCTGCGACGTGCGCGGCGAGCTGCCGCTGGCCCGCTGGAAGGACGCCTGGCGGCGCGTCCTCGCTCGGCACGCGATCCTGCGCTCGGGGTTCATGTGGGAAGGCCTGGCGAAGGCGGTGCAAGTGGTCTCGAGAGAGGCCGAGATCGAGTGGCACGTCGAGGATCTGCGGCCGCTGGACGCGGCCGCGCGGGAGGCGCGAATCGACGAGTTTCTGCGCGCGGACCGGCTCCGGGGCTTCGTGCTCGACACGCCGCCGCTCGTTCGCTGCGCCCTCTTCCGGCTCGACGACGTGCGCCAACGCTTCACCTGGACCTATCACCACATCTTGCTCGACGGCTGGAGCTTCCCGATCGTCCTGCGCGAGGTGCTGGAGGTGGCCGAGTCGGGCGTCCACGCGCTGCCGCCGCCGGCGCGCCCCTTCCGCGACTACATCGCGTGGCTCCAGGAGCGGGATCCCGCCCAGGCCGAGGCGTTCTGGCGGACCACGCTCGCGGGCTTCGATCAGCCGACGCCGCTGCCGTTCGCGCCCCGGCAGCCGCAGCACCCGTCGGCTCCGGACCGCCAGCCCGAGGTCATCCGGCGCCTGGCGCGCGAGCTGACCCGTCGGCTCGGCGCGCTCGCCCAGGAGCAGCGGCTGACGCTCAACACGCTCGTCCAGGGGGCCTGGGCGCTGGTGCTGGGGAGAATGGCCGACCGGGACGACGTCGTGTTCGGCGTGACCGTCGTGGGGCGGCCCGCGGAGCTCGCGGGCTCCGAGTCGATCGTCGGGCTATTCATCAACACCGTACCGCTCCGGGCCCGGCTGGACGACGCGGCGCCGGTCGCGGCGTTCCTGGCGAGCCTGCAGGCGAGCCAGGTCGCCCTCGAGCCCCACGCCTACTGGTCGCTCGCGGACATCCAGGCCCGGTCGGCCGCCCCCCACGATCGCCCGTTGTTCGACAGCCTGATGGTCTTCGAGAACTATCCGCTCGACCGCGCGGCGCTCCTCGGGCGGCGCGATCTCGAGATCAGCGCGATCAAGACCTACGAGCGCACCAACTACCCGCTGACGCTGGTCGCGATTCCCGGCGACGCCCTGGAGCTGCGCGTGATGTACGACGCTGGCCGCTTCACCGGGGAGGCCGCCGCGCGGATCGCGAGCCTGCTCGAGACGGTCCTCGCGGCCTTCGCCGCCGGCCCGATCGATCGGCCCCTCGGCGAGATCGATCTCCTGGACGAGGCTGCCCGCGCCGTGCTCGCGGGCTGGAGCCAGAACCGGCGTGCGTTCGCTACCGCCGTCCCCATGCACGAGCAGGTGGCGGCGCAGGCGCGCGCCCGGCCGGAGGCGACGGCGGTGGTCGGGATCGACGGCCGGCGGGTCAGCTATCGCGAGCTCGATCGGCAGGCCGAGGGGGTGGCGCAGCACCTGCGCGTGCTCTGCGGGGAGCGCGGGGCCGTCGGGGTCGTCGGGGTCGCGATCGGCCGCTCGGTGGAGCTGGTGGTCGGTCTGCTCGGCGTCCTGAAGGCGGGTGGCGCCTACCTGCCGCTCGATCCGAGCTACCCGGGGGAGCGGCTCGCCTTCCTCGTCGGCGACGCCGCGCCTCGCGCGATCCTGATCGCGGGCGCCGATCCGATTCCGGACCGGACCGTCCCGCGGCTCGATCTTGGTGCGATGGATCTGCGCGAGCGCGAGGACCCGCCGCTGCTCCCTGCCCGGACCGTTCAGCCCGACGACCTCGCCTACGTCATCTACACCTCCGGCTCGACGGGCCCGCCCAAGGGCGTGCTCGCCCTGCACCGGAGCCTCACCAACCTGAGCGCCTGGCACACGGAGGCGTTCGGGCTCACCGCGAACGACCGCACCACGCAGCTCGCCAGCGTGGCCTTCGATGCCGCGGCCTGGGAGATCTGGCCGACGCTCGCCGCGGGCGCCGCGCTCCACCTCGTCCCCCCCGAGCTCGCCGCGGCGCCCGCGGCGCTGATCCGCTGGCTCGTCCAGCAGGGGATCACGATCAGCTTCCTCCCCACGCCGGTGGCGGAGGCGGCGCTGGCGCTCGACTGGCCCGCGGAGACCGCGCTCCGGTTCCTGCTCACGGGCGGCGATCGGCTCCACGTGTTCCCCCCGCCGGGGCTGCCGTTCCAGCTCGTCAACAACTACGGCCCGACCGAGACCACCGTCGTCGCCAGCTCCGGCACGATCCGACCGGAGGCGAGCGCCAGCGGCCCGCCCTCGATCGGGCGTCCGATCGCGAACGCGCGGCTCTACGTCCTCGATCGGCGGCGCCGGCAGGTCCCGCCCGGCACCGTCGGGGAGCTGTACATCGGCGGCGCTGGCGTGGCCCGCGGGTACCTGAACCGGCCGGAGCTCACGGCCGCCCGCTTCGTCGTCGATCCGTTCTCGGAGGTCTCCGGCGCGTGGATGTACGCGAGCGGAGACCTCGCGGCCTTTCTTCCAGACGGCACCCTCGCGTTTCACGGCCGCTCCGATCGGCAGGTGCAGGTCCGGGGAGTCCGCGTCGAGCCCGGAGAGATCGAGGCCGCGCTGGTCGCGCACGCGAGCGTCGCCGCCGCCGCGGTGATCAGTGAGGACGGCCAGCAGGACGGGGACGTCCGGCTGGTCGCCTTCGTCGCTGGCGCGCCCGGGAGCGGGATCGCCGCCGCCGCGCTCGCGAGCCACCTCGCGGAGCGCTTGCCGCCCGCGATGCTCCCGAGCCGCATCGTGATCGTGGACGAGCTGCCGCTCACGCCGAACGGCAAGATCGACCACGCCGCGCTCGTGGTCCGCGCGACGCAGGTCCCGGCCGCGCTCGACCCCGTCGCGCCCCGGACGCCTCACGAGGAGATCCTCGCCGGGATCTGGAGCGCGGTCCTGGGCTCGGGCCCGATCGGCGTCCACGACGACTTCTTTGCCATCGGGGGCCACTCGCTCACGGCCACCCAGGTGATCGCGCGCGCCCGCGAGGTCTTCGGCGTGGACCTCCCGCTGCGCCAGATCTTCGAACGGCGGACGATCGCCACGCTGGCCGAGGCGATCGTCGGCGCCGCCGCGGGCCCCGAGCCGATCCCCCGCGTCGATCGGTCCTGCGAGGTCCCGGCGGCGCCGGGCCAGGAGCGCTTGTGGTTCCTCGATGCGCTCGGCGGCGCGAGCCCCGCCTACAACGTCCCGCTGGTGCTGAGGCTCACGGGCGCGCTCGACGTGGCCGCGCTTCGCTCGGCGCTGGAGCTCTTGATCGACCGGCACGACGCGCTGCGCACGACCTTCGTCGAGCGCGCGGGGCACCCCATGCAGCGGATCTCCGAGCGGCCGGCCGAGGTGCTGGCGGTCGAGGACATCGCGCCCGGGGACCTCGAACGGCTCGTCGCGGAAGAGGTCAACCGGCCGTTCTCGCTCGCCGACGGTCCGCTCTTCCGCGCCCGCCTCCTCCGGCTGCAGGGGCGGGCCGAGCAGGTGCTCATCATCAACCAGCACCACATCGTGGCCGATGCCTGGTCGCTGGCGATCCTCCTGCGCGAGCTCGGCCACGCCTACGCCGCGCTCACGGCGGGACGGGAGCCGGCCTTGCCCGAGCTCCCCATCCGCTACGCGGACTGGGCCGTCTGGCAGCACGGCCGGCTCTCCGCCGGCCACCTCGAGGACGGCCTCGCGTTCTGGCGGGAGGCCCTCGGCGGCGCGCCCCCGGGCCTGACGCTGCCGACCGATCGTCCGCGCCCCCGGGCGCAGTCGTTCCGCGGACGGACCCGGTCGTTCACCCTCGCGGCCCCGCTCGGCCGCCGCCTGGAGGCGCTGGCCCGGAGCGCGAACGCGTCGCTGTTCATGACCCTCCTCGGCGCGTTCGCGGCCTACCTCGGCCGGATCAGCGGCCAGGACGACGTCGTGATCGGCGTGCCCGTGGCCAATCGCGATCGCCGCGAGACCGAGGGCGTCGTCGGCTTCTTTCTCAACACGCTGGCCATCCGCATCGACCTGTCGGGCGACCCCACCTTCACCGAGCTGGTCCAGCGCGTCCGCCGCTCCGCGCTCGCGGCCTACGCTCATCAGGATGTGCCCTTCGAGCGCGTGGTGGCGGCCGTGGGGGCGCCGCGGGACCTCGGGCACAACCCCCTCTTCCAGGTGCTGTTCACCATCCAGCCGGAGCGATCGAGCGAAGTGCAGCTCGGGGACCTCGCGGTGGAGATGCCCGCGTTCGAGACCACCGCGTCGAAGCTCGATCTGGCCCTGATCGTGGAGCCGAAGGGCGACGGCCTCGCCTGCACGTTCGAGTACAGCACGGACCTCTTCGACGACGCGCGGATGGCCCGGATGGCCGTTCACCTCGGGAACGTCCTCGCGGCGGTGGCTCGCGATCCGGATCTTCCTCTGCTCGACATCCCGATCCTCTCCCCGGAGGAGCAGCGCCAGGTCGCGGCGTGGAGCCGGGGCCCGCGGAAGACGTATCCGTTCCGGGCGCCGATCCACGCCCTGATCGCGGAGCGGGCCCGCGTCCGGCCGGACGCTCCGGCGCTGGTGGGGCCGGAGGGGCGGACGCTCAGCTACCGCGAGCTCGACGCGCGCGCTCGCGCGATCGCGCGGCGGCTCCGGGCGATGGGCGTCGGGCGGAACACGATCGTTGGCGTCTGCATCGAGCGGTCCGTCGAGCTCGTGGTCGGTCTGCTCGCCGTCTGGAGAGCGGGGGGCGCCTACCTGCCGCTCGATCCGGCGGACCCAAGCGATCGGCTCCCTTTCATCGTGGGCGACGCCGCGCCGCGGGTGATCCTCACGCGTGGCGCCGTCGATCCGATCGCGGATCGGACGATCCCGCGCCTCGACGTGCAGGGCCACTTCGACCCGGACGACGCGCCGCCCGCCCCCGACGACGCGCGGCCGGACGACCTCGCCTACGTCATCTACACCTCCGGCTCCACGGGGGTGCCGAAGGGCGTGCTCATCTCGCAGGACAACCTGCTGGGCATGGTCCTTTGGCACAACGAGCACTTCCAGATGACGGGCGGGGACCGCGCCACGCAGCTCGCGAGCGTCGCCTTCGATGCCACCGTCTGGGAGATCTGGCCGCCGCTGGTGGCCGGCGCCGCGCTCCACGTCGTGCCGGCGGAGCTGGTGACGCAGCCCGTGGCGCTCGTCGACTGGCTCGTCGCGAACGGCATCACGCTGTGCTTCCTGCCGACGCCGCTCGCCGAGGCCGCGCTGGCCCGGCCCTGGCCGCCCGGTGGATCGCTGCGCGTGATGCACGTCGCCGGGGACCGCCTCCACAGCTTCGCCCCGCCCGGCCTGCCGTTCGTGCTGTCGAACGCCTACGGCCCGACCGAGACCACGGTCTGCGCGACGACCGGCGTGGTCCCCGAGCGCGGCGAAGGTCTCCCTTCGATCGGCCGGCCGATCGGGACCGCGGCCGTCTACCTCCTCGATCCGGCGCGGCGCCCGGTCCCGCCGGGCGTCGTGGGCGAGATCTTCATCGGCGGCAGCGGGGTGGCCCGCGGCTATCTCGGTCGCCCTGACCTGACGCAGGAGCGGTTCCTCCCCGATCCGTTCGCGGACCGGCCGGGCGCGCGCATGTACGCGAGCGGCGATCTCGGCAGCTTCAACGCCGACGGCACCATCGCGTTCCACGGCCGGCGCGACCGCCAGATCAAGCTCCGCGGCGTCCGCGTCGAGCCAGCCGAGATCGAGGCGGCACTCGCGAAGCATCCCGGCGTCGAGGCGGCCGCGGTCGTGACGCTGGGCGCGGGCGTGGACCTCCAGCTCGTGGCCTTCGCCGCGGTCCGCCCCGGGGGCGAGGCCCCGAGCGCCGGCGACCTCGGGCGCCACCTCGGCGCGAAGCTCCCGGCGGCGATGGTCCCGAGCCTGATCGTCGTGGTCGACGAGCTGCCGCTGACGCCGAACGGAAAGGTGGACCACGCCGCGCTCGCCGCCCGCGCGCCCGGGTCGATCGAGGGCGCGCGCATCGCGCCACGCACACCCGAGGAGGTCGTGCTCTCTGGCATCTGGGCCGAGGTCCTGGGCGGCAGGCCGCCGGGCGTCACCGAGGACTTCTTCGAGCTCGGCGGACACTCGCTGCGCGCAGCCCAGGTCATCTCGCGCATCCGCGAGGCCTTTGCCATCGAGCTGCCGATCCGCGTGATCTTCGAGCGGCGGACGATCGCCTTGCTCGCCGAGGCCATCCGGACGCAGGGCGTCGCCGCCACGCCCATGCCACGCATCGATCCGGCCGGCGACCTGCCGCTGGCGCCCGGTCAGGAGAGCCTGTGGTTCATCGCCGCGCTGGGCGGCGGCAGCGCGGCGTACGGTGTGCCGCTCGTGCTCCGGCTCCGAGGGGCGCTGGACGCCGACGTGCTCGCGCGGGCAATCCGGCTCCTGATCGAGCGCCACGAGGCGCTGCGCACCACGTTCCACCAGAGCGCCTCCGGCAGCCCCGTCCAGCGGATCGGGCCGCCCCCGGCGCCGCTGGCACAGGTGCTCGCGATCGAGGACGTCGAGCCGGCGGCCCTCGAGCGCCGCGTCGGCGAGGAGATCGCCGCGCCGTTCTCGCTGTCCACGGGGCCGCTGTTCCGCGCGCGCCTGTTCCGGCCGGCCGCGGACGAGCACGTGCTCGTCATCACCCAGCACCACATCATCGTCGATGCGTGGTCGATCGGCGTGCTCCTGCGCGAGCTGTGCGTCGCCTACGCCGCCCTCCAGGCCGGGACGTCGCCGCTGCTGCCGGACCTCCCGGTCCGCTACGCGGACTGGGCCGCGTGGCGGCAGCAGCAGCTCGAGGGCGGCCACCTCGCGCAGCGCCTCGCGTACTGGCAGCGGGTGCTCGCGGGCGCGCCCGAGACGATCGCGCTCCCCGGCGATCGCCCCCGGCCCGCGCGACCGAGCTTCCGGGGGAAGACCCGGCCGTTCGTGGTCCCGGCCCCGGCCGGTGAGCGACTCGCGGAGCTGGCCACGCGGTCGGGGGCGTCGCTCTTCATGACGCTGCTCGCCGCCTTCGCGGCGTACCTCGGCCGGATCAGCGGGCAGGAGGACATCGTGATCGGATCGCCGGCCGCGAACCGCGACCGGCGCGAGATCGAGGGTGTCGTCGGCTACTTCCTCGACACGCTGGCGTTCCGCGTGGACCTGGCGGGCGATCCGACCTTCGCCGAGCTCGTGCTGCGGATCCGGCAGCTCGCGCTCGATGCCTACGCCCACCAGGACGTGCCCTTCGACAAGGTGGTGGCGGCGCTCGGCGTCCCGCGCACCCTCGCCCAGAACCCGATCTTCCAGGTGATGCTCGCGATCCAGGGGCAGGGTGGAGGGGAGGTCCAGCTCCCCGGGATCCGCGCCGAGCTGTCCGCGTTCGAGAGCCAGACCTCCAAGCTCGATCTGACGCTCTTCGCGGAGCCGCGCGACGGGGCGCTCGCCTGCCAGCTCGAGTACAGCACGGACCTCTTCGACGACGACCGGATCGAGCGGATGGCCGCACACCTCGTCCGGCTGCTCGAGGCCGTCACCGCCACGCCCGAGCGGCGCCTCTCCGAGCTCCCGCTCCTGTCCGAGGACGAAGAGCGGCGGATCGCCGACCTGAACCGGACCGCGCGGGCGTCCGAGGCCGGCCTGACGCTCCCTCGGCTCTTCGCGCGCCAGATGAGCCGGACGCCCGATGCGGTGGCGCTGGAGCACGGCGGCCAGCACCGGACCTATCGCCAGCTCGATCAGGAGGCGGAGCTCCTCGCGGATCGGCTCGCGGCCCTCGGCGTCGGCCCCGGCGAGCGCGTGGCGCTCTGCCTCGATCGCTCGATCGCCGCCCTGGTCTGCGTGCTCGGCATCCTCAAGGCGGGCGGCGCCTACGTGCCGCTCGACCCCTCGTATCCTCCAGACCGCCTTCGCTACATGCTCGAGAGCGCGCGGGCTCGCGTCCTCGTCACCCAGCGGAAGTACCAGGACCTCCTCCCGTCCGCGGTCGCGGAGGTCCTGATTGTCGACGATCTCGTCGGCGATCTCGTCGGCGAAGGCCAGGTGCGCGCGGCGCCGCAGCGCGCGCGCCCGCAGCTCGAGCCGGGCCACCTCGCCTACGTCCTCTACACCTCGGGATCCACGGGGCGGCCCAAGGCGGTCGCCATGCCGCACCGGGCGCTGGTCAACCTGATCGAGTGGCAGACCGCGCACGCGGGGCCCGCGCGTACGCTCCAGCTCGCGCCGCTCAGCTTCGACGTCTCCTTCCAGGAGACGTTCTCCACCTGGTGCGCCGGGGGCACGCTGGTCCTCGCGGACGAGGCCACCCGGCGCGATCCCGATGCGCTCGTCGAGCTCCTCGAGCGGCTCCAGATCCAGCGCCTGTTCCTTCCTTCGGTGGCGCTCCAGCACCTGGCGCACGCCGCGCTGCGCACGGGCAGCGTCGTGCCGAGCCTCAAGGAGGTGATCACCGCAGGCGATCAGCTCCGCGTCACCGAGCCCATCCGCCGCTGGTTCCACGCCGGCGGGCGGACGCTCCACAACCACTACGGGCCCACCGAGTCGCACGTGGTCACCGCGCACACGCTGGCCGGCGACCCCGGGAGCTGGCCGGGCCTCCCTCCGATCGGCCGGCCCATCGCCAACGCGGGCGTCCACCTGCTGGACGCGCGGCGGCACCCGGTCCCCGTCGGCGTGCCCGGCGAGCTCTACCTGACCGGGGCCTGCCTGGCCGACGGCTACCTGTTCCAGCCGGAGCTGACCGCCGAGCGGTTCGTGGAGCTGGACCTGGGCGGCGGCGCGGCGACCCGGGCCTACCGCACCGGCGACCTCGGTCGGTTCTCGTCGGACGGGACGATCGAGTTCCTCGGGCGCGCGGACGACCAGGTCAAGCTCCGCGGCTTCCGCGTCGAGCCCGGCGAGATCGAGTGCGTGCTGTGCGCCCACCCCGACGTGCAGGACGCGGCGGTCATCGTGGACGAGGGGGAGGGCAGGGAGCGGCGGCTCGTCGCCTACGTGGTGCCCGAGACGGCGCCGCTCGACGTGCTGCGCGCGGCCCTCGGGCAGCAGCTGCCGGAGTACATGGTGCCCGCGCTGTTCGTGGCGCTGCCCGGGTTGCCCCGGACGCCCAGCGGGAAGGTCGATCGCCGCCGGCTGCCCGCGCCGCCGGCCGCCGCGAGCGCGCGCCTCACGCCCGGGCCACGGACCGCCACCGAGGAGATCGTGGCCCGGGCCTTCGAGGCGGTGCTGGCTCGCCCGGCCGTCGGCGGAGACGAGAGCTTCTTCTCGCTCGGCGGCCACTCGCTGCTCGCCATGCAGGTCGTCGCGCGCATCAAGGACCAGCTCGACGCCGAGCTGCGCATCGCGGAGCTGTTCGAGCACCCGACCGTCGGCGCGCTGAGCCGCGTCATCGACGCGCGCCGCGGAGGCACGACGCTCGCGCTCGCGCGCATCGAGCCGGCCCCGGCGGGCGCGCGCGTCCCGCTCTCGTTCGCGCAGGAGCGGCTCTGGTTCCTCGACCAGCTGCACGGGCCCACCGCCGCCTATAACCTGCCCATCGCGCTCCGGCTGACCGGCACGCTCGACGTGGCGGCCCTGCAGGAGTGCCTCGCCGCGATCGCCCAGCGGCACCCGGTCTTGCGCGTGCGCTTCGTCGAGCGCGACGGAGGCGTCTGGCAGGAGCCCCGGGTGGAGGCGGCGTCGCCCTTCGAGCGGGTCGAGCTCGGTCCCACCTCGGCCGAGGAGCTGCACCGGCGGATCGCGGAGGAAGCGGCCCGGCCCTTCGATCTGGCCCGCGGACCGCTGTTCCGCGCGCGCCTGTTCCGGATCGGGCCCGAGGAGCACGTGGTGGTCGCCTCCATGCACCACGCCGTCGGCGACGGCTGGTCGATCCACATCTTCGTGCGCGAGCTCTCCCTGCTCTATGCGGGGCGCGTGGCCGGCGCGCCGGTCGCGCTGCCCGACCTGCCCATCGGCTACCTCGATTACGCGTACCAGCAGCGGCGCCAGCTCCAGGGGCCGGTCCTCGAGGCCCGCCTCGATCACTGGCGGGAGACGCTCCGCGGCGTCCCCGCGGCGCTGAACCTGCCGCTGGATCGCCCGCGGCCGCCCAGGCCCAGCCTCCGCGGTGCCACCCGGCGCTTCGCCCTTGGCACCGAGCTGAGCGGGGCGATCGACGTCCTGGCCCGACGCGCGGGCGTCACCCCGTTCATGATCCTGCTGAGCGGCTTCGCAGCCTACCTGGCGCGGATCACCGGACAGGACGATCTCGTCGTCGGGACGCCCGTGGCCAACCGCGAGCGGGCCGAGCTCGAGCCGCTCATCGGCTTCTTCGTGGGCACGCTGCCGATCCGCGTGGACCTCTCCTCCGACCCCACCTTCGAGGAGCTCCTCGCCCGCGTGCGCGCCGCCGCGCTCGACGCGTACGCCCACCAGGACGTCCCCCTCGAGAAGATCGTGGAGGCGATCGCGCTCGAGCGGAACCTGAGCCACGCGCCGCTGTTCCAGGCGATGCTCGTGCTCCAGAACACGCCCGAGGGTCGGCTGAGCCTCCCCGGGCTGACCATCGAGCCGATCGAGCTGGAGATCGGGATCGCGAAGTCCGACCTCGCGCTCGTCCTCGCGCCCGGTGACGGCGGCCTCGCCGGGGCGATCGAGTACAGCACGGACCTGTTCGATCCCGATCGCATCGAGCGGATGATCGGCCACCTCCGCACGCTGATCACGGACGCGATGGCGAGCCCCGGCCGGCGGCTCTCGGAGCTGGTGCTGCTCCCCGAGGCGGAGCGCGGGCAGGTGCTCGCCTTCGCCCAGGGCCGGCTGCAGCCGCCCGACCGCCCGCTCCCCGTGCACGAGATCTTCGAGGAGCACGCGCGGCGAGCGCCCGAGGCCATCGCGCTCGAGTGCGCGGGCCAGACCCTGTCGTACGGCGAGCTGAACCGGCGCGCCAACCGCGTGGCCCATCGCCTGATCGCCCTGGGCGTCGGCCGCGAGCAGCTCGTGGCGCTGTGCGTGCCACGGTCCTTCGATCTGATCGTCGCGCTCCTCGGGATCTGGAAGGCCGGCGCGGCTTACGTGCCGCTCGATCCCGCGTACCCGAAGGCGCGGCTCGACCTCATCCGGGACGACTGCGGCGCGGCGCTCCTCGTCAGCACCCGCGCCGCCGAGCTGCGGTGGCACGCAGAGGAGCTCCGCACGCTCTGGCTCGATGGGGAGCTCGGCGACCGCGCGGACGACCCGCCGCCCGGCGTACGCATGGAGGACGCCGCCTACGTCATCTACACCTCGGGTTCGACGGGCAGGCCGAAGGGGGTCGTCCTCGAGCACCGCGGCCTCGCCAACGTGTGCGAGATCCAGCGCCACGAGCTCGGCGTCGACGCGAGCTGCGTCGTGCTCCAGTTCGCCTCGATCTCGTTCGATGCGTCCGTCTGGGAGATCGTCATGGCGCTGGGCAGCGGCGGCCGGCTGATCCTGGTCCCCGCCGACACGCTGCTCGCGGGTGACGAGCTCGCGGACGTGCTGATCGGGAGCCGCGTCACCCACGCGGCGCTGCCGCCCACGTCGCTCGCGGCGCTCCCCGCGGACCGCGCGTATCCAGCGCTCCGCCAGGTGATCGCGGCAGGCGAGGTCTGCTCGTCGGAGATCGTGCAGCAGTGGTCGCGCCCGGGCGTCCGCTTCTACAACGGCTACGGGCCCACGGAGTCGACCATCTGCACGACGCTCGGGCTGTGCGATCCGGCCGAGCCCGGGCTGCCCCCCATCGGGCGCCCGGTCTGTAACCTCGAGGCGTACGTGCTCGACCGGCGCGGCGGGCTCCAGCCGATCGGCGTGCCGGGCGAGCTGCACATCGGAGGCGTGGGCCTCGCCCGCGGCTACCTGAACCGCGAGGCGCTCGTGCGCGCGAGCTTCATCTCGCATCCGTTCCGTCCGGACGGCCGCCTCTATCGCAGCGGCGACCTCGCGCGGTGGAGGCAGGACGGCCGGCTGGAGTACCTCGGGCGCATCGACGATCAGGTCAAGCTCCGTGGCTTCCGGATCGAGCTCGGCGAGATCGAGGCGGCCCTCACCTCGCATCCGGACGTCGCACAGGCGCAGGTGATGGTGCACGGCTCGGGGACCGCGCAGGTGCTCGTCGCGTACGTGGTCGCGCAGCGCGCGGTGGAGGCCGCGGCCGTCCGCGCGCACGCCGAGCAGCGGCTCCCGGCGTTCATGGTGCCGGCCGAGATCGTGCTGCTCGACGCGTTCCCGCTGACGCCGAACGGCAAGGTGGACAAGCGGCGGCTCCCCGCGCCGCGGCTGGACGGAGCCCTGGACGGCGCCCTGGACGGCGCCCTGGACGGCGCCCTGGATCAGGTGTTCGTCGCCCCCCGCACGCCGGCGGAGCAGGTCCTGGCGGAGATCTGGAGCCGCCTCCTGGAGCGCCAGCCCATCGGCGCCCGGGACGACTTCTTCCGGCTCGGCGGGCACTCGCTCCTCGCCGCGCAGGTGATGAGCCGCGTCCGCCGCGCCTTCGGCGTGGAGGTGCCGCTGTCGGCGATCTTCGAGCATCCGACGCTCGAGGCGCTCGCGTCCGCGATCGCCGCCTCCGAGGGCGGGCCCGCGCTGCCGCCCATCGTCCGGATCCCGGACACGGCGTCCGCCGATCGCCCGCTCTCGTTCGCGCAGGAGCGGCTGCGCTTCCTCGCGGAGCTCGAGGGCGGCAGCGCGGCCTACAACGTCCCGATCGCGCTCTCTTTGCGGGGCCGCGTGGACGAGGGCGCGCTGCGGCGGAGCCTGGCCACGGTGGTCGAGCGGCACGAGGTGCTGCGCACGTGCTACCCGATCGCGGGCGACCAGCCCGTCGCCCGCGTCCGCTCCGCCGAGCTCGCCGTGACCGTCGAGGATCTCCGGGGCCCAGGCGCGCCCGCGCTCGAGCAGCGCCTGGCGGAGGAGTCGGCCCGGCTGTTCGCGCTCGCCATCGGCCCGGTCGTGCGGGCGCATCTGTTCCGGGTGGGCGACGCGGAGCAGGTGTTGCTCGTGGTGATGCACCACATCGCGTGCGACGGCTGGTCGATCGGCATCCTGATGCGTGAGCTCGGCGCGTGCTACGCGGCCGAGGTCCGGGGCGAGCAGGTGTCGCTCCCCGCGCTCGCGATCCAGTACACCGACTACGCCGCCTGGCAGCGGAGCTGGCTGGACGGCAACGTTCGCGAGCGACAGCTCGCGTACTGGCGGGGCGCGCTCGCCGGCGCCCCGGCGGTGCTGGATCTGCCCACCGATCGGCCGCGGCCCGCCGTCCGCAGCCACCGCGGCGGGACCCAGCGGGTGGACCTGGGCGAGGAGACGATGCGCGCGCTCCAGGCCCTGGGTCACGAGGCTGGCGCCACGCTGTACATGGCGCTGCTCGCCGCCTTCGGCGCCTGGCTCGGCCGCATCACGGGCCAGGACGACCTGGTGATCGGCTCGCCCTTCGCGGGGCGGCGCGTGCTCGAGACCGAGCCCCTCATCGGGTTCTTCGTCAACACGCTGCCGCTGCGCATCGATCTCTCCGGCGATCCCTCGTTCCTCGACCTGCTGTTGCGCGTCCGCGCGCGGGCCCTCGGCGCCCACGAGAACCAGGACGTGCCGTTCGAGAAGCTGGTCGAGGCGCTCGATCCCGAGCGGGTGCTCGGCACGAGCCCGATCTTCCAGGTCATGTTCGCGCTCCAAGCGCCGCACCCGGGCGCGCTGGCGCTGCCCGGCCTCGAGATCGCGCCATTGCCGGTGCAGAGCGGCGCCGCGAAGTTCGATCTCTCGCTGCTGCTGGCGGAGACCGCCACGGGCGTGGTCGGCGGGCTCGAGTACGACCTCGAGCTGTTCGAGCCCGCGCACGTCGAGGCGATGGCCCGCGAGCTCGCGCGGTTCGTGGCGCGGCTCGCGGCGGAGCCGCAGGCGAAGCTCGCCGACCTCGATCTGCTCGGCGCCGAGGAGCGGGCCCGGCTGGTGCCGCGCGCCCCCGTGGCGGCGCCGGTCCTGCCCGCCGTCCACGAGGTCATCGCCGCGCAGGCGCGCCGGACGCCCGATGCGATCGCCCTGGAGGCCGAGGAGGGGACCCTGACGTACGCGGCCCTCGAGGACCGCGCGAGCGGCGTGGCGCGCGCCCTGGCCGCCCGGGGGGTCGGGCCCGAGGTGCTGGTCGCGCTCGCCATCCCACGCTCGCTCGACATGGTGGTGGGCGTGCTCGGCATCCTCAAGGCCGGGGCTGCCTACGTGCCGCTCGACCCGGCATACCCGCGGGAGCGTCTGACGTTCCTGTTGAAGGACAGCGGCGCGGCGGTCGTCCTCACCCAGGAGCTCACCCGGCAGCACCTCGCGGCGACGCTCCTCGGCGCCGACGTGCTCGTCTTGGACGGGGACGGGGACGGGGACGTGCTCGACGGGCCGCCCTTCGCGGCGCGGCAGGGCGCGCTCGCGTACTGCATCTACACGTCGGGGTCGACCGGGCAGCCCAAGGGCGTGCTCATCGAGCACGCCGCCCTCGCGAGCCACATGGACTGGATGAACGCGGACCTGCCGCTCGGCCCCGACGACCGCGTCCTGTTGCGCACGTCGCTCAGCTTCGATGCCTCCGTCTGGGAGCTGTTCGCGCCGCTCATGGTGGGGGCGCGCCTGGTGCTCGCGCCGCCCGACCTCGGCGCCGACACCGAGCGGCTCGTGCGGGTGATCGGCGACCGCGGCGTCACCGTGGTCCAGATGGTCCCGTCGCTGCTGTCCGCGCTGGTGGAGGAGCCCGGGCTCGCTCGCGTGCCCACGCTGCGCCGCGTGTGCGCGGGCGGTGAGCCGCTGCTCTCGGCCACGGTGCAGAAGCTCTTCCGCGTCTCGAAGGCCGAGGTCTGGAACTTCTATGGCCCGACCGAGTGCACGATCGACGCCACGGCGTATCGCTGCCGCCGCGACGATGTCGGCGCCCACGGCGCGACCGAGCCGATCGGCCGCCCGATCCGCCGGATGGAGGCGCTCGTTCTGGACGGCAAGCTTCGCCCCGTCGCCGACCAGACCCCCGGGGAGCTGTACCTGGCCGGCCCCTGCCTCGCGCGCGGCTACCTGAACCAGCCTGAGCTGACGGCCTCACGCTTCCTGGAGCACGCGTTCCCGGGCGGGCCCCGGCTCCGGATGTACAGGACAGGCGATGTCGTGCGGCGTCTCGCGGACGGCACGCTGCTGTTCGTCGGGCGCACGGATCGGCAGGTCAAGCTGCGCGGCTACCGGATCGAGCTCGGCGAGATCGAGGCGGTGGCCGCGCGCCATCCGGCCGTGTGCGAGGTGGCCGCGCTGGTGCGCGGCGCCGGGGGCGACGCCCGCCTCGTGGCGTTCGCGGCGCCGAAGGATCCCGACCAGCCGCCCACGCCCGCGGAGCTCCGGCGATTCCTGGAGGGCGAGCTGGCGCCCCACATGGTGCCCGGCCACATCGTGGTGCTCCCGGGCCTGCCTCGCACGCCGAACGGCAAGACGGACTACCGCGCGCTCGCCGCGCTGGAGGTCGCCGAGGAGCGCGCCCCGCCGTCGGGCGGGATCCCGCGGGACACGCTCGAGCTCGAGCTGGTGCGCCTCTACGAGGAGATCCTCGGCGTCCGCGACGTCGGGATCCACGACGACTTCTTCGACCTCGGCGGACACTCGCTCCTCGCCCTCAAGCTGAAGCTCGCGATCGAGCGGCGGATGGAGCGCGCTCTTCCGCTGGTCGCGCTGTTCCAGCATCCGACCCCGGCGCTGCTCGGCGCGGTCCTTCGCCTGGGCACGGGCACGTCCCCGTCATCGCCGCTCGTCCCGCTCACGGTGGCCGCGCGGCAGCTCATGGCGGAGGCGGGCGGCAGCGGCGCGGCGAAGGCGTTCTTCCTCGTCCCGGGCGGCAGCGCCACGCCGTTCTACCTGATGGCCCTCGCGCAGCGCCTGGACGGTATGGCGGTCTTTGGCCTCCAGGCCCGCGGCCTCGAGGGTGACGTCCCGCCGCACGGGACCGTCGAGGAAGCGGCCGCGTGGTACGCGAGCGCCATCCGCTCGGTGCAGCGGCAGGGGCCGTACTTTCTCGGCGGTCACTCGATCGGCGGCCACGTCGCCTACGAGATCGCGCAGCAGCTCCGGGAGCAGGGGCACGAGATCGGCCTCGTCGCGCTCCTCGATACGGTGGCGCCGTTCCCGGAGGCGACGGCGCCCATGGGCCAGGACTGGGATAACGCGCGGTGGCTCTGCCAGATCGCCGGTATCATGGAGGGCTTCTTCGGCGTCGAGCTCGGTCTCGACCTGGACGTGCTTCGCGCCATGGACGAGCAGGATCGTCTGGCCGCGTTCGTGGCGCGCCTGATCGCCGTGGGCGTCCTGCCCCCAGGCGCGCTGCCGTGCCATCTCCAGGGCATCCTGAACATCGCGCGCGCTCAGGACGGCACCCGATACCAGCCGCGTCGTGGGCACCCCGTGCCGCTGGCCGTCTTCCGTGCCGAGGACGGATCCGAGGAGAAGCACGATCCGGATCACCCCGAGGTCGGGGCGCTGCTCGCGGATGACACGCTCGGCTGGAGCCGGTTCACGTCGAGCCCCGTCGAGGCGTTCCGCGTCCCCGGCACACACCTCACGCTCGTCCGCGAGCCCCACGTCGAGCTCCTCGCGCTCCGCCTCCGCGCGCGCCTCGCGGAGCTGCCCCCGCGCGGGCCCCCGCGCGCTATTTGATTCGTCTCATATACTTCGAAGCTTTGGCCTTCAACTCCTCAGGGGGTTCATTCCGCGTGTCGGCTGAAAAGCCCGTGCCCTGCATCGTGGTGCTGTAGTTGATCAAGAAGTTGAAGGTCGAGCTCGCGCTCGGATCGAGCGCGACGCCCTCCTTGTCCGTGGGGTAGCGCGCGTTGCCATGACAACCCATACACCCCCCCATCACCACCTGGTTGGCATTTGGCAATTCCCATACATTTTGAATGTTAGCCTCGGAGCGCAGGTTGAGGAGCTGATGCGGGCCAGCTCCGCGCATGTTCGGGTCACTGACTCCGCCCTTGAACAGCTGAACACCAGGCCGGCTGCTCTCGATCACATTATTTGCCAGGAAGAAGTCCTCGGTGAGCGGATCGGGCGTACCCGAGGTGGAGCTGTCCTCATTCACAGGCAGGATCTGGACTCCTGCGAGACGATAGTTCATCCAAACCGATTTATTGAATTCGGGCAAGCGGGCCATGGCTGCGACGACCTCTGCATTGACGTCCGTGACGGCCTTGGTCAATGCCGGTGATGGCTCGGCCATGATGGGGCCTGCAAAGTCGGCGAGGCGGGGCGGCAAGGTGGCGCCGGGAACGAACGGATACCCCTTGGGCCCCACAGCGCCTGCGCCGGGCAGCTTCACCGAGAACCGCTTGGTCCCATCGTTGACAATGGCCATCGGATTGTCGATTGCTGGTGAGTACTCCATGTCGTTGTAGAGGGTGATGAAATATGCCCCGCTGTTCAGGTTGTCCACATGTTCAAAGGTGGTATAGATAAAGGCGGGGTAGTTCTTCATCTTGCGCAGGATGTGCAGGCCGATCAGACCGAAATTGCCCACCCTCGACGGGGGGTTCGCGTTACTTTCGTAGTAAACGGCGTGGGCTGTATGGTAGCGGGTGGGGTCGACCGAACCGCAAGTCATGTCCCGCCAGGCCGACTTGATTTCTATGGTTTCATCATCACTCCAGGTTTGTGGATCCAGCTTGGGGTTCCCCGTGTTGGGGGGCAATTCAATGTTCCTGGGAGGGTTGCCGGCGTTGTATATTTTGCTGATATAATTATATTCTGCATTGTTCACCTTGGCTTGGAACAATACGATGCAATCATCATATGGATAGGCGGATGGCCGCTTGCCGTCGCTCGGGAAGAAGAGCTGATTCTGGCCGATCTGAGTGACTTCATCGAGGTTGTTGAACCGGACCTGTGTGTCATCGTCATCGACGCTGATATTGCTGAAGATGTACCGAGGGGTCAGGGTCGTAAGGTCACCTTTCGGACTCGCGCCGGCGGGGAACAACTCGGAGCGGTGGGCGAAGGTCTCCCAGACCAGCAAATTATTGCTGAGGTTCGCGTTATGAACCCTGCCGCTCTGGTAGAAATTAGGATCGCCGGATGTGACAAAGTTATCGTGCGGATCGACCATCCCCCGCTTCACCGGGAGAGTGCCAGGGAGGCCTCCAGTCCTCTGGGCAGGTGAGTTCAAATAGATGAACTGACGCCAGGCAAAGTAGGCATATTGCTGGCGACAGAGGAGCTGGTTACTGCCACAAAAATTGGGGTCGTACGCCGGTGGGGGGGAGGGGAGCGCGGCGGGCGTGGCGGTCAGGTCTGCCGGGGTGATGGGTGCCCCCCCCGGAAACGCCGCTCCTTGACCCGCAGGGTTTGACAGGGAAGTGGCAGTGTCCACAGGCTTTTTACATGATGCGATGATCGCGATCATCGCCAGCGCACAGGCAAGGCCTGCGATCATTGGAAGTTTGCTTTTCATCTTTCCAGTCCTGGATACGTGAAGATCTTCGTGTGACATGGCGTTCTCCTTTCGCTGGCTCCGGCCGCGCTCCGGCCGCGCTCCGGTCGCGCTCTGGCCGCGCTCCGGCCGCGCGCTCGAGCGAGGTCCATCGCGGGGCCTTGGTCGCGGTCAGGTCAGGCCAGACTCCGCCGCCGCGGCGGTCTCCAGAGACGTGCTTACCGCTGTACCGTTCGATCTGCGATTTCACCGCGTTTCGCGCGATTTCGGCGCCTGTCGCCGGGCGCCGAGCCGAACCGAGCCGAAGCGTTCGCGCAGGCCCGAGGTCCTCGGGGATCGGTGCCGGTGCCGGTGCGCCACGGCACCCCGGCTCTGTTACCCTGGGCAACCTTCAGGCCCTGGGCAGCGCAACGTGAACACCCTGCCGACCTTGCAGCCTGGCGGCGGCCCGCCGCGGTCCGATCCGGGCCTCCTCGTGCCGGTGGACGATCGCTACGTGCTGCTCTCCTACGTCGGGCACGGCGGCATGGGCGTCGTGTTCCGCGCCCGCGATCGGCTCAAGGGCGACACCGTGGCGCTCAAGCGGATGACCGAGCCCACGCCGGAGCCGGCGGCCGCGGAGGGCACCGGCTCCGGCACGCTGTCTGCGGCCGGCAGGACGGGCTGGATCACGGAGACCCGGCACCGGCTCGCGCTCGCGCGCGAGTTCCGCACGCTCGCCGCCCTGCGCCATCCCAACATCATCAGCGTGCTCGACTACGGCTTCGCGACCAGCGGCGAGCCGTTCTTCACGATGGAGCTGATCGAGCGCCCGCGGACGCTCCTCGAGGCAGCGCGCGGGCTCGCGACGCACGAGCAGGTCGACCTGCTCGTCCAGGTCCTCCGGGCGCTCTCGTACCTGCATCGCCGCGGCGTGATCCACCGCGACCTCAAGTCGTCCAACGTGCTGGTCGACGATCGCGTGCGGGTGCTCGACTTCGGGATCGCCGCCCACCGCGGCGAGGGCGCGATCGCCGGGACGCTCAGCCACATGGCGCCGGAGGTGCTCTCCGGCGAGCCCGCCACCGAGGCGGCGGACCTCTACGCCGTGGGCGTGATGGCCTACAAGATGTTCGCCGGCCAGCACCCGTTCCCCGGGTTCGTCGGCGAGGCGCTGCGCATGGCCGTGATCGCGCTTCCGCCAGAGCTCGCGCCGCTCGCCGGCCACCCCGCGCTCGCGCCGATCATCGGCCGCCTCCTCGCGAAGGATCCCGCCGCGCGCTACCCGAGCGCCGACGCGACGCTCGACGCGCTGCTCGAGGCCACGGCGCTCGCCGTGCCGCGCCACACCCGGGCCACGCGCGAGAGCTTCCTCGCGGCGGCGAGCTTCGTCGATCGGATCGACGAGCAGCGCGCGCTCGCGGGCGCGGTCTCCCGCGTGATGGCGGGCGAGGGCGGCGTGTGGCTGATCGAGGGCGCGAGCGGGCTCGGCAAGACCCGCCTGCTCGACGAGATCCGCACGCTCGCCCTGGTCGAGGGGGCCCGGGTCGTCCGGGGGCAGGCCGTCAGCGACGCGCGCGGCGCCTTCGAGCTGTGGCGCGAGCCGCTGCGCCACCTCCTGCTCGGCACCGCGATCGAGGACGCGGAGGCCAGCACGCTCGCGGCGCTGGTGCCGGACGTCGGGGCGCTGATCGGCCGGCCGGTGGCGCAGCAGCCGGCGGATCCGCAGACCGCGCGCGCGCAGATGCTCGGCACCATCGGCGCGATCTTCGGGCGCCAGCGCGCGCCGGTCCTCTTGATCCTCGAGGATCTGCACTGGGCCCGCGAGGCGCTCGACGTCTTGCGCGAGCTGGCGCTGCGGCTCCCGGGGCTGCCGGTGCTGATCGTCGGCAGCTTCCGCGGCGAGGAGGCGCCGGGCCTGGCGCAGACGATCCCCGGCGCGCATCACCTGCGGCTCGAGCCGCTCGCGCGCGCGGACATCGCGTCCCTGGCCGGCTCGATGCTCGGGGCCACGCGGGCGCCGGTGGTCGACTTCCTCGATCGGCACACCGAGGGGAACGTGTTCTTCCTCGTCGAGGCCGTCCGCGCGCTCGCCGAGGAGGCCGGCTCGCTCGAGCAGATCGGCGAGGGCCCGCTGCCGGAGCGGCTCATGACGAGCGGCATCGAGGCGGTGGTCGCGCGCCGCCTCGAGAAGCTGCCGGAGGCGGCGCGGCCGGTGCTCGACTTCTGCGCCGTCGTCGGGCGGACCCTCGATCAGCCGCTGCTCGAGGGCGTCTTCGGCGCCGCGCGCGTCGCCGAGGCGCTCGCGCTCGGCGCCGAGACGGCGGTGCTCGAGGTCAGCGAGGACCGGTTCCGGTTCGCCCACGACAAGTTCCGCGAGCGCGTGCGCGAGGCGCTGGGCCCCGCGCGCCGCCGCGCGCTGCACGCCGAGGTCGCGGCCGCGATCGAGCGGATCCACGGCGGCGGCAAGGCGTGGGCCGCCGCGCTCGCCTATCACTACCGCGAGGCCGAGCTGCCGGAGCGCGAGGCGCCGGCGAGCGCGCTGGCGGGGCAGGTGGCGCTCGAGCAGGGCGCCTACGGCGACGCCACGCGCCTGCTCGAGCGGGCGCTGGCCCTCTACGAGGCGCACCCCGCGGCGGATCGGACGGCGGAGCTCGATCTGCTCTTGCACTACGGCGCGGTGCTGCAGGCGATCCAGAGCTGGTCGAGCCCGGAGGTGCGGCGCGTCTACGATCGCGTGATCGCGCTCGCCGCCGAGCTCGGCACGCAGGAGCGGACGATCCCGGCGCTGCACGGCCTGGCGATGGCGTCGCTGTTCCGGGGCGACTGCCGGACGGCGCACGAGCTGGCGATCCGCTACCGGAAGCTGGCCGACGACACGGGCGACGTGCTCGGCCAGGTCCAGGCGGCGGTCATCCTGGCGAACGTGGCCAAGTGGCTGGGGCACCACGACGAGAGCGAGCCGCACCACCAGCGGGTCATCGAGCTCTACGAGCCGGCGCAGCTGCCGCTCCACATGGCGCGCTACGGGTGGAACCCGCGCGTCGTCGCGTCGGTGTCGCACGCGGCGTCGACTTGCATCCGCGGCGAGCCCGATCGCGCCTTGCAGATGTATCGCGACGCGCTCGCCGCCGCCGAGGAGACGGCGCACCCGTTCGCGATCGCGATCGCGCTGCAGATCGGCGCGTGGGTGCACCACCTCCGCCGCGAGGTGCCCGAGACGCTGCGCTGCGCCGAGGCGATGGCGAAGGTCGCCGGCGAGCACGGGTTCGTCGTGTTCCTGGTGCTCGCCGACGCGTTCGGCGGCTGGGCGATGGTCCACGCAGGCCAGATCGAGCGTGGGCTCGAGCGGCTGCGGTCGGCCGTGGCGGCGCAGCGGCGGATCGGCGGGCTGGCGATCACGCTCTGTGTCTCGCAGCTCGCCGACGCGTATTTGACCGCTGGCGCCGCGGGCGAGGCGCTCGCGGTCTTGCGGGAGACGCTCGAAGACGACGTCACGACGCAGGAGCGCTGCTACCACCCCGAGCTGTACCGGCTGCTCGGCGAGGTGTGGCGGATCCAGGGCGACGCCGCGCAGGCCGAGGCGGCGCTGATGAGCGCCCGGACCCTGGCGGCGGCGCAGGGCGCCCGCCTGTTCGAGCTGCGCGCCAGCGCGGGGCTGGATCGCCTGCGGGGGGCCGGGCCCGCCGAGCCAGCTTGAAATCCGGTGCAATGGCGCTGGCGGGCCGTCTTGCGGTACTAATCGCTATCCATGGCGGACGAGCCACCCAAGAAAGATCCTCCCCCTCCTCCTCCGGCCGGGTACCAGTTCACCCTGAAGATCATCACGCCGGACGGGCTGAACGTCTACACGGTGGAGGCTTCGCAGCTCTCCCAGATCGCCACGCCGCAGTCGATCAACAGCGGCAGCGGTGACGGCAAGAACGACGTGCGAGAGCTCGTGGACCTGAGCGCCCCGATCTCGCATCGCCGCTATGAAGGGCCGGGGAATGTCGATCTGTTCGGCACCTTCATCGTCAACCTGTCTGTCTACAATCCGAACAAGTAGCCGCGCGGTGGCGCCGCCGTAGCGCGAGATGGCGAGCACGGCCCCTGCACGGAAGGCGTTCCGCCGCGGCACGCACCGCCTCGTCAGCCCGGCGCAGACGATCTCGCGCGTCACGCCGATGATGCGCGCGGCCGGCATCACCCGGGTCGCCGACGTGACCGGGCTCGACTCGATCGGCATCCCGGTGGTGATGGTGTGCCGGCCCAACGCCCGCTCGGTCTCCGTGGCGCAGGGCAAGGGCCTCGATCTCGACGCCGCGCGCGCGTCCGGGATCATGGAGTCCTTGGAGCAGTGGCACGCCGAGCACATCGTGCAGCCGCTCCGGTTCACGACCGCCGCGGAGCTGGCGGCGACGCACCGCCTCGCCGACGTCGCCGGGCTGCCGCGGCTGTCGATCGGATCGTTTCACCCGCAGCGCAAGCTCCTCTGGATCGAGGGCGAGGAGCTCGTGGACGGCGGCGCGCGCTGGCTGCCGCTCGAGGTGGTCCACACCGATTACACGCTGCCGCTGCCGCCGGGGAGCGGGTGCTTTTTGACCACGTCGACCGGGCTCGCCTCGGGCAACGATCGGACGGAGGCGGTGCTCCACGGCCTCTACGAGGTGATCGAGCGCGACGCGGTGGCGCTGTGGCGCGCGGCCGGGCCGGCGCGCGCCCAGGCGACCCGCGTGGATCTCGCGACCGTCGATGATGCGGATTGCCGGGACCTCCTGGCCCGCTTCGATCGGGCGGGGATCGCGGTGGGCGTGTGGGACGTGAGCAGCGAGATCGGGCTGCCGGTCTTCGTGGCCCGGATCGTCGATCGCGATCGCGATCCGGGGCGCGCGGCCTACGTGAGCGCCGGCCAGGGCTGCCACCGCGCGCGGGCGATCGCGCTGGCGCGCGCGCTGACCGAGGCGGCCCAGGGGCGCCTGACCGTGATCTCGGGCGCGCGCGAGGACATCGCCCCCGCGTTCTACGAGCAGCGCGCGCCGCAGCAGGCCGCGCTCCTCGCGGAGCTCGATCGGCCCGGGGCGGCGACGCGCTCGTTCGCCGCGGCGCCCGACGGCCAGAGCGAGCGCTTCGACGAGGATCTCGCGGCGGTGCTCGCCGCGCTGCGCGCGGCCGGGCTCGGCCAGGCCGTGGCCGTGGATCTGACGCGGCCCGAGCTCGGGCTCCCGGTCGTGCGCGTCGTCGTGCCCGGGCTGGAGAGCATGTGGGAAGCGCCCGGGTACGCCCCGGGCCCGCGCGCGCAGGCCGCGGCGAGGGCGCCGTGATCGTCCTGTTCACCGGGCCCAGCTTGCCGCCCGCGGAGGTGCCCGCGCTGCCGGGGCTGTCAGAGCTGCGCGTCCTGCCGCCGGCCGCGCAGGGCGACGTCTACCGGGCGGCGCGCGAGCGGCCGTGGGGCATCGGCATCGTGGACGGCTTCTTCGAGCACGTGCCGTCGATCTGGCACAAGGAGATCCTGTGGGCGATGTCCGAGGGGATCCACGTGTTCGGCGCGTCGAGCATGGGCGCGCTTCGGGCCGCCGAGCTGGCCGATTTCGGGATGGTCGGCGTCGGGACGATCTTCGAGCAGTACCGCGCCGGCGCGCTGACGGCGGATGACGAGGTCGCGCTCACGCACCTGCCGGCCGAGCACGGGTACCGGCGCGTGTCGGAGGCGCTCGTCGACATGCGGGCGACCGTCGAGGCGGCGGCCCAGGCGGGGATCTGCGAGCCGGCGCTCGCCGCGCGGCTGATCGAGCTCGCGCGGCGGCGGTTCTACCCGGAGCGCGCGTGGCCGGCGGTGCTGGCCGACGCCCGCGCCGCCGGGGAAGAGCCGCGCGCGCTCGACGCGCTCGAGGCGTGGCTGCCCGGCGGACGCGTGGACCAGAAGCGCCGCGACGCGCTGGCGTTGCTCGAGGCGATGCGGGCCGCGCGGGCCGCGCGCCCCGGGCCGCTGCGCGCCGGCTTCGCGTTCCAGCACACGGATCTCTGGGAGCAGGCGCTTGGCCGCATACGCGCGGAGCCGCGCGCGGCTGGCGCCGATCCGGACGCGAGCGCCGTGCTCGACGAGCTGCGCCTCGCTGGCGACGAGCAGCGCTACGCCCTCGCGGTGCAGGGCGCGCTCTTGCGCGCGCTCGCCGAGGAGGCCGCCGCGCGCAGCGGCCTCGAGGTCACCACCGAGCTCGTCCAGCGCACGGCCACGGAGTTCCGGCGCGCGCACGGGCTCTACACGGGCCCGCTCACGAGCGCGTGGCTCGCCGAGCAGGGGCTCGATCCGGAGACCTTCGTCCACATGATGAAGCGCGAGGCGAAGCTGCGCTGGATCGAGGCGGTGTCCGAGCCGGAGCGCCGCCGCCACCTCGCCGATCAGCTCCGCGCCATGAGCTGTCACGGGCAGCTCCACGCGCGGGCCCTCGCGAAGCAGGCCGCGCTCGCGCGCGCGGGCCTCTGCGCCGCGGATCTCGCGGCCGGCGACGACGACGACGCGGCGCTGCTGCGGTGGTACTTCGAGGCGCGGCTCGGCCGGCCCGTCCCCGACGACGTCGCGGACTACGCCGAGCGCTTCGGCTTCGGCGATCCGGGCGCGCTCTTGCGCGCGCTGCGGATCGAGCGCTGGTACGCGACGCGCGGCTGAGATCGCTGCAGCGCGCGGCGCTGCGCGCCGAAATCGCGTGAAACCCGGTGAAATGGGCGGCCGCGCCGCGAATGGGTATTCACGTGCCTGGGGACGGCGCGACGGCGGCTTCTCACGGTGACACCGCCGCCGCTGCGCCCCGGCGCTCCGCGCGCCTGAATCACACCTGATTCACGCCTGATTCACAGACAAGGAGAAGCAGCTATGGCCACGCACTTCATTCAGATCTTCGTCGATTGCGACAGCATCGCCAGCGGGCGCAAGGATCCCGCCAGCCAGATCCAGATGTTCGCCGACTCCGCGACGACCGTGCTCGCCAACCAGGGCGGCTACGAGCTCAGCATCCAGGTCAACAGCGGCGATGACATCCAGTGGAGCGTCTTCCCGCGGTACCCGCAGCAGCCCGGCACCACGAAGTCCTACTCCGTCCTCGTCAGCGCCACGTACGCGTGGAACGACAGCACGCTGCTGAAGAACTGGAAGGCCTACCAGGGCGCGGGGCCGATCTTCGTGTACCAGACCGACGGCGAGGACATCGCCCCGTCCAGCGGCGATGCCCCGATCGTGATGAAGGGCGACTTCAGGCCGTTCGTCGAGGCGCACGCGTCGCTGCCAGGCCGCCCGGATCCGGGATCGAAGCAGCAGGAGGCCTACTCGTTCTACATCAACATCTACCAGGGCGATAACCCGAACCCGGTGGTCAAAGACTACAGCTGGGATCCGTACGTCATGGTCGTCCAGCCCTGACGCCGAGTCAGACGCCGAGCCGCCGGTGCGGGCGGCCCGCCCGCGCGGTTCCGGGCGTGACCGGAGCCGGGTCTGCTAGCGTAGCTGGCGGCCCATGGCGACCCTCCAGCACCTCCCGACGGGCGCGGCCATCCCGCTCGCCGCGCGTCACGTCGTCGGGCGCTCCCGCACCTGCCAGCTGCACATCGATCTCGCGAGCGTCTCGGCCTTGCACGCCGAGATCGCGTGGGATGGCCAGGCCTGGCGCCTGCGCGACCTCGGCAGCCGCAACGGCACGTTCGTCGCTGGCGCGCGCATCCCGCCGGGGCAGCCGGTGACGCTCGCGCCGGGCGCCGAGCTCGGCTTCGGCGCGCCCGAGGGCCGCTACCGCTTCGTCGACGGCTCGCCGCCGCACCTGATCGCCTTCGGGCCCGACGAGACGCTCGTCGCCGAGGACGACGTGCTCTGTCTGCCGTCGGCCGCCGCGTGCGAGGCGATGATCTTCCGCGGCGAGGGCGAGCGCTGGGTGATCGAGACGCTCGAGGGCACGCGCCCGCTCGGCGACGGGGAGTGCGTCGTCCTGGGCGGCAAGCCCTTCCATGTGCACCTGCCGGGCGGGGTGCTGGTCACCCGCGACGCCGAGGCGCCGCGGGCGGAGCCGCCGGGCGAGGGCACGTTCGAGCTGCGGGTCAGCCGCGACGGCGAGCACGTCGATCTCTGCTTCCGCCAGGGCGAGCAGGTCCGCCCGATCGAGGCGCGGGCCCACGCGTTCCTCTTGCTGGCGCTCGCGAGGACCCGCCTGGGGGACGCCGCGCAGGGCCAGCTCCCCGAGAGCGAGCACGGGTGGATGCACCGCGAGGATCTGATGAAGGAGCTCGCGATCGACGATCCGCAGCTCCTCAACCTGTGGGTGTACCGGGCGCGGCAGCAGTTCGCGCAGATGAAGCTGCGGCGCGCGGCGCAGATCATCGAGCGGCGCGAGGGCGCGGGCCAGCTCCGGCTGGGCCTCGCCCAGGTGCGCGTGATCGACGCGTGAGCCGACGCCTGAGCTGACGCCTGAGCCGACGCCTGAGCCGGCGCCTGGGGCGCCGGCCGCCCCGGCGTCACCGCTGGATCGTGCCGAGCTCGTGGTACTGCTGGCCGGTCTCGAGCGTCACGACGCGCTCGCGGACCCGCTCGGCCGGCGTGCCCCAGCCCTCGAAGATCGTGACGTAGACCTTGGTCCGCGCGCTCGTGCGGTTGCGGTCCGACGCGAAGTAGTGCGCGCGGATCGCGTAGCGCCCCTTCGGCGCGCGCGGCAGCACGTACATCTCCGGGCCGTAGCCCTGGGTGACGTCCTGGGTCAGCGCGCCGCCGATCGCCGTCTGGCGGTGCTCGTAGTAGCACTCCTCGCCGCTCGGCTCGGTGACGTGCAGATCGACGTCGGTGTTGTCGGTGTTCCACGTGATCGTGACGACCACGTCGGCGGACTTCATGCCGATCGCCGCCGCCAGCGTCTCGAGCCGCGAGCGCGCGTAGTCCTTCAGGGTCGGCGCCGCGTTCCCGCCCTGGACCTGGCGCAAAAAGCGCAGGTAGTCGAGCTCGACGATCTTGCGCAGATCGCCGAACCGCGGGTCCCACTGGCCCAGGAGCGGGATCTCGAAGTACGCGAGCGCCAGCTCGTGGCGGCCCATCGCGGCGAGCGCCTGCGCCATCGCGCGGTACGTCTGCGGCTCGTGCGGGCGCGCGTCCGCGACGCGGCGGAGCAGGTGGAACGCCTGCGGGTGCAGGCCGAGCTCCATCGCCGAGAACGCGACGTCGCGCGCGAGCACGGCGTCGCCGGGGCTCTGCTCGACGAGCGACGACAGCGCCTTCAGCGCGTCGGCCGGCGACTGCTTGGCGCGGCGGGCGGCGGCGTCGGCGGTGAGCGTGTCGTAGTCGAGGTCGTGCTTGGCGAGCAGCGGCACGAGCGCGGGCGAGAGGCGGGCGCGCTCGCGCAGCTTCGTGGCCAGCGGCGTCGTCGGCACGGCAAACGCCGCGGCCGGCAGCTGGCCGAGCGCCGCCTTGTACGACGCCGGGATCTGGAGCCGGATGTCGGGGCTCTTCTCGAGGCGGCCGAGCAGCGCGAGGAACGACGCCTTCGGATCGCCGAGCGTGGCGTAGGCCGCCCCGAGCACCTTCGCGTAGAGCTCGCCGGCCGGCGTCGCCTTGACGACGAAGGCGTCGTCGTCGGGCTTGATGCCGAACCGCGCGTAGTCCTCCTCGGTCTCGAGCATGAGCAGCGAGCACGTGCGCCCCGTGACCCGGAAGTGCGTCGCGTACGCGCGGGCCTCGGCCTCGGTGCCCGCCTCGAGCTCCTCGAGGTGGGCCGTCGCGATCTGGCCGTAGGCGCGCGCCGCGAGCGGCGAGGGCAGGGGCGCGCCGAGCGGCGTCTTCACGGCCTGGCGCTTGCCGTCCTGCTCGACGGTGAGCACGAGCGCGGCGCCCTGCGCGATCGCGCCGCGGCCGGCCACCTGCACGGTCTGGCCCGGGAACAGCACCGACGGGGTGCCGGCGATCAGCACGTCGCTGCCGCCGGTGACCTCGACGCCGACGAGCCGCCACGGCCGCGCGCGGTGCGCCGTCGCGGCGCGCGCGATCTCGGACTCGCCGGTGACGGAGAACACCGCGCCGCCGGTCTGGCGCGTCAGGTGGGCGAGGGCGGCCGTGTCCGTGCCGGCGAGCCCCGTCTGGTACGCGAACAGGGGCCCCAGGCCGTCGAGCATGCGCCCGAGCGCGTGCAGGTTGGCCTCGCCCCACGTCGAGGCGCCGTCGGAGAGCAGGAACAGATCCGGCAGGCCGCCGTTCGGGCGCGGGCGCGCCGCGTCGCTGGCGCCGTTCACGGTGAGCCGCACCGCGGGGGCGATGGCGCCGAGCGCGGCACCGAGATCGGTGGCGCCCTCGAGCGCGAGGCCGCCGGCGAACGCGAGCAGCGCCTCGACCTCCGCGGGCGTGTTGTCGACGAAGCCCGGCCGGTACCAGTGCGCGTCGACGCTGAAGAACAGCACGTTGAACTGCTTGAGCGAGCCGCGGTTGCCGTCGAGGATCCCGCGCAGGAGCTTGAGCCAGATGTTGAAGCGATCCGGGTTCGCGCTCAGCGAGGTGTCGACGAGGAACACCGCGCGATCGCTCGTCTGCGCATCGGCGGCCGGCAGCTGGGGCGAGACGCGCGCCGCGAAGAACGGGCCGGTCTTGGGATCGGTCGCGACGAGGACCGGCGCGCCCGGGCTCGCGAGCCGGATCCGGATCGTGCGCTCTTTCCGGCCCTCGAAGTGGAATAGCTTGCGGCCGGCCACCGCGCGCGGCGCGACCTCGGGCGAGGCGGTGGCGGCGTGCGCGGCCGCGACGCTGACATCGACCACCGCCGCGGGCGCCTGCTCCGGCAGCTCGAGGCGGTACTCGAGGTCGCCGCCGATCGGCGTCAGATCGACGTCGTAGCCGACGACGATCCGGTGCAGCTTGTGCGGGGCGAGCGGGAACACGCGCGCGCTGAACACGCCCGCGCCCGCCCACTCGACGATCGCCGGATCGACGCGGCGCCGCACCGTCGCGCCGTAGGCGATCTGCGCCTTCTCGCGCGGCACCATGCGCGCCTCCTTGGGCGCGAGCCACTCCGTCTTGCGCTGCTGCATGAGCGCGTCCGGGTCGGCGCTGGCACCGCCCGGATCGCGGTCGGTGGCGATCGTCAGGGCGGGCTTTGGCTCGGAGGCAGCGTACCGGGTCTCGCCGAACGCGAAGAAGTACGGCGACGCCTCCTCGGGGAGCCGGAGCTGGAACGTGCCCTCGAGCTGGTGATCGCGCTCGTTGGCGTAGAGGTAATCGATGACGACGCGCGCGCGGAAGCCGTCGATCATGACGCGCGTCTGCATCCCGCGCAGCGCGAGCTCGTCGCGGTCACCGACCATGACGCGCGACGAGTTCGGCACGATCTGCGACCGCTTCCAGGTCTGCGGCTCGCCGTCCTTGCCGCCGCCGGGCTTGCCGCCCTGGCTGTCGCTGTCCTTCTTGCCCATCTTGCCCTCTTCCAGGGCCATGGCGGTGCCAGCTCCCCCTTCCTCCGCCTTGTCCGGCTCCGGCGCCATCTCCTGGGCCGGCGGCGCGGCATTTGTCCGCACGGACAGATCCATCGCCGCCCCGGAGTCGGCATCTCGCTTCTTCGAACAGCTGATCAGGCTCGCCCCGATCACCAGCAGCAGCAGCTTCGCGCGCATCAGGCCTCCTTCGGCACAGGACGCCAGCCGAGGCTAAAGGATTCGCACTTCTTCGTGGGGAGATGTCACGGGGGATGTCGCGGCGTGCCGACAAACCTCGCGACCCGCCGGCGGGAGGAACCTGCGGTCGGCGCCTCGCGTGGGAGCTTGTATGTAAGATGAGTCCGTACACACGGTGCTGTGGCTTTGCCGGAGTGATGATGGGGGTGATTGAGTAATGGGTAATGGGATCGTCTGCCGAAGGCTCTCGTACCCTCAGACTCCTCAGGCCTGAACAGAGCTGATAGCGTCGTTACCGGCCAGAGCGGCCAGAGCACCAGAGAGGGCCAATGAGAGCGACCGCCCGCTGCTTGATCGCGATCGCGTCGACAGCGTCAATGACCTGTCTGCCGGAGACTGCCACTGACGATCGATCGCCACTCGTCAAGCGGATACCAGTCAGCGTCTCCTCCGAAGCGGCCTGGTCGCTGTTTGATCGAAGCATCGAGAGCGGATTCACATCGTTCACCGCGCCGGTGACAGTGAAGCTCGACGAGGCGACAGCGCTCGCGGCCATCAAGGTGTATGGCCCGGCGCCGTATCGGCTCCAGGTCACAGACGCTGCGGGTACATCGCTCGGCGTCGGCCGGCTCGATCTGTCCCGGCTCTCGCGCGGCTGGCATGCGTTCCCTGTATCCGCGCCGTCGCGGGTCGACGTCGTCGAGCTGCACTTCGAGCCGACCGGCGGTCCAGGAGTGATCCCCGAGGTCGAGCTCTGGGGATTTGCAGATACGCCGCGCGCTCGCGTCACGAACGTCACGAACCTCTCGGCAGACGAGTTGTCGGCTCCGCTCGTCGCGACGAGCGCGCTCGCACGCGTCGATATCGAACCCGGCCACTGCTCGAAGCTCTCCATCACGCTGGCTCGGCGGCCCGAGCTATTTCGGCGCGCGTTCATCGCTTACCAGGCGTCGAACGTGCTGCGTGGGTTCGGGCTCAGGCGGAGCGTCAACGGCTCGGGAGCGCACGGTGGCAGCTGGCTGCCCGGCACCGGGACGACCGAGATCGTCGATGAGATCGATCCGCAATTGCTTCGCCCAGGCGCCAACGAAGTCTCACTGTGTGTCCCCGACGCGGCTGCGCGCCGCACCACGATCGATCGACTGCGTATCATCGGCGAGCTGGACGTGGGCAGCGATCTGGCGAGATCGATCTCGATTGGCACTGACAGGAGAGATGGCTCCGCGCTGCATGATGCAGATCTCGCGACCTCGATCGAGCTGGCCGCAGGGGAGCGCGTCTTGGTCGCCTTCGACCGCTTGATCGCCCCGGATGCCCTGCTCCTGTCCGGACAGCTCCGTGGCACGGTCTCCGTCGCGTGCATCGAGCGCGGTGGCGCAGCGGCGCCGCTCGACGTCCGGCAGGACGTCCGGGAGAACGGCGAGGCGTTCGTGCTCGACGGCGGCGCCCGGCGATGTGCACAGCTCGCGATCAGCGTCGATAAGAGGTCGACGCTCGCCGAGCTGGACGTCATCGGTTCAGGCGCGGCCGAGCGCGTCGACTGGCCCCGGCTCGTCGTGACCAGCGCGAGAGAGCACTTCGGCGACGTCGCATGGATCGGTGGCTTCGTGGCGCGCCCTCGCGCCATGACGACGGCGATCCGGGTGCGCGTCGCGGGTGAGGACGCCGGCGCGAGAACTGGGGACTTCGGCCAGATGGTGAAGCGCGGCAGCGGCGCGCTGGCGGTGTGGCGCGTGCCTGTCACCGCGGCGTTCCCCGACGGGACCAGCGACACGCTCGACGTGCTCCTCGACCGCGATCGCCGCCAGGATCTCGTCTCCTCCCAGGCTTCGGCGACCGCGCCGGGCGATGCCGGCACTCCTGCACAGTCCCAGCAGCTCGGCCAGCCCGGGACCGTCGCGGTCGCGCGTGCTTCACGGCTCGCCGCGACGCAGCTCCGGCTGGGCGCGCGCGTCGGCGCCGACATCCCCGCTGGCGCGGTCGGCACGCCGACGGACATCACCGTGCGCTACCTCGCCGATGGCGATGCGGCCGTGCCTCCGCTCGACCCCGGCATGATCAACGTGACGGGCCCCCGGGGCACCAGGGCCCACGCCTACGAATTCCTGCCCCAGGGGCAACGGTTCGCGCGCCCCGTCGAGATCGTGCTCCCGTACGACCCTGCGCTGATCCCCGAGGGCATGACGGCCGGCGACGTTCACGCGTACGCCTTCGATCCCCAGGCGAAGCGCTGGAGCAAGCTACCTCGGCAGGCCGTCGACCTCGGCGAGCACATCACGCGGAGCCAGGCCGATCACTTCACGATCATGCTGAGCGCGGTGCTCGCGGTCCCCAAGAACCCGACACCGCTGGCGCACGATCCCACGGCGCTCACCTCGATCGGCGCCGCCTCACCGGCGTCGAATATCGATCTCATCGAGCCACCGGCGCCGAGCTCGACGGGCGATGCGCACGTGTCGCTGCCGATCCGGCTGCCCCCGGGACGCGGCGCATATTCGCCCTCGCTCGAGATCGCGTATTCCAGCGCGGGCGGCAACGGGTGGCTGGGCGCCGGCTGGGATCTCCCGCTGTCCCGGATCGAGATCGACACGCGCTGGGGCGTCCCGACGTACGCCGCCGCGGAGCGGGTGCGGTACTTGCTCGATGGCGCGGAGCTCGTCCCGACCGCCGAGACTGATGGGCCGAGCTGCACGGCGGGAGGCCCGGGCCAGCGCTTCCGCCTCCGCGTCGAGGGGAGCTTCGCCCATATCCTGCGCTGCGGCTCGGCTCCGGCGAGCTACCACTTCGAGCTTCGCGATCGGAATGGCACGCTGCTCAGGTACGGAGGCGCCGGGGCGGCGCTCGCGAGCTACGCAAGCGGCGGCGTGTTCCGGTTCGCGCTCCGTGAAGTCGTCGACGCGCACGGGAACACGACGCGGTTCTTCTACGCCACCGATGCAGAGTCCGGCCCCGGTGAGCCGTTCCGCGAGCTGTATCCGTCGCGGATCGAGTACACGGCTCACCCGAGCCTGTCTGCCGCGTACGCCGTCCACTTCGATCTCGACGACGGCACGCGCCCCGATCGCGTTGTGTCCGGCCGCGCCGGGTTCAAGACGGTCACGCGCAAGCTCCTGCGCTCGCTCCGCGTGACGTTTCAAGGCGATCTCGTCCGGCAATACGTGCTGACGTACAGGCGCGGAGAGTTCGATAAGACCGTTCTGTCGAGCATCCGTGTATACGGCACGCAGGGCTGCGCCGCGGGTGGCGACGCGTTCGCGTCGCCGAGCTGCGCCCCAGCGTCGCTGTTCCACGAGCATCGATTCGACTACCACGCCGAGGAGCAGGCGTTCTCGGCCGCCCAGCAGTGGGGCATTGCCGGTGACCCGGAGCCTGCCAAAGCCGCGCTAGCCAAGGGCGCGACGAGAGGTGGCAGCTTCGACGTCTCGCTCTCTGCCGAGCTCCCCGGCGGACTCAGCGCGAGCGCCGGTGCGAACGTGGGCGGCAGCACCCGCCACGAGCTCGTCGGTGTGTACGACCTGAATGGCGACGGATTGCCAGATCAGGTCGTAGGCACAGGCGGCCAGACGGTGGTGCTCTACAATCGGTCGCGGCCGGGCGGCATCCCGACGAGTGAGCCGCTGTTCGCCGCAGCGACGGACGAGGCCACGCACCTCGCAGCACTCGGCACCGAGCGTAACAACGACTGGGGCGTCAGCCTCGGCATCGAGGCATCCCTGGGTGGGTTCGCTGCCTCTGCGGGTGCGGGGTTCTCGAGCTCGACGGCAAGATCACGCCAGCTCCTGACGGACCTCGACGGCGACGGCTACACCGACGTGGTCCAGGCCGGTGGACAGGCGCTCCTGGGCGAGCCGTGCGCGGTAGGGACCGGGACGTGCTTCGTGCCGGCACACTTCGGCGCCGCCGGCAGCATCGACCCGCGCAAAGATCCGATGCTGGCTGCGCTCGCCGCCGACATCGCGGCGCGCACGTTCACGGGCGATCCGGTCGTGCGGTGGGTCGCGCCGTTCACGGGGACGATCACGCTGAGCGGGACGGTGCAGAAGGCGCGTGCAGGCGGCGAGGACGGCGTCGGCGTCGAGGTCTACCACCAGGACGAGCTCGTCGACGGCATGACGATCGCGCCTGGTGTCACGACCCCGCTTCCGTTCCCATCGCTGCAGTCGATTCAAGTGACGGCAGGCGAGGCTATCTATCTGCGCGTCCGGACGAACGAGGATGACGCGGTCGCGCCGGATGGCACCTTGGTAGATGCGGTCGCTGCGCGACTCGAGATCGCCTATTCGTACGTATGCACGCCGCTCGGTTGCGACGACGTCGCGGATCCGGACGCGGCG
>Ga0247790_10000112_pt1 | contig 41203 bp, 59 predicted proteins | sample UWRJS171409R4_FD_179913 | JGI IMG/M metagenome (GOLD analysis project Ga0247790, IMG submission 179913) | Soil microbial communities from Arlington Agricultural Research Station in Wisconsin, United States - UWRJ-S171-409R-4 | ecosystem: Environmental > Terrestrial > Soil > Agricultural land...
TATGCCAATAACATTTGAAACTTCAGGATAAACAGGTTTATAAAAATTTTCTTTTTCTTCCATCAACCTACTTTCCAGAAGTTGATATTTTTGTTCCAAATATATTGTAAACCAATTGCCAATGGTGATACCATCAAGTCTTTGTATATCACCATACCTTCCCATTGCACCACGACTAAAACAAATTTTAAAATCTGCAATCGATTCACCCGGATACATATTAACCAATTGATCAGAAATGAAATCTATTTGTGCCTGGTTAAGGTTTCCACTCACAGACATTAAATCGTTAAGTTTTATTAATTCAAATTGTACCATCAGCTTCACTGAGTTTTCACCAATAGCAGTTACCATTTCACAAATTTTTGGTTGATCAAATACCAATTCTATTTTTGTTGGCAGAAGATTGGAAGCAGTATGAAAATCATTTGCTATTATTGCCTGACACAATTTTTTTTGCAAAATTGGATTTAAGATCGTTGTTTTGCTGTTGTCTTTTATCGGTAACATTGTGCGGTGGTGTTATTATTACTTCATCATTCCATGTTTCATTTTTCAAATATCGTTCAGGGTCCTTGCGATATTGTTTATCCTTCAATGCGTAATGATCCAAATGTTGCATAATTTTTTCGCGCGCGTCCTGCTGAATTGTTTGCCAAATTTTTTCGGCTTTTGTTTTACCAACATCCTTATCATATTTATTCCAAAAATCTAAAAAGGAAGGCCAAACATCAGCCGTAATTAATTTAGTTTCTTCTTCTTTTGTTTCTTCTTCTTTTATATCCTTTACTTTATTATTCTTTACTATAGTATTATCTAATATACTTTGTGTGTTTCCGGGTCCTTTACTCCTACGTTTACGGCTTTTCCGGGTACGGAAACCCTTAAGCATGTGAATTAACTCCTCCCTTTTTATAATATCGTTAGTCCGTTTAGCATAGGCATCTTCAATTGATTCTATAAATTGATCACTCCAAACAATTTTTTTTACCCATAATTCAGAATCTATTTCTTTGAATTCTGCTAAATCACTTAAGAACTTCATTAAAAAGTCTTCGCTTACTTTGCAGGTGGAACATAATGTCATTAACTTTTTTCTATTCGATAAATCCAAAAAATGAAAATCCGTTATTGCTAATGCTCTTAATATTTTTACCCATGTTGCAAACCCATCATTGCCATAAGTATTTTCTACATACTTAGTAGTTTCTCCTTCTTTGCAGATGAAAGGAAAATAGTCAACATTATTTTTTTGTCGCCTTCCCATCTTTTTTTACAATTGGTTTTTTAAATAATTAAATTCATCCCTGTAAATATTTGCTTTATGAAGTTCGTCCAGTAGTATAGTCGTGTTGGCTGAAGGTTCTGCTAATTTTTTCTTGATCCGTTCAATACGTCTGTCCAATCTTTCCACAACCTTTTCTAAATCACCCGTATGAAGTAGTGAACCTTTTTGAATCACATGCTTTAATGGTCTAAGCGGTAACATTTTATTTTTCACATTTTTCAGCTAATTCTATAAGCCATTTAGCAAAATCAATTGGTGTTTGTTCGCGTTGTTTTTTTGATAACTCCCTTTTAGTTCTTCTTCCTGATTTCTTTTTTATTCTTGAACTAACAGTATATTCAATTGCATCAAATCGAATTGGTATGGGTGGTACTTCATTTTTATTTATTCCACAGACATAAAGCAAACTTTTCTTTTCTGCTAAGTGTCCAAACCACGATTGATTAACGCAAAGACTAAAACCACCATAACAATCTGTTGTGCCTGGTTTAGGTAAAAACATTACTTTCCACAACCTAGAATTTTTTGGATGCTCTAACACACCACCATTTTTTCTTATCAAGTTGATAGACCAAATTGCTAAATCATTTTCTCCTGCAAGTGGTTTAGATAGGTGAGACATATTAGACCACGATCTACAAGGTGGATGGCAGATTACAGGACCATCACCATTATAATTTCTTGCATCCCTTTCAATATCCCAACAATCACAACCAAGTGTTTTATAAATGCTATCTACCCGGGTGAACAAAACAGAAATCACAAAACAACATTTTTCATGTAGTCCCAAAATCCTAAAACTTTCAATAGCCACAGAGCTAATAAAATAATAACAGCAATGTTCAGTAAGTTTTTTATACTAGGTTGCATTGGTACATACTTGTTAATTAGGTATAGTGCAACACCAACAACAACTAGTGTTAATATTATCGTTAATAATGGCATAGGTTTAATGTTTAGGTTTTATTTTTTCTTGTTCAATCCAATAAGCTTCATGCTTCACGTGGAAATATTTTTTTTTCTTCCCTTCAAAAAGTGCTGCTTTGGTTTCTTCTTCATTAAGAATTACCATTTCAATCTTCGCTTGATTCTGTTCTACTATCAGATTCATTGTTAACCATAGTTGGAATAACACCATCAGGAAAAATCCACAACCAATAAATATTATGATCATTAATTAATTCACTTTCTTTTGGATAATATTCAATGGCTGTTACTTCTTTGCCGAACAATTCATTTTTTATTTTTTGAATTTCACTCCAATGATTAAGTATAGGAGTATCATTATTTTTTTGAATCATTGCACGAATAGCATTACCGGCTGTAGTTGGTGAATTATCATCTATCATTACGACATAACGATTATTGGAAAATGCTCTAGTCATCCATTTCGGTTTAAAGCGAAGTGATAAATCAATTTCTTTCCAAGGTCCAACAGGCATTTTCAATCTTCTGTTAGCTTCCTTTATTCGTTCATGAATCAGTGATCCCATAATTTCAATTTAGTTTACTTATGCTTTCATTTTCCTTCATTAACTCCTGAAGCCTTAACAGGAATTTAATTTCTTTAACCTTCTTCAAAATGTTTTTTTCTTCTTCTGCCTTGTGCTTCTTAGCTTCCAGCTTTAGATAGATCATTGATATAATAAAATAATAGATAGCACCAATCCATAATGGTGCAGTGATCCACCACCACGACCAATCAATAGTATGTGTTAATTTCAGAGTAAGTAAAACGGTGAAGATTACACCACGTGAACCAATGCCATTGGAAGATTTATTATTGTCCATACAAAAATTTAAATTAGATTTTTAAATTTCTATGGGGGCATTGTTGGGTTAAGCTGAAGGTGGATTAATTGACCACAATCAAAGGTTGAACTAACCGTTCCCTTCAGCTTAATATCATTTAATCAAACCAATAATTACCTGCTTATACTTTACAAGTAGCAGGATAATATTTATAATGATGATACAGCATAAAACTGCAAAAGGAAACAATAACAAAATCATTGTTTCCTTTGAAGGTGTGTTTTTAATTTTACCCATGCCATTAATCGTTTTAAAATTGATTTACGATATAACCGCTCTAATGCCTTACTTTGTAATTCCGGCGTTAAAGTGATAGGGGCATATTTTGGAAAAGCATATCGGCTCAAGCTGCTTTTTTATTTTCCTTAAAACTAAACTCATTTAAAAACTCCCTGCATTCTTTCACACGTGTATGTGCACGTTCAATCATTTCATCGTTGCGACTGAAATTAAATTCAAAATATCTTTCTTCCATTGGAATGTCTTTGAAAGTCATATTCTTTTCAATTTGTGCACACTGCTTTAAGAATTCAGGATTTGCTTCAGGGTCAATGACATTCATAGCCCATTGCAATTTCCTTTTAGCATCATTGATCAAATGTACAGGAGTATCAACCAAGCAATACACTAGGTTAGCACTAGTTGCACCCGTTAAATCCATGTATGCCTGTAGCTGCCATTCATACTTCTTATTCAACGGATCAGCAAATACATTGAAGAAGGTGAACACATCCCAACTAGTTTTAATGTCTAATACTTTTTTTGCTTTACGAATTTCAGGACCATCAAATAAATCCGGTGTACCAATGAAGAAATCATTTTCAATTGTTTCCGTGTTCTTCCTATGGAATTTTTTTGTGACAAGTGAATAAAGGGTTATGCTTTCTTCTTCCTGAAGTGTTCCCTTTTCCATGTACTTGTTATAAAAATCTTTCGTGCGTTGATAGCGTTCAGCTATGTAACATTCGATTAAATGTTTTTTGCACGTTTCCCCTAGTTGGTCCTTCACTTTCGAATCAGTCATTATAAGACCTAAACTAGACGGGTGAAATTTGTAGTTATCAAAGTGTTTCATTTTGTTAGGGGTTTAAGTTTATCACTTTCTTTAAGTTGTGCACGTTTAGCATCAAAAATTTCAATCTGTTTTTTGTCGATGTGTTCACCTAATTGATCCAATTCATCAACGGTCTTTGCTTGATCAATCATTAACAACATTCTTTCATGTTCTGGATCACCTTCAATTTCTGATGGTTCATTGTCTGCATAGGTGAAATCTGTACCATCATCATTATTAATAATAGCCTGATCTAATACAATTGCTTTCTGAATATCAACAGACAATGGTGCCCATTTAGAAAGGAGTAATTTTATAACAGTCTTTAAAGCCATTGAATCAAATTTATCAACCCATAGACCTTTACCACGTTGAAAAGTTTTGCTATACTCCTTACCATGCTTTACAAGTTCTTCAACAGTCAGATAAAACGTTTTTTCAAATCCGTTTAACAGTTTGAAATAGGAAGCATAACCAATAACCTTATCAGATTTTTTTGCTTTGAAATCGAAAACAAAACCCGTCAAAGGATTTTCTTCTACTATTTGACCTTCAAAAATTGGTGCTGCTGCTAACGTTTGATACATTCCGGTGCGTTGTGCCAATTGGATAAAACCTTTGTATCCCATTTGAAACTGTGCAACACATTTTTTATCCTTCAGGTATTTTCCGTTTTCATCTTTGACCGACAAATTGTAAGGAACAATATAAGCGAAGCCTAAACTATTGTTAAGAGGTAAATCTAAGGTAGCAGCTACAGCGGCAGAATGATAAACGCTGTAAGGGTCAGCTTCAGCAAGTAGTTCATTTGATGAAACGATTTGTAAAACTGATGTGATAAATCCGGTTGCACGTTTACCTAACATGCTCTGAAATTTTTGCCTTACTTCATCACGGGCAAATAAATTTTTCACTGATAGTTGTGATTGGGGACTACTCATAATATTTAGTTTATGGTTATATCTTCGATATGAAGATTACTTGTTAAAAACATTTTATGAAGGATTTTTTTGTAAAGAGTAAACAACCTTCTTGCAGCACGTAAAGAAATATCTGCTTTGTGTTGTGCCTTTGCAATGCTCTGATGATTTACAAAAGGATATTCACGCCATTTACCAGACATTAAAACAGCCATTTCTTTTTCAGCAATAGCCTGTTGGCGTGAAAATTTTTTATAAGCACGTTTAGACAATTCAAAAATTGCTTGTGCTTTAATGAGAAGCCGATTCTGATTTTCATACACTATAGAATCAGATAGTGTTTGTGTAATAATTGAAGTTTGCATGTTCATTTATTGTAGGGGTTAATTTATTTTAAGTGAGGTAAATGGGTATTTACTTTGCCGTTTGGAGTAAGTTCCAACACGATAGAATAAAACCCGGGTGATGCAACATTTCTAAGAATGAAATATTGATTAGCTAATTCTCTAACTTCATCAAATGATGGTGAGTAATTAAAATTGATAAGTGTTCCGTAGTGATTCATAAATTTTTTATTTGCTGTAACCTTGTTCCAATACTCTTTTATTATCCAATCCCTTCTTTATTAAGGCTGCAAGGATTTTGACATTATAAGCACGAAGTTTTTTTACACGGCTTACATAATTCCTATCGTTTTTTGTTAGTGCTGCAACCCTTGTTACATCACCTTTTTGTAAATAGTCCAAAGCTGAAATGTCTATCCCTTCAGGTACCATCCGTTTAGCAGTTGTTTTGGTGGACATAATTTTATTTTGCTATGTTTGTACTACAATTAATTGTAATCGGTCATAAATCCGATTAATATTGTGCTAAGTTAGCACAATGTAGTAACATTGCAAACACACTATGAAAAATATTTCTATATCAGGAAAATTGCTTGCCATTTACCGTGAAAAGGCAGGATTATCACAGGAAGATTTGGCCAAAACATTAGGAGTAGCGAGAACAACGGTAACAATTTGGGAAAGGAAAGAACCGATAAAAATCAGCGAAAAACAGGAAAAAGTAATAAATAAAGCCTTAAATGTAACTACAGACCTATTAAGCGTTTCAGCCCCTACCGAACAGCCAAAAGCGGATATAATGGATCATCCGGTGATAAAATCATTGGTTGCACAATCAGAATATTTAATGAAAAGAATTGCAGAACTAGAGGACGAAAATAAAAAATTAAGATCACGAAAAACCTAATAATACAATAAGTCGTTCGGCGTAAATCTTAAACATGCTAGTGTTAAATTTTTCAGATTTATCTATAGGGGTGATAGATTTAAGCATTGCATTCTTTAACTGATCCGTAAATATTTTTGGATCAATCCCTGCTTCACAAAATGATTTAATCAAACGTTCGGATTTCACGCTTTCATTCATACACATTTTTGTTTGTGGGGGGTGGAGTGAAAAATAAGGTTTCGGACACACCACTATAAACGGTTGTAATGCTGTAGGGGGAAACAATTATAGTAAATTAATATTACTTAAGTAATTGTTAACACAAGTTTTTTTTGTGAAAAAATAAGGCAACCTTATGATTGCCTTTTAATATGATAGTGATTGTTAAAGAATTACTATAACCCTTCGCTTAATTTCTTTTTTCTTTTAAGGCAAAACCACGTAAATATCTTTCTGTTGCTGATATTGATGAACACCCGCACACAATAGGTTTTTGAAGTTCAAAATCTTCTGGCAGTTGCTGCATAAAAAGCTGCACATAAGAAGGTGTTACCGTGTTACTCATTTTAGTTTTTCTTTTCTTCTTCATAGTGTTTATAAAATTATAATCCCTGACTGAATTTCTTTTTTCTCTTCAAAGAAAATCCATGTTTGTATACTTCCGTTGTAGCTGCTGATCCGTGTGCAAGTGCATCCTGAAGTTCTTCAGTTGATGCACCTAATTCAATATACTGATATGAAAATGAATGTCGTAAAACATAAGTCGTTACACGTATAGATAATTTTAATTCCTTTGATACAATTCTTAGTACATCATTTATATCATCTACCAAATCACGGATTTTATAGAACATTGTTTTTTCATCCATGTTTAAATCAAGAATTGGAAATACATAATCATTAGGAATTAATGAACGTTTACTATGCTTCTTAATAACCTGCTGCATAACAGGGTGCATTGGGATGGTCATTTTTTTATCTTTCTTCTTTCTGCCTTTACTTTTTTGTCGGAAGATACTAACGTGATCATCAAAGACATTATTTCTTTTTAGTCGTGCAAAATCGGAAACGTTAATACCATGTGAGTAATAAATATATTTTGCATACTCATACAACCTCATGTGTTTTTCATTTTTAGTTGACCACGAAAGAAATAAATCTTTTTCTTCAGTTTCTAAAAATCCGTGTCCATCACCATCACCTTCTGGAATTAAATATAGATCATCAGCAATACCAACATACGCTACATCATTAGTTTGAAATGGATAAATTCTTACTGGTATAATTCCTTTTTTAATTGCCCTGTTAAAAATGTGTCTAAGATTACGCATGTGAATTCCTACTGTTGTAAGTGATCTTTTATTTTCACCATAATCTTGTTCAATATACCAATCTTCATATTTCTGTAGTGTATCAGGAGTTAGCATGTTGAAGGTGAATTTATCATTACCAAAAAATTCAGTTAATGAATAAAGAGTAGTACCGTATTTTTCTTTACTACTAATTTTCTTTTTTTCGTCTAACTCTTGGATTTTTTCTTTAATATGGATAGCAACACATTCTACATTATAGTCTGATAAGAAATAGACCTCAAATTGTTCTTGCGTGGTAACGTCCATTTCTTCGATAATAGTGCGTGCACGTTTTTCAATGTCATCTAACCTATCACGCAAATCTTGAATCAATACAGTTATACGCTTTGCTTTTCTATCTTGGTATAGATCAAAATCTTCCAGTGTGCAGTATACATTTGTTTTATAGGAACATCTTTTCCGTTCCATCACACCATTATTAAAGACCTTAAAATTTACCCAAAGTTTGACGTGATACTTCCCTTTGTTTTCGCCGGTTGTAGTCATACGCCTAGACTCAATTTGAATGTAGCAAGTAGCTTTTTCCATGTGCATTAGTAGTTTAAATTGTTCACCAATTGTTCACCATGTTCACCATGTTCACCAATTGTTCACCCAAATGTAGCATTTTTTCCGATTTTGTTACTACAACATAAGCACAATAAAAGCAGCGTTATCACCTCTGATAATCAACGATATACCATATTTTAAAATAAAAATGCACTTTCATTGTAACTACAAATGCACGACTCAAAATCGTGTATCCTAGGATGTATCGGTTCGATTCCGATCTAAGGTACTAAGTTGAAAACCAATTAGTTACGAAGCCGTTTTAGAAATAGAACGGCTTTTTAATTTTTGCATGTTCACCAAATGTTCACCATACAAAATAAAAAGGTCGCGTTAATGATTAACGCGACCATAACCGATTCTGGACCCTAAAAGGAATTACGGTTTTAATTTCTTCATAGCTTCATCGCTTTAATTTTCACTTATCACCTTTAAGAAATTCAATCGGTTTTTTGTTACCAATGAACTTGTTTTGATTCAATTCGATTTGAACAGCGTTAAGCATGGCATTAGCGGTTCCAACTAATATTTTTGCCGTTTCTAATTTCGTTTTGTTCGCCTTTACCGACTTGTAAAGGGTTGACAATTCGTCGCGAAGTTCTTTTATGTTCTTCATTGTTTATGAGTTTAATTAAAAATTTGCAATGATAAAATTGTTTCTTGCCTTCTCTAAATGGCTTCATCTTTTCACTTAGCGTACTTACATACGCCATGAATTCCTTTGTTGACATTTTACTAATGGTGTCCAGATTCATTTTATTTTAGGTTTTTCGTTCCGTGTCATATTTTCGATTACATCCATACTTCCAAAATTTTAGGATCATCTTGATTTAATCTGCCAATGTTGACTAGACCACGCATTTTTAAAAAGCCACGGATCACATCAATGTCGTTACTTGTAAAAACAATTTTTTTAGGAATTACACCATCCCATTCACGGATAACAAACCCATCAGGAAAATCTTTTGGATGATCGTATACAACATAGATGTAAAGGTTATCTTCCATTTGCTATGGAATTATAATTCCTGAAACCCTACCGATAATTCTATCAGGTCGACCTAAATTACTACGGTTGGTAAGAACACGACCTGTTGAATTTTTTTCAATTTTCCAGTTTATAAAATTAGAAATCACTCCTTCATTTTCTTTGTGTTCTGTAATCATTACTAAAACATCTTCCCTATCACTCATCATTGAAACCTCATAATTAAAATTTTTTCCTAATGTTGAATTGACGTTATAATCTTTATTTGAAATTGCCACGGTTTTCATAAATGCTTCGTAAACTCCTGCATAAGCAATTGCACTTGAAACAAATGATAATAATTTAATCCGGTGTATACTTAAGAGTTTTCCTGCTTCATCTTCAAAATCCATAAATGTAAAAATTGATGATCCATCTTGTAATAATAAATTACAATAAGGTCTTAAACCATTTTGTTCTTTGGCAAAGATTTCGTGTAACCGCTCTTCCTGATATTCAAAAAATTCTTGAATTGTGAAATTTGTTTCTATGTGATGAATTTCTAATGCATTCATATTATCTAAATTTATTTTTATACATTGCACTCGCGTTAGACGTTCTTCCATTCAGTGACTTCCGGGTTTACTACGAAGTCACGAAAATCTTCTAATGGTGGCAGGGAATCGAACAGCCACAAATATTTAGGAGGGCATGGGGTGGAACGCACACCCCTTTATTTTTTTGTCAATTTTGTTTTATTGTAAATATTAATTCAATCAACTTTTTATGACCTTCTTCAGCTTGTTCCCAGGTTGAATATCTTTCTTGATATCCATCAAATTCACCACCGAAAATCATTGTTTCAAAAAGTATTGGATCACTATCAGAAAGAAATGAATGATCAATGCCAAGGAAAACGGTTGAAATCATTACACCTAGAGGTAAAAAATCAGTAGCTACTATTCTATTTTCTATTACCTCAAACCATTCTGCCCATTTAAGAAAATCAGGTTCAGGTATAGCTTTCTTATCTTCTAAAATGTAATTCAGGGTATTCACTTTATCTTTGGAAATTCATAATTTTTTTCAAGGACGAGCTTTGTAATTTTTTTATTTTCTTTGAAAGCGTTCCACGCTAGTATGTGTAAGGCTAAAACGTCTCTTTCGTTGTAAATAAATCTTCGTCCTGCTTTATTCTTAATTAATTCCTCACGAAGTAAGCGTATTGGACTTTGTACTGATAGGTCTACTCCGGTCGAATACTTATTGAAAAAATCTAAGTTTTTTTGTGAATCCTTCCTATTAAAAAAATACATTAGAGCACCAAGCATTGAAGGGGATGATGCAAAACCAAATTTGCCATAAACCACGTAAGCATCATGTATTATCATTTCCAAATGTTTTTTATTGTCATCGGCAAATGCAAGAATTTGGCTGTTAGAAATTCCTTTATTTCTCCCTGCACGTAAATCAAAACGTCCAGAGCGATATAACAAAATTGTACGACAAGCACTTGCCATAGTGTAGGCAGCTTTATGTCCTGCAATTTTTAGTACATCACCTCCCGTCCTATTTCTTCCGGTGTCCAAAACCTTGAATGCTTCATTGGGTACATTTTTAGCGATAAACATTTTAACGGGTTTTCCATATTTGACAATTGCCGTTAATCTATGTTGCCCGTTGATCAATTCACCATCCTTATTAAATTGGATTGGGTCGCCTGTAACCACCCAATTACCTGCCTGCATTTCACCTAAAAGGAAATTCACATTGGAAAGCGTCAATTTTCGGTTGTGTTCATGATTTAGATTAGATAGATAATCTTGCGCTTCCGCGGGCGTAATTTTCTTACAGTACATTTTAATTGCTGTTGCCATAACGTTAAGAGGTTTTTTGTAAAAGGTTTGATTTGTGACGACAATATACTAACATAGTGCTAATGTGCAAAAGTTAGAAACTCATACCTTAAAAATAAGGTTGAACACGACTACAGAAATTTCTTTAAATTGGATAACCGGCTTAAACCTAAACCTATATTTCATAAGGGTAACTTTGCTAAGTAGTGAAACTTTTCCGTGTCGGGAACAGCGTGGGCATTCTGGATAACTTTAAAATAGTGGCTTAAGATTTACCCTTTTGTTTGTTGCCTTAAATACTTTTCCACTATAAAGAATGCTAAAGACTGACTTAGCATTTCAAAGCAAATGCATTTTTTTTTAAATTTATTTCTATGTCAAAAATAAAAAGTAATTCAATCTTCAGTAGTCTTTTTACAAGCGTAACTCCTGATGGATTAGAAGAAAAAATTGATAATTTTCTAAATGAAATGTTTGATGATTGGGAAGATGGATATAAAATTATTTCAACCAACTATTCGACCTGTTTTGTTCCACCCGAAACAATAGTATATTCTTGTTTGATTATTTATGATTGTGAATCAATAAATGAAAACACTTAAAATAATTTCACGTGGAATAGTCGGGTTAATCGGTTGTTTAATTTTGTTCGCCGTGATCGTTCTTACTATCAAAGTAGCAGTAACAATTGCAGACTACATTTGGACACTTTGGTAAATTATTGTATAAGGTTGCAATGGAATAATTTTTTATATTTTTGTGTTATGATCACGCAAATACACGCGAAGGAAAGTATCACATTGGCTGCAAGGCCAATTTAATGAAAGCCGGGAAAAATTCGGCTTTCGTTTTTTATGGCTGCACCACATGGCAATCATTTTTGGACAATAAGAAGCAAGCACGGCAGGGATAAATTATTTGAATCACCTGCACTACTATGGGAAGCTGCATGTGAATATTTTGAATGGTGTGAAGAAAATCCATTATTAGAAATAGACTACAAAGGCAAGGATGCCGACCGCGTGGAAATCCCAAAAATGCGCGCATTCACAATGCATGGCTTATGCCTTTATCTTGACTGCAATACCGAATATTTCAGAAACTTTAAAAATCAGGAAAGAAAGAATTCAGAAGGTTTTAGTTCGGTCATTAAGATGATTGAAGAAGTCGTTTATAATCAGAAGTTCACCGGGGCAGCAGCAGGTTTTTTGAATGCCAATTTAATTGCAAGGGACTTAGGGCTAAAGGAATCTTCTGATATTAATTTGAATGATTCAAGAAAAGCAACAGCAGCTTTATTCCCGTGGAATCAACCAGAAGAAGAAGGTGATGAAACTGAAGAAGAAAAGGTATAAGGTTGTAAATCCTAATCTCAATTTTCTTCGCACTGAATTAAAACATCAAAGAAGGTCTGAACTTCTTGCGCTTTATGAATCGAAGCTAATCAGCTACGAACAATTCAAAGATTTATGTTTAGCTGAAGATATAAAATCCGGCGTTGTGTTGGAAGGTTCTTCACGTGCATTCAAAACAATATCATCTATAGATTTTATAATTCATATCTGTTCAGAAGTTGAAACCGGCTCTGTTATCAACATAATGAAGGAAACCTATACATCCTTCAAAACAACAATATACAATGATATTGATTGGAGGTTTCCACAATTCAAATTACTATCACCATTTACAGGAAAGAAAGAAGTTAAATCTTTTATGCTGTATGGAAATAAAATTACCCTTTTAGGTGCTGATAGTGAAAGTGCACAATTGGGTGTTGGTTGTGATTACCTATACATCAATGAAGCATTAGCAATTTCTAAAGATGTGCGTAGCCAGGCACTACAGCGGTGCAGGAAATTTTGGTGGATGGACTACAACCCAACAGCAGCAGAACACGACATTTACACACAAACTATTGGAAGAAAAGATGTAGGCTTTTTAAAAACTACTTACAAAGACAATTACCAAATCACTCCTGCTGAACGCACACAAATAGAAAGTTATCAGCCTATAGAACTTTGTGTGATCGCAATTTTTTTCGGATCACAAGATTATGATGAAAAAATAAAGTATACGGCTATTCAAAAGGCATTACGTTATAATACTGATTTAAACCCTGATAAATTTCCTGTTGCTGATGTGCGTGAATTGGCAAGGTGTAAGATCAATGAAGCTACAGGAACAGCCGACAAATACAAATGGAAAGTTTATGGATTAGGCGAAAGGATGTCCCCTGAAGGATTGATTTTTCCACGTGTAACATGGGTAAAAGAATTTCCAAAGGACATAGAAAAGATTTACTATGGTTCTGATTTTGGCTATACTATTGATCCTTCTACTTTAATAAAAGTTGGTATACAGGGTAATAATATGTTCATCGAATGTAAATTTTATGAACCTACACCAACAGCTACCGACTACATAAATTTGCTTTCACAACACGTTACAAAATCCCATGTTGTTTGGGCTGATCCTTCAGGTGATAGCGGTGGACGTGGCTACATAAGCGAAGCCAGAAGATTAGGCTTTCAAGTTTATGCCACATCAACTTTTCCCGGGTCCATCAAATATGGAATTTCTATAATCAAAAAATACAATCTGTTTTTGGTTGATTCACCTGAATTAAGAAAAGAACAACTAGGTTATACACGTGCAAAGGCAAAGGTAAACGGTGTGATGGTTGTTACTGATGATCCCATTGATGCTAATAATCACATTTGGGATGGTGTGAGAATGACTGCGCTATCTAATCGACTTTAAAAAATACTATTCGGGTTAATCATTAACCCGTAACAGAAAATGCAGAAACCGCACAAACCGCAAGAAATTCTATATCAAATTTTCCATTCAATTCCAAGTAGTACCGGGTACGATTTAAGGTACGATTAAAAATAAACACCAACCAACACCACCTTACACCACCTTTCAAATTCTCAGTTAGCATGAGTTAGCATGCAAATGAATGCTAAATGAAAAATCGTAGCCCCTATTTTTTGGAAATACGCTAAGCGTTTGTCCAAAATAAGTGTGCGCGAAGTGTCTATGCGCACGATCATTTCACTACATCCGGGACATAGCACCATTTTAGTACTATATTCTCATATTAGGAATTACTTCCCATTTTCCCTTATTTTACAGTAAACAGGGAAAAATCAATGGATATATTCCTTCCCATCCTATCCGCAATTCTTACTGCACGACTACTCGAATGGTGCGTGATCGCTACAGCAAAAACAATCAAAGACTACCAAGAAAAAAAACTTTTAGAAAAAGTTGAACGCTTTAACCGTGGTAAATAAATGAACACGTGGGGACAAAATCTATTTGGCATCATAGCAGGATGGGGAACAGGTTCAAGCATTGGAAGCGGATTAATAACACCCGGGTTTGTACCAATTAATTCATCAGGTGGAATTATGCGTTTGCGTGGTTCACAAGCTGCATGGTTAGGACTACGCACAAGGGAAATGCAGAAACAAGCATACGAATTTTGTTATCCTGTTTCTTCTGTTTGTGATCGCTTGGCAGAATATGATTTAACAGGTGAGGTTGAGATTCTAAGGAGTAAGGGAAAAGGCAAAGAAGATTATGCAAGTAATCCGTGGTCGCAACGGATGAATAAATTAATAGCACAACCCAATCCACTACAAGCATGGGAACAATTTAGAGGTCAACAGGTAGTCTATAAAAAACTGTTTGGCTTTTGTCCCGTCTTTCCTGTTATGCCTGTAGGGATGGACTTTGATCCAAGCTACTGCATGGCTATTTGGAATTTACCACCGTGGCTTTTCCGTGCAGAACCTACCAACAAACTTTATGAAGCTACCGACATAGAAGAAATAGTAAAAAGCTATTCAATAACAATTCACGGACAAAAAATTCTACTAACAGGTAAACAGGTTTTCATTTTAGAAGATGGATTTATTCAAGATGAAAATGAAAATTTTCTTTTACCACAATCAAAACTTGTCGGGTTAGATATGGCAGTGAGTAACATTTGTGCAGCAATGGAAGCTGACAATGTACTGCTAAGAAAAAAAGGACCACTAGGTTTTATTTCCAGTGAAGCAGTGAAAGATGCTGTTGGTTACATACCAATGCAAGCAGAAGAAAAACAAGAATTACAAGAAGCACTGCATGCTTATGGTCTTTCGTGGGATCAATACCAATACGTAATAAGTAGAACACCTTCCAAATGGAATCCAATGTCCTATGATGTAAATCAATTGGGTACAAAAGAAACAATCATTGCCGGCTCAAAAGCAGTTTGTCAAAAGTTAGGTTTCCCCTATGTGCTATTCGAAGAAACAGGTGTGACATACGCGAACGGCGAAAATGCTCTAAGTTCTGTATACGTGAACAACGTGATCCCAAATGCAAAGAAGGATTTAAATAAATACAACAAATTTTTCAAAGCAGAAGAAAACCAATGCAAAATACAAGCATGCTTTGACGATGTACCTGCATTACAAGAAGATGAATTAAATAAAAACAATGCAGCCTATTCACTCACACAAACATTAGCCATTGAATATAAAAACGGCATCATCACAAAAAATCAATGGCTTACTGCACGTGGTTATGATACCGTTCCTGATGGTGATTTGTACTATGGTGAATCACCAACTGATCCAAATGAAGCAATTCCAATTGAAGAAGAAATACAAGATGCTGAAGTAATCGAAGAAGAAGTTAAAGAAATATTGTATGGCAAAAAAAAACACAACGGAAACGGAAAAGGAAAAGAAAGAATCACCATCAATAGGTAATCTTTTAAAAACCAGGCTAACACAACGTGAAAGAAACTTAGCGTTGAAAGCTGATTTGATTGAACAAGGGAAACACCCTGAACCAGAAGAACAAAAATTGGGTGGACCGAAAGAAAGAAATCTTTTTTTGAAAAATCAAATGAAGGAAAAAGAGGAATCAAAAGAAAAATCCAAAGATCATGGCAAAGAAAAAGGAAAAGAAAGCACCAAAGAAAGTGCAAAAGATTGATCCTGCTGAAATCGAAAGACTAAAGGAGAACAAAGAAAAGATTGTGGAAGAAAATCCAATCATAAAAAAATGATACCTGCATTTGAAGATAAAGCCGAGCTATTTAAATGGCTTCACTCTAACAAGTCTATGCTTATTGCACAGAAGAAAAGTGCATTGAAATATGCTGATGCTGTTACCTATGTCCCACAAACAATCTTCGAAGATAAAAATAAGGTAGCATGTAAATCAATTCTTATTCCAGAAGATGCAACACAAATAAAAGTTAGGGCTATTATCAATACTACGAAATTAATAGACTCACATAATGATGTGCATATCGATGGACTATGGACTAAATCAATCAAAGAAAATAATTCGAATTATTTAGTGAATCAACACGATTTCACTTTTGAAGGAATTCTCTCTGATGACGTAAAAGTTTCAGCTATACAAATGACTTGGAAAGAACTTGGTTTTAATTATAAAGGGTCAACGCAAGCACTTGTATACGATGCAATATTTGATAAAGCTGATAACCCGTTGATGTTCGAAAAATATCGAACAGGAAAAGTTAAACAGCATTCCGTTGGTATGCGATATATCAAATTAGATATGGCAATTAACGATGAAGATTATCCAACAGAAAAAAGTACATGGGATAAATATATTGATGTTGTTGCCAATCAACAGGAAGCAATTGATGAAGGATATTTTTGGGCAGTAACAGAAGCAAAAAATATAGAAGGTAGTGCAGTTGTGCGTGGGGCAAACTTCGCTACTCCTACCCAATCAATAGAACAAACAAAATTTGAGCCGGTGAAAATCACTCATACGCCAGAGCCGATGCAAATCACTCCAATTGATTTAGATAAAATGTTAAATCATTATTCAAAAATTCTAACCAATGGATGAAAAAGAATTAAAAGCACTTCTTGATGGTGTTGCCAAAGAAAATGGCAAGGCTATAAAAGATGCTGTAAAAGTGGAGGTTGAAGCAGCCACCGCTGGACTTATGAAGTCCGATGAATTAGGTTCTAAACTGGAAGCTTTAGGGCTAAAAGATGATGCAATAAAAAATCTTACTGAAGCTGTTGTAAAACAAGGTGCTGAAGTTCAAAAGATTTTACTAGGTAAAAAAGAAGATGCTGAGGTTTCCCTAAAGGATCAACTAAAAGCAAAGCACGAAGAAATAAAAGCTGCTGTAAGCAAAAATAGTTCTGTAAGACTTGAAATAAATAAACTTTTAGTAACACGTGCTTCTGTAGGTAACACAACTATGGCAATGCGTTTGCCTGATGTTGGACAATTAGCATATCCTGCAAGTGTATTGAATTCATTATTCAGGCATGCACCTGTTAGTCCTTCTTCTAATGGAGTTATCAGGTACTATGATCAAAGTGCAATTACACGTGGTGCTGCTTCTGTAGCAGAAGGTGCAACAAAACCAGAATCAGCTATCACCTGGATTGAAAGAACATTATTGATTGAAAAAATTGCTGATTCAATTCCAGTAACAAAGGAAGCTTTCAATGATGTTTATTTTATTCAATCAGAAATTGAACGTCTATTAACAATCAATTTATCATTGAAGAAGGAGGACCTTCTATGGGATGGTGATGGTATCACTCCTAATATAAAAGGTGTGTATACTAGTGCACCTTTGTTTGTTACAACTGCTTATGATGATTCTGTTGAAGCAGCAAACGTTTATGACTTGGTTGCAACTGTAGCTGCTGAAATTAATGCAAGCGGTGGTGGAAAATATAAAGCCGACACCGTTGTTCTAAATCCAATTGATACACTGAAGATGAAGCTGATCAAAGATTCATCAGGTCGTTACATCTTACCACCTTTTGTGAGTAGCAATGGTGATATAACTTCTTTAAAAGTTGTAGAAAGTTCACAAGTAACACCTAACACTTTAGTAGTTGGTGATTTCCGCTATGGTACTATCTATGATTTGGAAAATGTTACCGTGGAAATGGGATGGATTAATGATCAATTCATTAAGAATGCATTTACAATTCTTGCAGAAGAACGTTTTGCATTATTGATAAGAGTTGTGGACACAACAGCATTCAGAAAAGTTACTGATATAGCTGCTGCACTTGCTGCACTTGAAACACCTGCATTACCATAATGTAGAAATCGGTTTTTGAAAAATGAAATTAATAACCGCTCAAGATTTCAACCAGATTCCATACAATGTTCCTAACGCATTGGCGCAAAATCCTGCGGGTGGAGTTGAAGAAAATGAACAGTTCAATCAATACATAGATGATAAAGTTCAGGAAACAATGGTTAAACTTTTGGGCGTTTCCCTTTACAAATCTTTCATAGCAGGTTTAGATGCTTTACCTCCTAATTGGATAGGAACAAATACACCCGGGTATGCTATAGATGATCTTGCATTTTATAACAGCCACGTTTGGAAATCTTTAGTCGATAACAATTTAAATGTCGTGCCTATCGAAGGACCAAGCTGGACAATGGTAGAAGATGATAGATGGCTAATGCTTTATAATGGTGTACATGATTATTCATTCAACGCTTACAATCATTCATGGACAGGAGTAAAGAAAATGTTAATTCCTAATGTGTTTGCTTCATGGCTATCAGATACCAATGATGATTACACAAAAGCGGGTATAGCAAATAGAACTACAGAAAATGCCAATAAACTTGGCCCTGCTGTTCGAATAACAAATGCCTACAGGGATTTTTCTAAACGTGCAGGAAATTTTAATCAGCGTGATAATTCTTTATACGGTTATCTGATCTATGCACAAACTGACTTAGATCATTATACAGGTTTCTATGATGATACAAATTATTCAACATTCGATTTGTACCTACAAAATTCTTTCGTTAGTCCCGGGCATATTAACATTTGGGATTTATGAGAACGCCAATAGTATACGACATAGAAACGGTAGTTGAATTAATGAGGTTAGCGGGTGATGAAAAACCCTACTATGAATTCGGCCATCGTTTAGAAATCGCTAACACGTTGACAGAAAAAGAAGGAACACAATACAAATATCGTAGATACCCATTAGTTGCTTTGCGCCTGGATTTGATGGAAGAACTTGATGAAGGAATGCAAAAGGTAAATCTAAATATTGCTTTCATCACGTTCACGGACGAAAATTATAAAGCACGTCAACGCTATGAAAAGGTTTTAGTACCTGTTCTTTATCCTATGGTAGAAAATTTTTTTACCAAGTGTAAGAAGTCAGGAATTTTCACATGGGAAGGACACCAAAAATATCCACCGTGCAAAGTTGTTGATAGACCTTATTGGGGTATAGCTGATACTGAAGGGAACGTTAGAAATATTTTTCAAGATCCGATTGATGCAATTGAATTGATGGATTTAAAATTAAACAAACGACCTAAATGTTAAAAAGATATGGCTAATTGTGATGAAGCGAAAAAAAACATGGGGGTGGTGCGGTGCACGAAATTACCTCAAATGTTCGCACGGATGTTTACCACGCCGTTAGGATTTAAAATTCCAGCAGCTACTATTGAAGAAGGCGATGCAGCAATACAGCAATATTTGCAAGATGCAATGCTTAACCCTGATCTTAATGAACGAATTTTTTTGTGGCCTTCTTTTGTCGGCTTCGAAGATGCAAAGGAAGATGCAGTGTATGAAGAAACACCTTTAGCAGATTTAAAAGTTCGTGATGGTAAGTATAGATGGAGAGTACAAGTACAACAGGACCTTTGCACACATCGCGCAATGGGAACGCACAACGGTGGAAACCAAAGAGTAATTTTTTACGATATAGAAAATCAACTTTTTGGAATGGATAATGCAGATGGTGATTTCATGGGTTTCAATGTTAGCTTATTAAACGTTGAAAAATTAATGATCAGTGATGGAAGTACAGCAACACGTACACCAATTTACATCATCTTGAAAAATAGTAAACAAGTTGATAAGACAGGTGCATTAATGCAAGCTGATTATGTGGATGAATTACAACCATTAACTGATGTAGAAATTACCATTATAGGTGTACCAACAGCTACAGAAATAAAAGCTACTGTTAAAACTGCATGTGATGAAACTATTATTCTTGGTTTAGTGATGGCTGATTTTATTAAGCTATCAGCAGCAGGAGTAGTTGAAGCAATCACATCACTAACAGAACTAAATGGTGTATACGCTTTAGTAGGTACAGCCTTCACCACTGGAACACTTAAAACTGAAACACCTGATCAATTAAGTATTCAGGCCTATGAAAGTATCCCTGCAACTGTAACTATTACTCCATAACTATGAAAGTAAATATTTCTTATAGTGAATCGCTGAAGTTTGAACAGTTTAAAAAACAATTTCAACACCATTTTACAATTTTTACCCCGGCAAAAAAAGAATCAGAAATGAAAATTGCGTGGGAAAAGGCAGAAGCAAAAATAAAATCTAAACCAGGCACAAATGGACCTGAAAAGATTATTGAACCTGCTGCTGATCAATGGGAAGAAATTGAAAACACTGAACAACCACAGCGAAACAGAAGTGAATAAAATAAAGTCCCTGAACAAAAGCAGGGACTTCTTTTTCTTTTATGGTAAAAGTAATATTCAACATATCGAAAACTAATAAGATAGCTTCTTATGCAATTAAATTAGGTAGGCAATCGGTATTAAGTCAGGAAAAAGCATTACTACAAATCATAAAAGAGAATGAGCACTTTCTAATTGATATTGTAACAGCACAATTATTAAACGGTAAAGATGGTGAAGGTGAATTTTTACAAGCATACAGGAGTGAAAATTATGCAGAAATGAAAAGACACCTTAATCCTAAAGGTGTAACAGATTTAAGATTAACAGGTGATTTTTGGGATGGCTTCTTTGTAACAGCAAATAAATTTCCAATTGTCATAAACTCTAAAGATGATAAACGTGATGAACTTGTTAAAAAATATGGACAAGCAATTTTTTTCCCATCACAAGAAGGTAAAACCTTTTTTCTTCAACACATCGAAAAAGAACTTAAGGAATATTACCGATCAGTTTATTCAGCCACCAACTAAATTTTTTGATTACAACAACATCACACTAAAACTTTTTATTGAAGTAGCTGAAACAGCCGACTACATGCAACTTGTAATTTTTGGTTCTCCTACCGTTGATGAATGCTTTGATCAATGGGAAAAAATCATTCAGCAGAACAGTAAAATAAACGGCAATGCAGAATATAGAAGTTACTATGATAATCTGAAGCACTACAATAAACTTCTAAGGGATTTTAATTTAATCAAAGCTACTATAACACTTTTATATTTTATGGTAGATAATTCAATGATTGATTTTCTTAATAGCAAGGGTTATAAGATCAGTAAAAAATCTTCTGCTGAATATGCCAATAGCTTAAATGCTGCAATGAATAAATCAAACAGCCTGATTACAAAAATAGAAATGCGTTACAAGGCAATTGTAAAAGCAAACGAACAAAGCAAAGGAAGTAATCAGCAGGTAACATTTGAAACATTGATGGCAAATTTAACTATAGCACTTGGATTTCCGATTGATGATTCATTGACATTAGCACGGTACAATGAGTATAATAAAATAATAAAAAAGAGAAACGAACAAAACCGTAAAAAGAAATAGTTATGGCAGAATTCGAAAGGGAAGATTTTATAAGTGACGAAGCGTTGATGGCACCGCTTGTGATGAAAAAAAATTGGGAAGAACTAATTGACACCATGAAGGAAGTTAGAAAAGCTGCTATGAATGTAAGTCCCGGTGGTGGTGGAACTACGGGTGATAATGGTGCATCGACAAAAAAATTAAAGGAAGAAACAATTAAACTAACCAAGGAACAACAGGAGTTAGTTAAGATTCAAAATAAAATTGCTGCTGCTGTTGCTAAAGATAATGATGAATACAGGAAGCAGGAACAAGCATTAGTAAGACTTAACGTAGAAATAAAAAATAAAAATGCTTTAGGTGAAAAGGAAGCACTAGCAGTTAATAAACTTAATTCATCACTTAAAGAAATTGAAGCTGCACTAAATGCAAATCGTGTTGCCTATTCTAATTTAAGAAGTGAAGAAGAACGTAACAGTAAAACGGGTGTAACACTTTTAAAAACTATTCAGGACCAGAAAGAAGCAGCTAGTGAATTGCGTGAAGAAATGGGACAGTTTTCAGGTAACGTAGGAAACTATACTGCATCAATAATCAAAGCACAAAAAGCAATCAACGATCAGGAAAAAGAAACCAAAGAGTTAATGATTGCTCAAAAGGGTTTAGATAAATCTACAACTGAAGGGAAAAAACACTATGATGAATTTAAAGTTGCTATTCAAAATAACATCACTCAAATAAATGTCTATCGTAAAGAAGCAGGGATGGCAGAAACATCCACCAAAGAACTAAACAAACAATTAGAAGAAGGAAGTAAATCAAGTGAAGGTATGGGTGCAGCACTAAATGATATTGCGCCTGGATTAAAAGGTGCTATTGATGGTGCATTAAAATTTGGTAAAGCCTTGTGGGCATTGGTTGCAAATCCTGTTGGCCTTGTCATAGCTGCTATTGCATTAGCTGTTGCAGGACTTGCAAGATATTTTACTGCAACAACAGAAGGACAAGATAAATGGAATAAGGTTTTAGCATTTGGGTCCGTGATACTTGATGGTTTTCTTGATCTTCTTGAATCTGTTGGAAGTGCATTAATATCAGTAGTTGAAAAACCTAAAGAAGCTTGGAAGTCATTTATCAATTTCATGAAACCTATCATCAAAGTATTTAAAGATTTTGGTGAAGGACTTGTAGAAGCTTTTACATTGAAAGGAACGGACAAACTAAGGTTAGCATTAGAAGAAGTCCGTGATCTTGCTGTTAATGGATGGAAAGCAGCTAGTGATGCAGCAGATGAATACATAAAAAAACAAATAGAAAAAAATGCAAAGCTGCAAGCTATTACTGATCGTGAAAATCAATTTAAGAAAGATGCTATTCAAGATTTAATTGATGATAGTGTTACTGAATTGAAAGTTGCTAAAGAAATGTCAAAGGTTAAAGATGATTTACGCTTTAGTGATGAAACAAGATTAAAATCATTAAGAGAAGCAAATAAATTATTGGAAGAACAAAGCAAAGGTGATGTTGCATTAGCTCAAACAGAATTAAAAATATTGGAAGATAAACTAGGTGTGTTGAAAGATGGCACCACCACAAGGAAATTAGATTATGATGAATTAAAACAGCTTGCAGATTTACAGGTTAAAGTTAATCAAACAGAACAGGCATTTTTAGATGGGAAGAAAAAAAGAAATGCTGAAGAATTTTCAACAGTGCAATCAATCCAAAAAAGAAAACAAGATGCAATAGAAGCTGAACGCACTGCAACAGAAAATTTAAACAAATGGAAGTTAGAAGATTCAATTGCAACCAATGAAAAGATTATTGAAAATGAGTTTTCAACTTTAGGTGAATCAACTAAAGCAATAGCGGATATAAATGAAGCAAAGGTTCAGATGGTTATCGATTCATCTAACAAAGAAATGGATGAAGCAAGAAAAGCAGCACGTGAACGTGTGAACCTTAGTGATGAAGAAAGAAATGCAATCTTCGCTAACAAATCACTTTCAATCGATGAACAATTAGCACTGCAAGAACAATATATTAATGATGCAATTAATAATGATGAAGCATACATAACGGAAACAGTTAAGATAACTGAAGATATGTTTGCAAAGATTGATGAAACAACACAAAAATCTAAAGATCGCGCAGAAGATAATGTTTTTAAAGTTCTAGCACGTGATGCTGCAAATTTAGCAAACCAAGCTGATACAGGTGTAAATACTGAATTACTAAATCTTGAAAAACAATTTGCTGATAATAAAATTTCATTGCAAGATTATAATGATCAGAAATTAGAAATACAAAAGAAGGGAGAAGAAGAAAGTTTAAAATCTCAATTAGAATATTTAAAGGCACAAGCTGCACTGCTTCAGCAAGGAAGTGCACAACGCATTGAATTAGAAAATCAGATCAGTGCTGTTGAATTAACAATGCAAGAAAATAAAAATGCATTGAAGTTGGAAGGTGAACAAGCGGTGCAAGATGCTTTACAAGAACTTTCTACAACAGGTGTTGACCTTGCAATGGAAACTATAAATAATTTCTTTGCTGCTGAAGATGAAGCACGTCAGGCACGACTAGAAAAAATTCAGGAAAATATGGAGGCAGAATTAGCAGCAGCAGGAAATAATGAAACTGCTAAAGTAGCTATCAAAAATAAAGCAGCAGCGGAAGAACAAAAAATAAGATTACAGCAAGCAGCAGCAGCAAGGAAGCAAGCACTTTTTGAAAAGACTGTTGCAGTAATAAGCATTGCAATTAATACCGCTAAAGGTATAGGACAAGCATTAGGCACATATCCGCCTCCTGCTTCTTTCGTGTTGGCTGCAATCACCGCTGTATTGGGTGCACTACAAATTGCAGCAGTAGTGAGTAAACCTATACCAAGCTATGCAGAAGGAACAGGAAATCACAAAGGAGGTTTGGCAGTTATAGGTGAAGAAGGTTCTGAAAAAGTAACGCTACCATCAGGAAGAACATTTTTATCACCCGATCAATCTACTTTGGTTGATCTTCCAGCAGGTTCAAAAGTTGATACGCACAAAGAAACATTAAATCAACTTGCTTTAAGTTCATTACCTCACATTGATAGACAAGGGAACAGAACAGACATAGAAGGTTTTGATAACCTTGGAAAAAAATTAGATAGCCTTGAAAAAACTGTTCGCAATAAAAAAGAACAGCATTGGAATATTTCAAAGCAAGGAATGCAAGCTATGGTAAAGAATGCAGAAACACGTCAATACTTCATGGATCAATTGTATAGATAATGGCATTACGTTTTCAATTCATTAACGAATTTTTAGGACCACTCACAATAAAAGAAGCGGACCCTATAGGTATTAATGAAATGACACAAACCGTAAAACGTAGTACAGATAACGAAGGAGTTATTTATGAAATTATTTTTGACATTGATTTTATTAAGGAAGCACGAAGTTATTTAAAACAGGCATTTGAAAATCACGGTGGTATTGATGCAGAAGTTTTAGTAAACGTTTATGAATGGGACCCTAACTTAAGAAAATGGCAATTGTACGCAAACGGAAAAGTAAATTATAATAAATATGATTTGTATGAAGATAAATTAACCGTCAACATTGAACAGGTAGGATTTCAAAGAAGGATTTTAAATTTACTTGATACTGATGTTGATGTTGAAACTATCATAAGTGAAAATGGTTCAGCCTTACCACCTATACAAACACAAAATGTTCCTTATCATAGTAAAACAATTTTTAAAAAATCTTCAGCAGGTCCACAAGATAGTAACGAAGCACCATTTTTTGATGCAATTGTTTTTAACATTCCTATGGACACCATTCCACTAGATTGTTTTCCTGTTCCAGGTCCTTTGTGTTTGATATGGTTAGAAGATCACCCTGATGGAGAAACACACGACATTGATAAAGATGCTGTAGTGGTTGGAAGTATGGATACAAATAAGGCTACCTATGAAGAACTAACAGATTTTTTTAAAGTTGGTTTTTCATATCCACAACTTGAACCAGGCATGGGTGGAGGTTCAAAAACAACTGCTGAATATATCACTTACTTAACAGCACATAAAGATGAACGCTTTGAAGTATACCGTGCAACTGAAGCAGGAACATTAAAGGCTTCTATTTCTATAAATATTAGACACCATGTAGATGTCGAAGCCATAGGTGGTGATGTTGATGTATGCGATGGTGAAGGTATTATGGCAAACGTTGATATTTTATATTGGTTTGAAGTCCGTGATAAAAACGATAACATTTTAATTCTGGAAAATATTATCCGTGCACCAACATTGCCTTGTGGTACACAAGATTTTCCTTATGTGCAAGCGGTGTATAATAAGGAAAATATAAATATAGAAATAGGACATAAAGTTTATGTATATCATACCGTTCGCATTTGGGGTTCTTATAATAGACCCGGTGGTTTAGAAGATGGTGAAGTACATCATAATTTAATTTTACAGGCTTCACCTCCTGAATGGAGTGAAAAAAATACACATGGTATTGGTGATCGTGTTATTTATGCAGGCAGTGTTTGGTCCAGCTCAATAGATGAAAATATTGGACACGTTCCAGCAGCAGGTGATTATTGGGAGTTAGAAGCAGCTTGGTCAGGACAAACAACAGCAACAAATATATCTTTAGAAAGTGCAACAGTATCACCCGTTACAACAGCAAAAACAATTTTACTGTATGATATTTTCCAACAGTGTTGCAGATACTTAACAAATCAAATTGATTGTTTCAAAAGTGATTTACTTGGAAGAACTGAATTAGGTTATGCAGTCGATGGTGAAGGTGCATTAATCGGATGGACGAACGGCGGAAATTTACGTGCACTACCTGATAAAAAAATATTTGCCAACTTAAAAGAGTTAATAGATTTTACTGATTCAGTTTTTTGTGTTGGCTTTGGTTTTGAAATAGAAGGAGGTCGAAATATTTTAAGACTTGAAAGAAGAAGTTTTTTTTATAATAAAAATACTCCTACCCTATCCATTGGAAAAGTCTATGGAATAAAAAAACGTCTTAATCAAAAAATGTTTTATAAGGAAATAGAATATGGCTATCAGGGAAAATTAGACATTGGAAAAGTAAATGCAGTCGATGAATTCAATACTTTACGCCGTGCGGCAATTCCAATCATCAACACAAAGAACAAATATAAAATTTCTGTTAAGACACGAACAAGCGGTTATCAAATAGAATTTCAAAGACGTTTACAATTTTCTACTGCTGATAGTAAACTAGATGATGAAAATTTTGCTATCTGTTTAATTCGTGATGCTTCTCTTGGTGCAGGATTAAGAACAAAACAAGATGAAGGATATGCTTCTATAATTAATGTAATTGATCCACATACCGGATATAATTATGATATAGCACCTGCAAGATGTTTAAAAAATTGGTATCCATTTATTGCAAGTATGTTGATCAGAAGCGAAAACAAGAAAGTAAAATTTTCTTATGGTGAGGTTAATTATGTTATGGCTTCTAAAAAAGTTGGTGAAGCTGATTATCTACATGAAGATGGTGAATATGATTTAAGCAGCATTGAACCATTGTTTGAACCGTTTATGTATGAGTTTAAAAAAGAATTACGCCGTGATGGATTTCAGTTAATAAAAAATCTTCCCTATGGTGTAATAGATTTTGAAGATCAGTTTGGAAATAAATATGAAGGGTTCATTTCTGACAAAGGAGTTGAACACGATTCATTTAAAAATATGGGTGATTTTGAATTGTTACACGTTCATAGAAAAACTATTTGAATATGGCATGGATAGTTACAAACCCTACCTTCTGGACAAAGTTTGATGCAGGAACTTTTGAAGGTTCAGATATTGGTGATGTATCAGCAGGTGTTGTTGATGGACATGCACAATACGGATTTTCTTCAGCACAAAAACACGATGGTACAAAAAGTTTTCTTGCTAATCTTTTAGATAGTCCTTCTTACACTTTTTCAGGTGATTACGCTAAACGTTCATTAGTAAGATTTAGACCCGGTGGTGGATTTGTAGCAGGGAGAAGGTATACATTTAATGGATGGGTTTACTTTGGCAATCGTGGGCATGCAGTAGTGGATAAAAATGTTTATCTGAAAGTTAAATATGCAACAACTGCTTTTCCTGATGTGTCTGGAATTCCAAACAGGGATTGCATAATAGATTCTGATACTATAGGTTTTTGGATACCGTTCACATATCAATTCATTGCACCATCAACATCAACGGCTTCTAATTCGTGGTTAGCTTTTGTTCTTGATTGGAAAAAAAGTGATTATGTTTCTTCTCCTGTAGAAGATATGCAAATATTTTTTGATGGCTTCACCGCTATAGAAGAAAGTAATACACCACCACCTGCAATTAATATTACTGGAATTATAACAAATGTTTCATCACATGGTGCAAACAATGGTTCAATAGATGCAAGCGTATCAGGTGGAGTAGGACCATTTACATACTCATGGAATACAGGCGCAACAACACAAGATATTTTTGGTCTTATACCCGGGACCTATACCGTTATCGTAACTGATACCGTAGGCGGTGCAGTTAAAAGTCAATCCTTTAATGTTACTGAACCCGCTGTAATGGTGGCATCGTACACAAAAACAGATGTAACAGCAGATGGTGAAAGTGATGGAACAATAAATTTAATAGTAACAGGTGGATCAGGTAACAGAACATATTTGTGGAGTGATGGACCAACAACGCAAAATAGAAGCGGATTAATAGCAGGAATTTATACAGTACTTATTCACGATGTAAGTACAGCAGAAGAAATTTTTTTATCAATTGAAATTACTGAACCTGCACCAACAGTAACAGCAGGAACATTTTTAAACGTTCCTACTATGAATTCAATTCACTTTGTGGTACAGGAAAATATTAATCAATGTGATAACCCACAAGGTTTGGATAATGTTTTACTATGTGAACAAGTGCATGAAGGATTTGATACAGTAAATTATTTTCAACCATTTAATATTTGTGATATAGTACCAACACAATTCAATTCTGATTATTCAACATTTACAATTGAATTAAGAAATTATGTTACTCATACACTTATTAAAACTTTTGCATTCGAACTTAAAGAACAGAACATAGGAGTAACAGAAGATTTTGGAATTTCAATTAGATCACACACCACTACAGGACAAAGCAGGGTTTATTTTAATGTTGGTGCATTACCTATTCCTTTGAGCATTGGTGATGTATTTCAAATTGTAAATAATGTTAATGGATACAATGGTAACTATAGCATAGTTGATATTATCAATGATCCAACTTTAGGCTATCAATATTTAGTGATCACAAAAAATTATACAGGACCAGGCACATCACAAACGGGAGTAGGAAGATTTGATACTTCAGAAGTAAATTTTAATGTGTTTGAATCTGTACATAATTTTAATGATGTACCTGAAGGACAATATTATATCAGGATCAGAGCATTTGACACGGAAGAAGGAATAAATTTTAAGGAAGCAATCAGTGAACCGCTTGATATACGCAACACACACCCGGGAACAAATCAAATCAAATATAAAAATATTGATAACGCTTTCGATATAACATGGACTACAGGATACCAAGGTATGATACGGGTGCCATCACATTTCGGGCATAGAAGAAGTCCCGGTGGTGAACGATCAACAAACAGAAACAGTGATTTCAGTTTAGTAAAAGTAGCAGCAAAAAAAACACGTGTTCTTTTATTTCAGGTGTGGTCCTTACCTCCTTACATGCATGAAAAATTAGGGACCTTATTTGATTGTGATACCTACTCAATTAATAATATAGAATGTCAAACAACAGAAGGTTATGGAGAACCGGAATATAAAGAAAGATTTTTACTTGCTGATTCATCAATCAAGTTAGAAGCTAAATGGTATGATAGATACAATAGTGATGATCTTGGAAGTGTTGGTGAGGGTGGTTTTATAATGACAGAAACAGGATTTTTAAAACGTTAAAATATTATGGCAGAAGAGTTAAGCAATGCCCGAATAGATCAACTTCCACCATGTGCAGAGTTAAAGCCTGGATATTTTGGAGTAGTTAGAAATATGGATAATAGTGTAACAGAAAGATTTGATTTTTCTGAACTACTAACATCAACTACATCAGGAAATTTTGAATGGATAACTGATTATGCGTATACTGATGGTGAAGTTGTAACGTGGCAAGGTGAATGGTATCAGGCGAACGGTGATATAGAAGAAAATATTGTTCCCGGAACTGATCCTGCATGGGAAGTCATTAGTAAATCACCATCAGGTTTTACTTTTTGGCAGGCAGGAGTTTACACACAAGATGATGTTTTTGTTTTGTATAAAATGTCTCCTGATCCTGATGCACCTGACATACAAATTTTTTGGTTAAAAAATACAACACGACCTTTTGCATCGGTTAATTTTTTAACAGAATTAGATGCAGGTGATTGGGTAATGATTTCCGGTGGTGGTGAAGGTGGTGGTGAAGGTGGTGGTTCAGGAATAATAGAACGTGCATGGAAATTTGTTGCTAATACTTCACCGGCTGATCCCGGCAATGGATTTTTTAGAATGAATAATACTGATGTTACTTTAGTAACTGAATTATATTTTGCAGAAGTAGCAGCGGCAAGTTTTGATGCAGCCGCTTTGTTTGGAGTTTTGGAAGTTGGTAACAGAATAGTAGCACAACAAAGAAATGATTCAACAAGAATTATAGTTTTTGAAATTGCAGCGGCACCGGTTGATAATGGAAGTTGGTGGACTATAGGAGTTAATGTTGTTGATAGCGGTGGTTTATTATTTGTAGCAAGTGCAGAAGTTACATTTTTATTTGACCTTAGTAGACCTGCAACAACAATACCGAATGCAAGTGAAACAGTAAAAGGTATAATTGAAATTGCAACACAAGCAGAAACTAACACGGGGACAGATGATACAACAGCAATCACACCTTTAAAATTATCTGTTTGGCCTGGAAAACAAGGGTTAGGGTTAAGTGTTTTGGGTGTTACTGGAAACGTAACAGCAAATCAAGCAAGTATTGTAGGAATAGCTGACCAAGTTTTAAGGGTTAATGGTGCAGGGACTTCATTAGGTTTTGGCGCAATTGACTTGAGTAAAGCTGCAACAGTTGGTAGTTCTATTCTATCAATCGCTAATGGCGGAACAGGAAGTGCAACTTTTACAGGATGGAAAACAACGGGTGCTTCGGCTATTACAAATCCAACCATCACGGGTGCATGGACTAACGTAACGGCAGGAATCACCTATGATTATGCTGGCAACGGAATGAATGTATCACAAAATGGTGCTAACACAAGTGTTGCGTTAACACTTAATGCAAATGTTTCTCAGGTAAGAGTAGCGGATCAAACAGGTACTTTAAAAGGTAGATTAATATACAACGGCTATGTTGGTTTAGAATCACTTGATACAACAATGCCTGTTAGAATTGCTATACCTGTTGTTAGTGCAGCTTCAGGGGCATTTGTGATTATGAATATTAAAGATGCCGGTACCGCTTTTAATCCATCATCGGGCACCGCTTCATTCACATCATTTTTAATTAATCCAAATTATAGTGTAACAGGTGGAACGACTATGGTGATAGGAATAGATTACAATCCGGGATTAATTACAATGACAGGGGCAACACACTATGCAGCCATTTTTCGTTCGGGAATAGTAGGAATAGGTAATGCGACACCGGGATACTGTTTAGATATAAAAGCACAACCAGGCGTTTTAGCTTTATTAAGACTACAAACAACAGTAGGCACAGATATTTTAAAAATTGATACCGGTGGCGAATTACGTTTTGGTGCTGGTTCAGCACCTTACATTGCACCCGCTATTGCTGGCAGCGTGTCAACTGCTGGCACAGGATTTAGATTTCTTGCAGGGTCAGGTGCGATGTTATTTACTACCGATCCAAGTACTTCAAATAATACAATGTATATTTTTGGTACTTCTGGGCAAACTACCAAAACGATTGGCCCGTCAGGTGGTGGTACTTTCTTCGTTGTAAATCCTCCTATCAATAATATTAACTCGACTTTATCCACAACTAACTATTCAATTTTTTCTGTTAACCCTGCTTATAATTTTACAGGAGGAACAACTGTAATTACTGGCATTGATTATAACCCGACATTAACAGCAGTAGTTGGCGCAACGCACAATGCCGCACTATTCAGAAGTGGACTTGTTGGTATAGGTGTTGGAACAAGTCCAACAGCACTATTGGATATTGGTGCTTCAGATGCAACAAAGTCATCATTTAGAATTCGTTCAGGTGTCGCACCTACAGCACCTAATGATGGTGAAATTTGGTTTGATAATACAAACCTTTATATCCGAATAGCAGGAACAACAAAAACGTTTAATCTAACATAAAACAAAAAAATTATGGCAATGCGAGTATTAACTGACCAAGAGCGCCAATCATTATTGGAAAGTCAAGAATTTGAAAAAAAATGTAAATGGGCAACACGTGATTATGCAGCATTTTGGGCTGTTAATGACGGATCATTAGCAGCAACAGAAGAAGAAAGAATTAAATGGGGTAAAGACAGAATATTAGGCGTGGGAATTTTACTTTATGATATTACTGATCAATTTATAGCAATAAGATTTTTAAATGCATCCAAAGGAAAACAATTTGATCTTGAAGCGGCACCACAGCCTGTAGAAGTTTTGATTGCTGCATGGGTTTCTTCAAATTCATTTGAAGAGTTCGTAACACAATACTTTGATATACTTGGTGAGAATATAAACTTTAGTATAGGTAATTAAAAATGAAATTTACTGAATCAATAGAACTTTCTCAGGCTACAAGTCATGCAGCCTTAAAGGGCAAACATTTAAGCAGCAGTAATTTTTTTGACCTGTTAGCACTTAAGAAAAAATTAAAAGATCACTTCGAAATAATTATCGAAGCTGAAAAAGAACTTGCAAAAGAATACGGTGCAAAAGAAGTATCTAACAATTGGACAATACAAGATTCAACTGGAAAGAAAGATGATAAAGCGCATTTAGACTTCGATAAAAAGCTTAAAGAAATTCATAAGGATTTTATCCCGGATGAATACCATGTAAAATTAAATTTCATTGATCATGAAGAGTTTAAAAAATGGACAGACGAGGTAGAACTTGCATATTCTGCAATTCTATACGATCATCTTGCAAAGAAGGAATAAGACAAAAAATAAATTATGATTTCAAAATAAAAAAAGATATGGAAGCAATAGAAGGTGAATGTGGTGCAATGAAATTATACAAATATGTTGGAGGTCAAAACGCTTTAATTTCATTTCATGGTTTGAATGGTGAGTATAATGATAGTGCAACAATCTGTTATGATATTGAAAGGGGCAATGGTGTTGACTTAAATATTTTTACAGTGTATGCAGCACAATTGAATTCAGGTGATGAAGATTGGAGTAAAAATGATATTTGTGATGTGTTCAAAGCAGTAAAAAATGATGGCTTCACTTCTGTAGATATTACCGGTGTTTCATTGGGAGGTATGGCAGCTATCCGGGCAATGGCTTTCAATGATGATCCCGACCATGAAGCGAGCTGGCCTCACTTAGAAATAAAAACTTGTGGAATTGTTTGTGGTAAAGATGATAGAAAAACTTATGAATCATTTGCCAAAGTAAAAATAAAATGTTGGCATGGAACAGAGGACCCAACAATGCCTTATTCAGGTATTGAAAATATGGTTTATGAAACTGCTAAAGTAGGTGGTGATATAGAATTAATTTCTTTGGAAGGAATTACACATGGTGCGTGGGCTTATGCTTATGACAAAACATTAGAAGATAATTATTATGCATGGATAACAAGTTTTTATACTAATCAACCAGAACCACCACAACCAGAAGTAGAAGATGCAGTATTAACTTTTGTTGTAGTCAATGGCAAAGGGAAAATTGAAACAGAAAGCGGTGAAGTTTATGAAGTACCATTAACCAAAATTGAAACATGAAAAAATTCCAATTACTCATTTTAATATCCATTCTCTTTACAGCAATATCCTGTAAAAGAACGACTACAACTTCAGGCAATAGAGTAGCAACACATGAAGATGTTTTAAAGTATGGAGATTATATCAAAGAAGGTGATATGATTTTTGATACACCTACTAAAACATTTGAAGATGGTGTTAATCAACTTCGCTATACATCCATAAGCAAAACATTTCCTAATATCCGTGATAGTGCTACCCTTTGGATTGATGGCAGTAAGATTGGACCACTATGTGAAGTTAGATTTTTAAATGACAATGAAACAAAACCGTGGTCGATTTCTTCAGCAACATTAAGACCTATTCCAGGCACAAAGGTTGATGCAGTATACACACATAATTCTTATGGGGGTTTTCTATTTTTAATTCAAGGGTTAAAAAATTTCCGTGTCGATGGTGAAAGTGATGCATACCCGGGTTTGTCAGTTTGGCCTACTGATAGAACTTATTTGCGTGGTACTTTTGGGATTTCAATAACATCAAAAGGAATTTATGAAGGGTTTCATGGATTTTCAATATCGGTTTTAGATGGTGGTACATTTAAAATTTCAGGTGTTGAAGGTGAACATGGTTTTTCATGCCTTAGATTTCAAGGTGGTAATTATGATTGGACAATAGAATCAATTGAAATAACACGGTGTTATTTTCATGATACTGAAAGTGAAGGTACTTATATTGGTGCAACACACGGACCACCATTAGCAAAATTAAAAAATCTAAAATTCTACGATTGTATTTTATCACGTTGTGGATCAGAAGCAATCCAATTGCAACACTTAATAGGTAATGCATTCATTCATAACATCACGGCGTTTGCTACTGATGCAGGGTATCTTTCACAGTTTCAACCTTCACAAGATACCGGGTCACAATGGTCCGTAGATGAGGGAACCACAACCATCAGCAACATATTTTTTGATACATGGGGTTCACATGCAGCAAATTTTTTTGGTTCTGATGCATACCCTAACGGTGGATATTCAAAAGTAATTTTTAAAAACATAGCTTTTAATAATGGGCGTGGTGAACCTATTTACTTTCATAACTCCTTAAAGTACGGATTGAAATTATATTTTGATTCACTGTACATTCGAAAAACAAATGGTGATTATTATATTGATAGTAAAACAACTCCTACTGATTGGCAAATTTCCGCTAACAATGGAACAGATAGTATTTATTTCAAAAATGTTTTTCATGATGGTTCACGACCTAAAGTTTATCAGAATCTAAAAAAAATAATTGCTGCTGAACCAATTTTGATGGAAGAAATTCCTGATGTTGAATATGTACATTCAGGATTTAAAGAACCTGCACATAAAATTAAATTTTGGCGGCAATATTTAGCTGCATACATTTCAGGAAATGATACAACAAAGGTTTCAGTAGAACTTGATGATATTATGATAGACCGTGAACCGGATCATCAGCCGGTTTTCTGCAAGGCAATTGTAAAACATAAAGCAACATCAACACGACCAAAAAATGATGCTGCACATTATGTTAAACTAACATGGGATAGTTTAGGTGTTCGCTCTGATGATCCTGCATGGAAAAGTTGCAATCCACAATACCCATATCCACCTGATGATGTGAGAATTGTAAGTAGTAATTTTTTCGGCAAACTTGGTATTGGATACATTCAGAAGAAACCTAATTGTGATGATCTTCTTGCAGAAATTAAAAAGCTAAAACAGATAATAACAGAAAAGGATAGAATTATTATAAACCTCACACGGTTAATTAATGGACTACCTTATTTATTTTGGATTTTATTAATCTTGAATATCGTTATCATTGTATTGATTTGGAAAAAGTGTTGCAAGAAATGAAAAAGTTAGCAGCCATATTATTACCACTTATACTTTCCTGTTGCGTATCAATTATTTTTATTCCATACGACCAACAGGTACCAAAGAAGCAGAAAGAAAAAATTCAATGTGATTCAATTAGATATGATAAATCCTATAAACGTAATTGAAGGAACAATTAACCAAGCATTAAACAGGAATGAAGAACTTGTTACAGCCAGAAGGTTAATATGCAGCTATTGTGAATTCTATAATAAAGAAAATGATAGCTGCTTAAATTGTGGGTGTCCTATAAATAAAAAGGGCAGGGTAAGAAAATCACACTGCCCTATTAAGAAATGGTAATTTCTATTTGAATTGTTCTCTTGAATATTCAACAATCAGTGTTTCATTCAACGTTAAGTTGTAAGGCACAAAAGTATAATGATCAGGGGCAATTTGTACTTTCATAGCACTTTTTGCACTGCTTAAACGTATGTGAATAGCATCACCTTTCTTCATGTATACTATTGCAGTTTCACGGCAATCTAGTGTTTGGGCACCACCTAATTCATTAATACCATACGCAACTTCAATATCAAATGATCCTGCCGTGTGATCAATTGGACTGAAATTAAGTTCGTATTCAAATAAACGATCATCAGGTGCAGGTTCTTCTTCACTGCATGAAGCAAGCATAAACAATAAAGCGATTATGCTAATGGAGGTTTTAAACATTGGATTTTTCATATCGTTTTTTTTCAAAGGTAGTATGATTCAATTTTTATTTTCTGTTGAAAGGAACTGAATAGGTACATGTATTATTTAATTAATCATTTTCATTGCATGCACACCAATAACAATCTTCCATATCAATTGCAGCAGATTCAGCTTTTCCACTATAGGGAAATCTAAATTTAGATTCAATTAATCCGGGTGATGTTTCATATCCGGTTTTTTTATTGGTATGCATTTTATAGGACCAATACCCTTTTGCGTTTACTAAAAATTCTACCTTTAATGAACCTATGTATCTGCAATATGATGCAGTCCTATTTGAAATTTCATCCATGAAACAAATTTCTTTTTCTGAATCAGTTAGATTTAAATTTTCAAATCTTCCAAAGTGTGTTTTCATATTACGGGTTTAGTTTTCATTAAATATGTTTCCAATTCCATACAGGCTTTTTTAATAGCCACTAATGGTTCTAAAATATTATCATCTAAAGGTTCTTTTGAATAAAATTGATAACATTTTTCCCATGTTTCCATAGTAAAAACTATCATTTCATTGCGCTTGTTAATTTCTCTGATTGTTGTGTTCGTTATCATAGTCGTTTAGTTTTCATTGATTTGTTTCACTTCTGCAACACGATTTGAATCAATAGTAATTTCATACTTCCAAACATCACCATCACCATCATCTACCGACACGGTAACAATTTTATTACCGTTGAAAATAATTGCATCAGCTAATTGCCGTGCAAACTTATTAAAATCCTGCTTCGAAGATATGTGATTATTGAAATGCAGGTGAGTAACTTTTTGCTTTTCCATATTAAAATCCATAAGCTTTTATTGAAAGAATGGTGGCCTGATTAAGATCAAAACCGTGATCTAAAAAAAGTTCTACAAGTGCAGCGATCACCACCCGTTTTTCTTCTGTTGCCTTGTATGGTGCAATCATTTGTGCAGCCATTTTTAACACTTGTGTTACTTGGTCCATCATTTATAAAGATTGTTTTATTAGTTGCATTACATCAGCCTTATTTTTTTCTATACAAATAGAACGTTCATAAGTCATTTTTACCCATGCTTTCATAAGTTCATTAAATTGCGTGTTAGGATTAAAACCATTAACCCTTGCAAATACTGCAATTTCTTCAATTTGATCTTGGTATTTTAATAATAAGGCTTCCATAGTCGTAAAGTTTAACCGTTTAAAATGCTATTGTAATCTGATACAGACATTGTTTTTAACTCATATCCTAAAACGTGAATAACCACTGTTTCAGAATTTACAAGTGTTACCGTTATATCCTTCATATCAGAAGCAATATCTTCAAAAGCCATCCAAGTCAATTTTTCGAATTCTTTAATAGTGATTGTTGTGCGTATCATAACCGTTTTATCTAATTGGTATACAAATATACATTAATCTTGAATAACTTGTTACACTTTAACCATATTTATTTTTAATCTTTTCTATCATTTTTTCGACCTTCGCAACTAAGGAAATCGGTATACGCATTATTTTGGTAGGTTCTTTTTTGTCGGCTTCATTCATCCTGAAGCCGACTTTTCTACCTGATCCTTCACGTGCACCACCGTGCTTTTTTTTCTTATTTTTCATCTTGTTTAGTAGTTACATAATCGCTTGATAAAAATTCTTTAAAGGCTTCTTCTCTAACGGTGGTAAGTTGCATTCCACCACGCACGCACACACGCACAAAACCCTTAACAACACCATAATGTTTAGACTGCCACCCGTTGAAAACCTTCTGTAATTTATCTTGATTCATACCTTTTAAGGCTTCAAAAATTTCCTTAACACTTACACCATCAGGTCTATCAAAGGTAATTTTGGCTTCACTGTATCCACCATCATTAACATTTTCACCTTCTACATTGTATGCCGGTGCTTTTTCAAAGGAAACTTTATAATCTACTCCTTTAATTACTGGACGTGCAATTGATTTTCCAATGTTCAATATTTCCGCAATGTTCGCACGTTGTGTATCTGTTAATTTGTCAATACCTCCAATTTCTTCTATGAAAGCTTCTACCTTTGCACGTTCAGTGTACATACCAACACCTGACCATTCAATGTGATTATTATCCGTGTTAATATACATAACTCCTAAAGTAATGTAGGTGCTTTTCTTTTCAGCATTTACACGACCATTTTTAGGGTTAATTGTCCATTGCACCAAACGATCACCCTTTTTTGGAGTAGTTTCTATGTAGTAGAACATAGATGTTCTTAACCTGCCATAAGGGTAATTCTTTACTTCTAAAGCTGTTTCTTTTGAAGTGTGACCAAAGATGTAATTTTTCATTTGCTGTAGTGTTTAATTGTTAATTGATTTATTTAGATACCTTATAAAATTTTGCTTCTACTTCGAACACAACATTAGATGATCGCGTGTTCCAAATACCATCATCATATTTATCTGCAATGATGTGTTTGTTTCCTTCAGCATCTATTAAAATGATACCTGTTTTAAAATCTTCAATTGTTGCTGTTCTTAGTTCTGTTGCCTTTTTCATATCCTTAATTATTAATTGATATGTAAATATAGGTCTATTTTGATTAAGTTGTTACAAAATAACCATATTTATTTTATGCCTTGGAAATCAGGCTAAAAACAGGGTTTTATGATAGTTAGAATTCTATCTTTTTTCGTGTATTTGGATTTTCATTTTGTTTGGTGCGGGTGTACTACCACCAAAATAAGGATAGCAGCGGGAACGTTCTGTGATTTGTCCACATGTTCGTGTTCTGCTTATCGTGGAATCTGTATTATTAAACTTAAAATAATAATAACCTTCATCGGCATGAATCTCATAATTATCTTTTCTGTTTGGAACAGTCTCACCCATTTTAAAATATATTCTTACACTATCACTATAGGCATAGGCAAAGATTTCAATATTTCCTTTGCCATCATGCCGCCATGCAAACCTTGCAGAATTATCATGTATCAGACTACCACAATCAACAAAGCCATAAAGTTTATTTAGATCACCTTCGCCATCGGTGCAAGCGATATTATAAAGACACGAACGTTTAAACCTTGCATCAAAACGCAAAACACTTTCGGAGTAGTAAGATATTAATTCGTGTTTACTGTAATGTCGATTTTGTTCGATCACGTATGTATCCCAATACAAACCATGCATAAGTAATAATCCCATTTTAAAAAAAATATTTTCCATTGATTTAAAAAGGAAATTCACCTTTACCTTTAGTTATATCTTTTACCAAAAATTCTAAATTTCTAATACTTTCATTAGCTTTCAAAAGAAGTGATCTTAATTTTTCAATTTCAACATCTTTCTTTTTCATCCTGCTTGCTGCATAATTCATTATGTCTGAAGCTAGTTTGTGCTTTTGCCTAATATCAATACCTCCTTCGTAATTATTAACCCATTCAACGGCAATCTTTCGTGCTTCAGGTTCTATTTCATGGAATGGAATTAAATTATATTCTTTCATGCTTCTGATTTTATACCAATGTTGGGATTAAGATTTAAATAATCCAGTATTAATTTTGCTTCATCAAATGTTAAACAGATAATTGCATTCTGATATGTTGGATTGTGAAGGATGGCATTCATTAATGATTCATCCAACTTCAATAAAATAGCTCTAAGTTTTTCATCCATTCAATACATCAATTTGAAATTTTCCGCACGTAGGCCAATTTGCTTTGTGATCCGTTTTAGGTCCGTTAGTGTTGCCACGGTATTCACATTTAAAATAATGTTTAGAAAATCTTTTCCTGAAGAAAAATTTACAGTGCTTACATCTAAATTCAGTAGGTCCATTTCCATAAGCCTTAACCATTGGATTAATAGCACGAAGTTTTTTGTGCACTTCTTCTGAATCTATTTCTTCACCTAATAAATTAATGTACTTCATTTTATGTAATCAAGTTGTAACCCTTCTGATAATTTTAGTATTTTTACTCCTTCACTTATACATGCTTTTTCTAAAGCACTTACTTCACGAACGTTATACGTAACACCACACCACGGATATTTGTCAGTCCAGGCACCATAGATTCTTTTCATTTCTTCCTTCGTAAATCCTAAATCAGTTTCAATTTCCAAATGAAGTCCAACTATGCCATCATAATTTTCACCAATCCGTACATTCACATATTGAAATACAACACCGTTTTTTCTGGATAATGAAACGAACAAATTATAAATTTCAACCATTTCATCAGTAAAATTTTTAGGCTTCTTCATAATCAATGATACATTTTATTTTTTTTATCCCTTGCCATTCTTATGTATTGTGAAAATACTAAACCGCTATCTAATGTCCATTGGAAATGAGAAGCAAACCAATATGATCCATCTATGTGCATTAACATTTCCCTATTGCCTTTTAAATGATCTTCAGGAAGTGCATGAACTTCAAATAAATGTTTTTTGAATTCATCGAATGAAAGGCTTCTAACATTTTTACAGTTTTCGTGATGGCAAGAGAAAAGATTAACAGGGTTTTTTCTCAATTCAATTTCATTCTGCTTTTCTTGTGTTGGTTTCATACTTAGTAGCTTAAATTCTTTTTATCAATGCCAATAATCTTATTTACATCCGTTGAATATTTCACGTGTGAATCTAATTCTTTCAATCGTTCTTGTATTTGTTCTTCGTTCCATTCAGGATGGCGTTCCCTTACTGTTAATTCTTGAAAATGTTTTAATTGCTGATCAGCCTGATTAATATAATTTTGTTCAGGAGAAACATAAACTTTTTTTGCAGGTCTTACTTGTCCTTCTTTTTCTATTTCATCACTAGTCATTTTTATAACCGGATTACTTTTTATACTATCAATTTCATCTTTCCATTTCTTATGCCAATCAACATTTGAAACTTCAGGATAAACAGGTTTATAAAAATTTTCTTTTTCTTCCATCAACCTACTTTCCAGAAGTTGATATTTTTGTTCCAAATATATTGTAAACCAATTGCCAATGGTGATACCATC
>Ga0247790_10000113_pt1 | contig 41129 bp, 15 predicted proteins | sample UWRJS171409R4_FD_179913 | JGI IMG/M metagenome (GOLD analysis project Ga0247790, IMG submission 179913) | Soil microbial communities from Arlington Agricultural Research Station in Wisconsin, United States - UWRJ-S171-409R-4 | ecosystem: Environmental > Terrestrial > Soil > Agricultural land...
TCGCACGTTCCACCTCGAGACCCCGGCGGATCCGCCGCTCGAGCTCAAGATCAACCGCTGCCGCGTCGACGTCGACGCTTGCAACGATCTCTGCGCCGAGACCTTGGAGCGCAACAACATCCTGCACACGCCGACGAGCTGCACCGTCGACTTCATGGGCGAGGCGAACCTCGACGTCAACGTCTCGTACGAGACCAGCTCCGGCGAAGATGGCTGCCCGATCGAGGGCCGCCGGCCCGCCGGGCTCGTCGAGCCGGGGCGGCCCGCCGCGCAGAGCGCTGCCGGCGCGTGGCTCGCGCGTGCGGCCTGGCTCGAGGCGGCGTCGATCCACGCGTTCGTCCGGCTCGCCGGCGAGCTCGAGCAGCACGGCGCCCCGCCCGCGCTGGTGCGCTGGGCGCTCCTGTCCGCGCGCGAGGAGGTCCGCCACGCGGCCGCGATGGCGCGGCTCGCCGCCTGCTACGGCGGGCGCCCGCCCGTGCCGGAGGTGGCGCCCCAGGCGCCGCGCTCGCTCGAGGCGCTCGCGATCGAGAACGCCGTCGAGGGCTGCGTCCGCGAGACGTGGGGCGCGGTGCTCGCCGAGTGGCAGGCGCGCGCCGCGGGCGATCCCCGGGTCCGCGCGACGTTCGCCGCGATCGCCCGCGACGAGGCGCGCCACGCCGCGCTCGCGTGGGCGATCGATCGGTGGGCGCGCACCCAGCTCGATGCTGTTTCCTGCGCTCGTGTCGACGCGGCCCACCAGGCCGCGGCGACAGAGCTCGCCTCCGCCACCGACCTCTCGTCGGCTGTGCTGGGGCTGCCCGATGGACCGCAGGCGCGCGGCCTGTACGCGCGTGCCTTGGATTCGATCTTCTCGAGGAATGGAGGACGCACGTGTCACGCATGATGAAGACGGCGCTGCTGCTACTCACCGCGATCGGCTGCACCCCCGGTGACGATCCGACGGAGAACCCGCCGCCACCGCCGTGGGGCGTGCCGATCAGCGGCGGTAACCTGGTGGTCACCCGTGACGGTGCGGCGGTCATCGCGGATGCCGATCGCGATCGCATCCTGATGATCGATCTGGCCACGCAGGGCGTCCTTGGCGAGGTCGCGGTCCCGGGCGACGAGCCGGGCCGCGTCCTCGAGGACGGCTCGGGTCGGGTCCACGTCGCGCTGCGCCGCGGCGGCGCCCTCCTCACGTTCACGAACGGGCGGAGCAGCGAGATGCTGGCCCGCCGGCAGATCTGCGCCGAGCCGCGCGGCATCGCGTGGGAGCAGGCGACCGATCTCGTGCACGTCGCGTGCGCGGGCGGTGAGCTGGTGAGCCTCCCCGCCGGGGGCGGCGCGGCGGTCCGCACGCTGCGCCTCGACCGCGATCTCCGCGACGTCATCGTGTCGGGCAACCGGCTCGTCGTCACGCAGTTCCGCTCGTCGCAGCTGATGACGATCGACGCGACGGGCTCCGTCCTGGCGCGCACCGCGCCGCCGACCGTGCAGCGCTTCGGCGCCACGGACTTCGATGACTTCGGCAGCTCCGGCCTCGTCGACGCGGTCCCCGCCGTCGCGTGGCGGACGATCGCGTTGCCGAACAACCGCCTCCTCGTCTCGCACCAGCGCCAGGTCAAGGGCAAGCTCAAGGTCGAGGAGGGCGGCTACGGTGGCGGGTGCGGCGGCAAGGGCCCCGTCGAGAGCGCGCTCACCATCGTCGAGGCGGGTCTCCCGCCGGCGGCCGTGGTGCCGTTCGTGCAGGGTGCGCTGCCGGTCGACCTCGCCGTGAGCCCGAACGGCCAGCTGGTCGCGGTGGCGACGGCCGGCGACAACATGGTGCGCACCGCCACGGTCGGCACGCTCAACAGCCGCGACGACGACAAGTGTGGCCCCGGCCCGCGCGGCCCGAACGGCCCGGGCGGCGAGGACGACGACGGCGACGATCTCGGCACGCCGACGTCCATCGCGTTCACGGCGAGCAACGACCTCGTCATCTACTACCCCGAGTCGCCCGCGCTCGTCGTGCGCAAGGTCACCACCGGCGGCGGCGCCAGCAGCACGATCCCGCTGCCCGGCACGTTCGGCTACGACGCCGGTCGCTCGCTGTTCCACGGCCAGACGGCGATCGGCCTCGCGTGCGCCTCGTGCCACCCGGAGGGCCGCGACGACGGCGCGGTCTGGACGTTCGAGGGCTTCGGGACCCGCCGCACGCAGAGCCTCGCGGGCAACATCCTCGCGCGCGGCCCGTACCACTGGGTCGGCGACATGGATGACCTCGGCGTCCTCATGGACGACGTGTTCGCCAACCGCATGGCGGGCGGCGAGGTCACGCGCAGCCAGCGGGTGTCGCTCGGCCCGTGGCTCGATCGCGTCCCGACGCCGGCCCCGGTCGCCACGACCAACCTCGCCGCCGTCGAGCGCGGCCGCGAGCTGTTCAACGCGACGGGCTGCGCGACCTGCCACAGCGGCACGCTGTTCACCAACAACCGGCTCGTGGACGTCGGCACCGGCGGCAAGTTCAAGGTGCCGAGCCTGCTCGGCATCGCGGCGCGCGCGCCGTTCATGCACACCGGCTGCGCGGGGACGCTGCGCGACCGGTTCACCTCGTGCGGCGGCGGTGACGCGCACGGCGTGACGTCGGCGATGGCGCCGGCGCAGATCGACGATATGGTCGCGTACCTCGAGTCGCTCTGAGCCCGGGCCGGCGATCCGGCAGCGACGCGGCGGCGGCGGCGGTCAGCCGCCGCGCGTCGGTTTCGGGCCCGGGAGCGCGGGCACCTTCGGAGCCGCGGGCGGGCTTTCGGCCCCGGCCCCGGCCTCGGCCGGCGCCGCGGTAGCGGCCCGCACCGAGGTAGCGGCCCGCGCAGGCGGCTTGCCCGCCGCGTGCGCCTTGGCGGCCACGGCCGCTTTGGCCGCCGCAGGCGGCTCGACCACCGGCATCGCCTGCGTCGTGCGCGGCGGCGCGGGCGTGGCGTTCGACCAGCCCTCGACGCGGGCGCGCACGGCGAGCACCTCCTCGGTGATGCTCGCCCAGATGAGCTCGAGCGTGCGGTTCCCGTCCTGCCCCGGCGCGGCCGGCTCGCGCTCGATCAGGCGGACGCAGCTGCCGAGGTCGCCGACCACGACGAACGCGATGCGATCGGCAGCGCGCTCGGTCGCGGCGAGCCAGGTCGTCGCGGCCGTGAGCGGGTGCACGCCGCGCTCGCGCAGGCGCGTGCCCAGCGCGGCCACCTGATCGAGCTCCACCGGGTGCAGCGACGTCGACAGCCAGCGCGCCGCGTGCGTGCCCGAGGCGCCGGTCACCGCCGTCGCCAGCTCGATGATCTGCGCGAGCTCGCCGGCGCGCGGGCAGAGCAGGCGCGCGACGCGATCGTTGCGCAGGTCGGCCAGCTGCCGGGCCAGCACGAACGCGAGCTCGTGCGGCTCGATCTGGCGATCCAGCGCCGGCCGCCCGATCACGACCACCGGCACCAGGACGCCGTTGCGCACGCGCATCGCGACCGTGCACGCCGCGAGCACGTCGCGATCGATGTACACCGGCGGGCACGAGATGCCGAACGCCTTCGCGACGCGATCGAGCACGTCGCGGATCGGCGCCGGCACGTCGGCCTCGCGCGCCGGCAGGCCCTGCGGCGGGCGCATCCGCGCGCGCTCGGCGGCGAACGCCGGCGCGACCAGCGCGAACAGCGCCGAGAGCTGGACGTCGACGCCGATCCGCGACAGCGCGAGCCAATCCTCGTTACCGAGGGCGCGCGCGTGCGCCTCGCGGCCCGGCCTGCCGGCCTCTCCGGTCGGCTCGCCGAACAGCGAGTCGATGCGCTCGGCCAGCCGCGGCTCGGCCGTGCCGGCGAGGGCGGCGATCGCGTCGCCGACCGCGCGCGCCTTCTCGGGCTGCAGCGTACGGCCGTACAGCGCGCGCAGCGCCTTGTACGACTCGCTCCGCCGCTTGTTGCCGCGGAGCACGGCCTGGTGCTGCGCGATCGCGTCGTGATCGTGCGCGGGCGAGCCCATGTAGAGGTCCGCGAGCCGCTGCCGGCGCTCGGGATCGTCGGGCGCGAGCGTCAGCGCGACCTCGAACGCGACGACCGCGTCCTCGTGCCGCCCGAGCTGGATGCACAGATCGCCGAGCTTGTCCCACAGCCGCAGCCGCTCGTTCGGGCGGCCCTCGTCGTGCCGCATGTGCTCGAGCCGGCGGTAGAAGTACCGCGCGAGCTCGTCCTGGTCCTCGGCGCGATCGAGCAGCGCCTCGAGCTCGTCGGCGGGGCCGAACGCCAGCGGATCGTCCTCGACCGCCAGCGCGAGCAGCGCCACGGCGCGCTCGCGGTCGTCGAGCTCGTCGCGCGAGATCTGCGCCGCGAGGTGGCGGTAGCGCGCGCGGACCCGCGGATCCTGCTCGGTGTCGATCAGCCGCTGGACCAGATCGAGGCTGTAGCTCCAGTCGCCGTCCTCGGCGACCAGGTTCAAGAACTTCGTCAGGAGCAGGTGATCGCCGGGCCGGTGCTGCAGCGCCTCGCGGTACATCTCGCGCGCGGTCGCCCGGTCGCCGAGCTCGACGTAGCGGTCGCCGAGCGCCGAGAACCGCGCCGCCTTCTCCTCGGGCGGCGCGATGTTGGCCAGCGCGAGCTGGTTCGCCGCGAGCGCGAACGGATCGGCGGCGTCGAGCTCGGCCCGCATGAGCAGCGCGCCGCGGTGGTGCGGCGCGAGCGCGAGCGTGATCGCCGCCTGCTTGTCGGCCGTGGCGTGGTCGCCGAGCTCGTGCGCGCACCTGGCGATCCGGTAGTGCAGCTCGCTCGCCTCGCCGGGGGGCAGCACCTCCTCGTGCTCGAGCAGCCCCTCGAGCAGGGGGCGCGCCTTCTCCCACTGCTCGGCCTCGAACAGCATCCGCGCGAGATCGCGCCGGCTGTCCAGATCGTACGGATCGAGGTCGACCGCGCGCGTCAGCGCCATCCGCGCGCCGGTGCGGTCGCCGAGCTCGGCGGCGACCTTGCTGCGCTGCAGGAGGTAGGTGCGCAGCCGCCCCGGATCGTCGGTGCTGCGGCACAGCTCGTCGAGGATCGGCGCGAGCTCGACGAGCGCGCCGGTGTCCCAGCACAGCTCGACGAGCGCCACGCCGGCCCGGTGGTTCGCCGGATCGGTGGCGCGCGCGTCGCGGTAGAGCTGCTTGGCCCAGTCCGTGTCGCCGATCGCGACGCAGAAGTCGGCGGCGTCCGTCAGCCAGCGCGAGCGCTCGGCGCCGAGCGCCGGCCGCTCGGCGCCGGTGACGAGCAGCGAGATCGACGCCGACAGCTCGCCGCGGTCGCGCAGGAGGATGGAGAGCCCGTCGATCGCCGGCACGAGGTCCGGATCGTCGGCGCGCGCGCGCTCGAACAGCGCCTGCGCCTTGTCCCAGTCGTGCAGCTTGGCGATCTCCGCGGCGCGGCACAGCGCCTGCGCGCGCGCCTTCGGATCCTGCTCGACCTTGGCCAGCCGCTCGAGGACCTCGAGCGTCTCGCTCTCGGTGTCGCCCGTCTTGACGGTCAGCCGCGCGATCGCCTCGACGACGTCGTGGCGATCGCGCGCGAGCCGGTCCGCCTCGCGGTACGCGTCGAGCGCGCCGCCCTCGTCGCCCAGCTGGCGCTCGTAGATCACCGCCATCTCGCGGAACAGCTCGGCGCGCTCGCGGTCGCTCGCCACGTGGTTCGCGCGCCGGCCGAGCAGATCGACCAGCACCGACCACTCGCCGTTCGCGCGATAGAACAGCTCGAGCGCCTCGTTCGCGTGCGGATCCGCGGGCGCGACCGCGAGCACGCGCTCGAGGCAGTCCGCGGCGTAGTACCCGCGGCCGAGCTGCTGCCACGCGCTCGCGATCTCCGTGAGCCGCCGCACGCTCGCGTCCTCGGTGATGTCGATCAGCGCGAGCATCTTCTCGAGCGGCAGCTCGGCCCAGCGCTCGGTGACCTGGGCGAGCCGGAGGAGCGGATCGAGGTCGTCGACGATCGGGACCTCGGCGAACGCGGCGAGCCGGACCACGAGCGCGCGGTCGGCGTCGCGCCGCTGCTCGAGGCTCTCGGACAGCTCGCGCAGGATCGCGGCCCGCTCGGCGCTCTCCTCGGTGGCCTCGACGCGCGCGAGCGTCAGGTCGACGACCTTGTAGCTCTCGGTGTCGAGGCTCGCCGTCGCGGCGCGCGCGATCGCGCGCTCGATGGCCGCCTTCAGCCGATCCGGATCGAGCTCCGGGAACTCCTCGCGCAACGTCTTGACGAGGATGTCGACCGAGCCGAATCCGGCGGTGTGGCCTCGCATGGGGCGATTAGAACCCAACGCGCGCCCCGATGCCAAAGGACGCGCCAGATACGGCAGGCGCGGGGAGCGCTGGGGGCTACGGGGGGCCCGGGGCCAGCGAGGGGCCGGCGCTGCCGGCACTCATTGCCGCCGTCATGCACTTGCTCAGCCGCTCCATGCTCCGGGTCGCCTGCGCCGTCTCCTCGTCGGTGGGCTTTAGGTCCTTGAACTCGTCCCTCATCTCCTGCGACCACCGGGTCATCTCCTGCGTCACGGCGTCGACGCAGGTCCGGTCGGCGCAAGCGCACATGTCATCGGCGAACTCGTCGAGCTTGGCGAGCGCGTCCGCGCTGCTGCCGCGCGGCCGCTGTGGCGCCGGCCGCGCCGCGTGGTGCTTGCCCGGCGAGGGGCTTGGCGCCGGCTCCTGGGCGAGCGGCCGCTCGGCGTCGGTCACCGTGGCCGGCGGCGGAGACGACTTCCAGCACCCGGCCGCGAGCAGGGCCACGACGATCCCGCGCTTCATCTCGGTGAGCATGACGGATCTCGGATCTCGCCGCAGGAGTTTCGACCGGCGCGATGCCCGAGCCGGCACCGTCAGGGGCGGGGCCGCGTCATCGCCAGCCCGCCGCCGTGAGGAGCTCGACGTTCGAGCGCAGGCCCGCCGCGATCGCCGCGGCCGTCCGCGCGCCCGCGGTCGCCGCGATCACGCCGCGCGCGGCGCGCCGGCCGCCGAACAACCGCGCGTACGCTGGCTCGTCGAGCGCGACGCGCGCGATCGCCAGCCCGCGCGGCGCGAGCCGCGCCGCGTCACGGCGCAGCGCGTGGCCGCGGGCGTGGACGAACAGCGGGAGCCCCTCGAGCGCAGGCGCGGGCCCCAGGCACCGCCGGCCGAGCGCCTCGACGAGCGCCCGCCGCTGCCGGTCGAGCAGCGCGTAGACCGTCCGCGCGCCCCACGCCGCGATGCGGTGCCGCAGCTGCGCGATCCAGATCCGCCGCTCGCGCGCGGAGTAGCCGAGCAGGGCGCCGAGCTGCCGCTCCGCCGCGTCCGACCACCGGCCGTCCTCGAGCGCCGCCGTCCACAGCGCCGCGATCGCCGGCACGCGCCAGAGCTGATCGATCGGCAGCGCGTAGGCGGTGACGCCGCGGGCCTCGCGTGGCAGGCGCGCGTGCTCGCCCGGGTCGACGAGCACGCCGAGGCCGCGCGCGGCGGCCGCGCGCACGAGCCCGCGCAGGAACGCGTCGTCGGCCGGCACATCGCCCGGGCGCGCGAGCGGGAACATCGCGATCGCCTTCTTGCGCGCGCGCACCGCGTCGAGCTCGGCCGCGAGCGTCCGGTACGGGGCCGCCTCCCGGCGGTCCTCGTCGAGGCGCGCCTCGAAGAGCCGCGGCAGCTCGCGCGCGAGCACCTGCGAGGGCGAGGGATCGATCGTCCGGCGCATGCGCCGACCTTAGCGTCACGCGCCCGCGGGCGCGCGCGCGCCGGGCCGCTCGAAGCGGGGGTGCTGGCGACCCGGCGGCCAGCGGACCTGCGCGCGCGGCACAAAGCCCAGCTCGCGGCGCGCGCGGGCGCCGTCGAGCACGCCGCCGAAGTGGAAGCGGCGCACGTTCATGCCGTAGCGGAACTCGAAGCCGGCGACCCAGCGCCGGAGGCCGTACAGCGGCGCGAGCAGCGGCCCCGGCACCGGGATGTCGGCGCGCCCGCTCTCCTCGATCGCGACCGACAGCGGCAGCGTGTCGGCGCCCGGGATGTTGAACGCGCCGATCGCGGTGCTGCGCAGCGCGGTCCCGATCGCCCGGGCCGCGTCCGGGAGGCTCAGCACGTTCAGCATCGGATCGAAGCCCAGCGGGCGCAGGCAGACGCGCGACTGCAAGTAGTCCCACAGCTGGCTGCCCACGCCGGGCGCGATGACCTCCGCGCACCGCAGGACCGCGATGCCGAGCGGGCCGGCCATCCGCGCGCACACCGTGAGGTCTGCCTCGACGCGATCGCGCAGCCACTGCGGCGCGCCCGGATCGAAGTCGAGCGGCGCGTCCTCGTCGATGAGGTCCGACGTCGCGTGGCGGTGCGCGTAGACCTCGCCGAAGCTCCGGTACACGAAGCGCCGGATCGTGGGGTGATCGGTGCAGGCCAGCACGAGCTCGCGCACCGCGTCGACGTTCTGCGCGTGCACGCGCCGGCCCTCCTCGCGGGCGCTGCGGTGCAGCATGTCGTGGGCGACCGCGCCGATGCCGAGCTCGCGCGCCTCGCCCCACACGAGGTCGTGCAGCGCGCGCGGGCGCGTCAGATCGACGGCGCGGTAGACGAGGCGCGGGTCCGGCCGCGCCGACGGATCCAGCGGCCGCGGCGGCGTTGGCTCGCGGCCGACCGCGAGCACGAGCTCCACGTCGCGCGAGGCGAGCAGCTCCCAGACGATCGCCGCGCCGAGCGGCGCGGTCGCGCCGGTGACCAGGATCTTCATCGGAAGAGTCCTCCGAGCCCGCGCTCCCGCGCGGCGCGGGCCTGGGCGATCAGCTGCTCGAGCGCGGCGCGCGCCTCAGCGGCGGCGGCCGCGACCGCGCGCGGATCGTCGGCCGCGGCGGGCTCGGCCGCAAGCCGGATCGGCGCGCCGTAGCGCAGGTGGAAGCGGACCGGCAGCGGCACCGGCGACGCGAGGATCGGCAGGTACGGCGTGCCGAACGCGCGCAGGGCCGTCACCTTGTGGAGCATCGGCCAGCTCTCCTCGGCGCCGATGATCGCGACCGGCACGATCGCCGCGCCGTACCGGATCGCGAGCTCGGCGAACCCGACGCGCCAGTCCTGGATCTGGTAGCGCTCGCGGAACGGCTTGCCCGGTCCGGTGACGCCCTCGGGGAAGATCACGATCAGCTCGCCGCGCCCGAGGAGGTGGCGCACGTTCGCGCGCGTGCCGGCGACCACGCCCATCCGCGCGACCAGCGTGCTGACGAGCGGCAGCCGCGGCACGAAGTGATCCGCGACCGCGCGCGGGATCCGCGGCGGCTCGGTCTGGCGCAGCACGTCCAGGCACAGCATCGCGCCATCCACCGGCAGGACGCCGCCGTGGTTCGCGACGAGGATCACCGGGCCTGCGGCCGGGATGTGCTCGGCTCCCGCCGAGTCGACGCGGAAGTAGCGCTCGTAGAAGAACCGGCTCGCCCGCACCGCGCGCGCCAGCGAGGGCGGATGCAGGCCGAATACGTCGAAGCCGTAGCCCTCATCGTGAAACGGCGCCTCACGCGCGATCCGCGCGAACGTGCGCGCGGTGCGCGGTGCGCTCGCGCCCGGCGCTCCGGTCGCTCCGGTCGCTCCAGCTTCCATCGATCGATCCTGTAGCAAACGACGTGCGCGCCACGCGTCCGTGCATGCCGCGCACGGTCCATCACACGCCGTCGGCCGCGCAGGCGCTGCGCGTGTGGTGCCGGCGCGCGCACCCCGTGCGCGGTGACCGCGCGGCGATCGCTGACAGCCGCGTGCCTGCGCGTGCCTGCGCGTGCCTGCGCGTGCCTGCGCGTGACAGAGGCCGCGGCGGCGGCGTGCTAGGTTCGGCGGCTCATGCGAAGACTTCGCGCCGCGTTGCTCGCGCTGCCCGCGCTGTCCGCGCTGCCCGCGCTGCTTTTTGTGGGCGCGCTCGGCTGCAGCCGCGACCATGCCGCCCCCGCGCCTGCACCCGGCGCGGCCCCCACCTCGGCCCCCGCTGCGACCCCGACCTCGGCGGCGCCCGCCGCCCCGACCGCCGATCCCAACCTCGCCGCCGATCAGAACGAGTACGTCGAGGACGTGATGGCGTTCACGAGCACGACGCGCGAGCAGGTGCGCGCGCGCATGAAGCTCGGCTCGGAGCCGCTCAAGGACGAGTGGAACGCGTGGGAGAAGCAGGGGCCGATGACGCCCGCGCGCATCGCGGCGTTCTACAAGCAGACGAAGAACTACATCTACGAGCTCGCGGAGTGGCACCTGTTCGTGCCCGGCAAGCGCGAGAGCGACCTCGCGCTCGTCGAGGACATGCGCCGGAAGCGCCCGAAGAACATCCTCGATTTCGGCGGCGGCGTGGGCCTCATGGCGATCCCGCTCGCGCGCGCCGGCTTCGACGTCACGCTCGCCGACCTCGACGGGACCTCGCTCGACTTCGCGGCGTTCCGCGCCAAGCGGCACGACATCAAGCTCAAGATCTGGAAGTCCGACGTCGAGCCCGCGCCGCCCGACGCCACGTACGACGTGATCCTCGCGCTCGACGTGCTCGAGCACCTGCCCAAGGACGTCCTGCGCTCGGTCGTCGACAAGCTCGTCGCGCTGAAGCACGCCGGGACCGAGATCGTCATGTCCGCGCCGTTCGGCCGCACCGCCGTGCACCCGATGCACATGGACGCCGACGAGGACACGCGCCGGCAGGTGGAGCGGCTGAAGACAGAGGTCCCGGCGCGCTAGCGCGCGCAGGGCGCCCGCTCGCTACGGGTTTCTGCCGATGAAGTCGATGCTCGTGATCGCCAGCTGCTCGCGGCTGTAGCGCGCGAACTGCGGGTGCACCTTGATCGTGTCGAGCTGCTGCAGGCGCATCGGGTGCGGCCGCGACGTGTCGATCTCGATCGCGAAGCCCGCGGCGCGCGCCATGTCGACGAAGTCGATCGCGCGCAGCCGGTTCTGGTAGAGGAACTCGTTGTTCCAGACTCGCCAGTCGTCGTCGGAGTACTGCAGGTAGTTGAGCTGGTGGATCTTGCGATCGGCGTAGGCGTAGTGATCGCCGCAGTTGACCGAGTGGAAGACCACGCCGCCCGGCCGCAGGATGCGGCGCGCCTCGGTGAAGCAGCGCTCGATCACCGGGCCCGGCACGTGCTCGAGCACGCTGTTCGAGAACACCGCGTCGAGCGAGGCCGCGGGGAGCTTCGTGTCCGAGGCGTCCGACGGCGCGTGGTACGTGACGACGCCGCCCGTGGCCTCCTCGAGCGAGGCGCCGCGGCGGACCGCCGCCACGAGGCCCTGGTGCGTGCTGGCGAGCTCGGACTCGGCGCGCCCGGTCGCCTCGGCGATCACCGGCAGGAAGCCGCCGAGCGCCTCCGTCATACGGAGCGTCAGCTCCGGTTTCAGGTAGCGGTTGAGATCGACCGTCACCACCGACTTCGCGCCGCCGAGGAACAGGCTGAACGGGAACGTCGGGTACCAGCCCGTGCCCATCTCGAGGAAGCGCGTGCCCGAGACCGCGATCCCGATCGAGCGCAGGTGGCCGACCATGAGGCGCCAGTCCTCGATCTTCGCGGCGAGCTCGCGATCGAACGCGCGCAGGCCGCCGGCCCGCTTCTGCAGCTCGTAGTGCAGGCGCTCGCCGTACGGGACATAGCCGAGCACCTTCTGGATCCCTCCCTTGACGCGCCAGTTCATCGACCGCGCAGCCTATCACGGCCCACGTGCGCGTCGCCGGCCCCCGTGCGACGCTCGGCCACGTGCGCGAGACGCGGGGGCAGACCCATGACGATCCGGCGCGCGCGCCGGGGCGAGCGCGCGCCCGCCGTGCTGCCGCGTGCGGCGCGACCGCGCTCGCGCTCGCGCTCGCGCTCGCGCTCGGTGGCTGCTCCGAGGATGACGTCCGGTTCCAGTACAGCTGGGACGATCGCCGGGTCGTGTGCAGCCAGTCGATCGACAACATCACGCAGGTCAAGCCGTGGGAGGACATCACCGAGGAGCTCTCGCGCGCGGCGCGGCGGGCGAGCGTCGCGCTGTTCCACACGCACGTCCCCGGCGAGACCATCTCGATGGAGTGGCTGCTCGACGTGCTCGCGCTCGCCGACCGGCAGGGGCTCGACTTTGTTACCTACGCCGACTTCGCGGCCGGCGCGCCGCCGCGCCCCGGCCTCGCGCTCGCGTTCGACGACGACGCGGTCGGCGCGTGGTTCGCGCTGCGCGGGATCCTCGCCGAGCGGGGCGCGCGCGTCACGTTCTTCGTCACCAAGTACTACTCGCTCACCGACGAGGCGCGCGGCCAGCTCGCGGCGCTCGCGCAGGGCGGCCACTCGATCCAGGCCCACAGCGTCGACCACCTCGACGCGAGCGCGTACGTCGCCGAGCACGGCATCGATGCGTACCTCGCCGACGAGGCCGTGCCGTCGCTCGAGATCCTCCGCGCGGCCGGCTACGCGCCGACCGCGTACGCGTACCCGGCAGGCGTCACCACCGCGGGGCTCGACGAGGCGATGCTGGAGATCGTCGAGTACGTCCGCGTCGGCCCGCGCCTGTGCCCGCACTGAGCGGCGTCGCGGCGCCATCCTCTGATCCGATGGATGTTTTCGGGGCCCCGCGCCAAGTCCGCGTGCGGGCGCGGCAGGATATGTAACCTCCGAGAACGCCTGAGAAAACGATCTTATTCGCGACGTTTATTCCGGTTGAAATCATGTACCGGTTTGTCCGATTTTCACTTTTCGAGGCCGCCGGGGCGCCTTACAGGGAGCAGCACTTGCGAGAGTTGTCGTCGTACGCGGCGCGCGCGCCGGGAGGGTGCCCATGAACCTGATCGAAGCGTCGCTGCGCTTCCCGACTGTCCTGTTCTCGATCGGCCTCGGGATCGCGCTCATCTACTGGGTCTGCGTGCTGCTCGGCGCGCTCGACATCGATCTCTTCGGCGGTGACGCGAACATCGACATCGCCGGCGCCGGCAAGGGCCTGGGCGACGCGATCACGAGCGGCAAGGGCGGCGCCGAGGCGCTCAAGGGCGCGAAGCTCGACGCCGACGGAGGCGACGGCGGTCTGTGGGCCGGCCTCGGGCTCGCCCGCGTCCCGATCACGATCTCGGTCTCCGTCATCTTCCTCGTGTGCTGGGCGATCTCGCTGCTCGCGATGCACTACTTGCCCGGCGTGATCGGGACCGGGTCGTGGGTCGCGCCCGCGATCCTGCCCGCGACGTTGATCGTCGGCCTGCCGATCTCCGGCCTGCTCGTGCGCCCGCTCGGCGGCGTGTTCGAATTGCGCGAGGGCAAGTCGAACCGCGACTACGTCGGGCACACCTGCACCATCACGACCGGCAACGTCGACGACGGCTTCGGCCAGGCAACCATCGAGGACGGCGGCACCGTGCTCGTCATCCCCGTGCGGTGCGACCGCGCCGGCGCGCTCGCCCGCAACGACAAGGCGCTCATCATCGACTTCGACACCGAGCGGCAGGCTTACGTCGTGGAGCCCGCCGCGGACGTGCTCCCCGCCGTGAAGACCGAGCGGGAGACTGAGCGCGAGACCGCATAACTTTTCTCGAACCAGGCATCGGCAGATCGGTCGGCGCGGCCGGCCCAAGGAGTGTTCATGGGACAGCAAATGGCAATCATGGTGATCGGCGCCGGAGGCGTGCTCCTCCTCGGCATCCTCGTGCTCATCGCGCGCACGTGGCGGCAGGTCGAGCAGGGGCGAGCGATGATCATCAACAAGATGGGCACCGAGCCGAAGGTGACATTCACCGGCGGCATCGTGCTGCCGATCGTCAACAAGGCCGAGGTCATGGACCTCTCGGTCAAGACGATCGAGATCGCGCGCCGCGGCAAGGAGGGCCTGATCTGCGCCGACAACATCCGCGCGGACATCAAGGTCGCGTTCTTCGTGCGGGTCAACAAGACCGTCGATGACGTGCTGCGCGTCGCGCAGTCGATCGGCTGCGCTCGGGCGTCCGATCCGCGGACGCTCGAGGAGCTGTTCAACGCCAAGTTCTCCGAGGCGCTCAAGACCGTCGGCAAGAAGATGGAGTTCGAGGAGCTCTACACCAAGCGCGACATCTTCAAGGATCAGATCATCCAGGTCATCGGCAAGGACCTGAACGGCTACGTCCTCGACGACGCCGCGATCGACTTCCTCGAGCAGACGCCCGTCGAGGTGCTCGATCCGAACAACGTGCTCGACTCGCTCGGTATCGAGAAGATCACGAAGATCACGACCGTCGCGAACACCGCGACGAACCAGCTCAAGCAGACCCAGAAGATGGAGCTCGGCCGCCAGAACCTGACGGCGCAGGAGGCGCTGTACCGGTTCGAGCAGCAGCAGGCGGAGGCCGAGGCGAAGAAGAACAAGGAGATCGCGGTCGCCACGGCGCGCGAGGAGAACGAGGCCCAGCGGTTCCGCCTCGAGGAGGAGAAGCGCACGCTCGTCGATCGGCAGCGCGCCGAGGAGGCGATCCAGATGGCCGAGCAGGCCAAGCTCCGCGCCGTGCAGGTGTCGGAGCAGGGCCGGATCCGCGAGGTCGAGGTCGAGAAGGTGCGCGTCCAGAAGGCGCACGACCTCGAGGAGGTCGGCCGCCGACGCGACGTCGAGCTCGGCTCGATCGATATGAACAAGGCGGTCGAGACCGAGAAGCGCTCGATCGCCGACATCATCCGGGCGCGCGTCGCCGTCGACAAGACGGTCGCCGTCGAGGAGGAGGCGATCAAGGACCTGCGCACCGACAGCGAGGCGAAGCGCCACAAGCACGTGACGATCGTCCACGCCGAGGCCGCCGCGCAGGAGGTGTTCATCAAGGACATCAAGAAGGCCGAGGCCGAGCAGCAGGTGGCGCAGTCCCACGCCAAGAAGCAGCTGATCCTCGCCGAGGCCGCGATGGAGTCCTCCGACAAGGAGGCCCGCGCCAAGATCCGGCGCGCCGAGGGCGACCAGGCGGAGCACGCGGCCGAGGGCCTCGCGCACGTGCGGGTCAAGGAGGCCGACGCGGTCGCGCTCGAGAAGACCGGCCTCGCCGAGGCGCGGGTGCGCGACGCGCAGGTCGTCGTGCTCGACAAGGAGGGCACCGTCATCGCCGAGAACGTGCGCCGCAAGGCGCTCGCCGAGGCGCAGGGCCGCGAGGCCGAGGCCTCCGCGATCGAGAAGACCGGCGTCGCCGAGGCGGTCGGCATGCGCGAGAAGCTGCTCGCCGAGGTCGCGGCCAAGGAGGCCGAGGCCTCCGCGATCGAGAAGCGCATGCTCGCCGAGGCCAGGGGCCTCGCCGAGAAGGCCGCGGCGATGCAGGCGCTCGAGGGCACGGCCCGCGAGCACGAGGAGTTCCGGCTCCGGCTCGAGGCCGATCGCCAGATCGCGCTCGAGCAGCTCAAGGCCAAGGTCGCGATGGCCGAGTCGCAGTCCCGGGTCATGGCCGAGGCGATGAGCAAGGCCAACATCAAGATCGTCGGCGGCGACGGCCAGTTCTTCGACCGGTTCGTGAACGCGGTCTCGCTGGGCAGCCAGATCGACGGCGTGGTGGAGAGCTCCGACGTGGTGCGCAAGACGCTCGCCAGCCGGCTCGACGGCAACGGCCACAGCCTGATCGACGACGTCAAGGAGATGGCGCGCGCGGCGGCCTCGTCGTCCGAGGCGATCAAGAACCTCACGGTGTCGGGCGTGCTCGGCAACCTGATGATCAAGGCCGACGGCGACACCCGCCAGAAGCTGCAGGCGCTGCTCGACAAGGCCCGCCAGCTCGGCGTCCACGACGACAAGGTGAGCTGAGCTGCTCATGCCCGCGGGCGATCCCAGTGCGCCGAGCGATGTCGACGCGGCGCTGTCCGGCGGTAACTACGAGGTCCTGCGGGCCCGGCTCGCCACCGCCGGGCAGGAGCTCGCGCGGCGCGCCGAGGCGCTGAACGCGCGCCGCAAGGCGACGTTCGGCACCACCGAGCCGCAGCTCGAGGCCACCGAGCGCGTCCGCACCGAGCACAACTGCGCGCCGGTCGACATCGTCGCCGTCGGCGGGCACCTCCTGCTCGGCTTCAACGTGTTCCTCGGCCACAAGTCGGAGACGAAGGTCTCCGACGTGCTCGCGCTGCACCGGTTCGAGCGCACGGCCGCACCGGGCGCGGATGGCTCGGACGGCGGGTTTGACACCTCGCCCTTGCCGCAGGACGCGCTCGGCGGCTTTCTGACCGGGCCCGACCTCGCCCGCGACTTCGGCAACCTCTACCGCTACTACCGCGACGCGAAGCTGCAGAAGCTCGTCAAGCGCGACACGCAGCTCCTCGCCGTGTTCCAGGCCGGCGCGACGTGGAAGGACCACAAGGTCCTGCGCTGGCGGATCGAGCCCGATGGGCGGATCGTCTACGTCGACGACCGCGGCGAGCGCGACTTCGCGGCGCTGTTCCCGACCCCGTACGACTTTCCGTGGGTCGAGGTCACGCGCGACAACCAGGTCTCCGGCAAGCACCCGCACTACAACATCCTCGACACGGTGTTCGTCGAGTGCGTCGGCGGCGACCTGACGATCAAGATCGAGGACAACACCGAGGTCGGGCAGGGCGTGTACGCCGAGCCCGTCGAGGACGCGAACCAGTCGCTCGACGACGCGAAGATCTTCTACGCGGCGATCGGCAAGCCGGGCGGGCTCATCCTGCTCAAGGTGCTGCCGTTCCGCGAGACGGAGTGGCGCTACCTCGTGTTCGACGGGCGGTCGCGCAAGGTGGTGCGCGCCGACGGCATCGGCCAGGGCTGCCGCAGCCTGCCCGAGGACCACGGCGTGATCTTCCCGGGCGGCTACGTGCTCGTCGGCGGCGAGCGCAAGCTGTTCGACGGCGACTTCACCGACTACGTGCTGGAGCGCGAGCTCAAGTCGCCGAACGGCGAGGACGTCCTGTACGTCTACCAGCGCGGGCGCGACGGCACGTACGTCCTGTGTCCGTACAACCTGATCGAGAAGTCGGTGGCCGCGCCGATCACGTGCCACGGCTACTCGCTGTTCGCCGACGGCCGGATGGTCGTGATGCGCGCGGCCTCGGCGGAGCCGACCCGCGTCCACCCGATGCAGGTGTGGCGGACGCCGTTCACGTCCGCCGAGCACGCCGCGAGCGCGCCGACCGACGGCAGCTACCTCGCGAAGGTCGGCAACGCGGACCTCGTGCGCGGCCTGTCGGACGCGCTGTCGATCGCGCGGCTCGCCGGCGCGGACAAGCCGCAGCGGACGACGTTCGAGGACATCCTCGCGCTGTCGACGCGCGCGACGGACGCGTACTACTGGCTCGGCCACGCCGACGCGGGCGATCTCAAGGGCGCGATCGGGGACGTCAAGAGCACGGCCAAGCTGATCCTCGACGAGTACGAGAAGGTCGTCGCGCTCGAGGCGGCGGCGAAGCAGGCGCTCGCCGAGGCCGAGGCGCAGGTCGCCGAGAAGCTCCGCGCCACGCGCTCGGAGGGCTGGGACCGGATCGATCCGTTCCTCGAGGCGCTGACAGCGCTGCGCGGGCTGCGCGGCCAGCTGATCAGCAAGAAGGAGATCCGGTTCATCGACGTGGCGCGGCTCGCGGCGCTCGAGAAAGAGGTGGCGACGGCGTTCGATCGCGTGACGGCCGACTGCGTCGCGCTGCTCGCGCGCGGTCAGGCGTTCGGCGATCTCGTGACGCGCGCGGGCGGGCTCGCGGCGCGCGTGGGCGAGCTCGGCTCCGCCGTGGAGGTGAAGCCGGTGCGCGAGCAGATCGATCAGGTCGCCGCCGGCCTCGATCTGCTCGGCAACGTCATCGGCTCGCTCAAGATCGACGACGCCACGCAGCGCACCACGATCCTCGAGAACATCACCGACGCGTTCGGCCACGTGAACCGGGCGCGCGCGACGATCGAGGGCCGCCACCGCGAGCTCGCGGCGAAGGAGGGGCGCGCCGAGTTCGGCGCGCAGGTGAAGCTCCTCACCCAGAGCGTCGCCTCGGCGCTCGCGCAGTGCGACACGCCGGAGCGCTGCGATCAGGAGCTGACGCGGCTCCTGGTCCAGCTCGAGGAGCTCGAGTCGCGGTTCGCGGACGTCGACGAGCTGTCGGCGGAGCTCGCGACCAAGCGCGAGGAGATCGTCGACGCGGTCGGCGCGCGCAAGCAGCTCCTGTCGGCGGAGCGCCAGCGGCGGACGGGCAACCTTCAGAAGGCGGCGCAGCGGATCATCGAGGGCGTGGCGCGCCGCGCGTCGACGCTCGCGACGGCGGACGAGGTCAACGCGTACTTCGCGTCGGACGCGATGGTGCAGAAGCTCCGGGACATCGCCGCGGAGATGGTCACCCTCGGCGACGCGGTCAAGGCCGACGAGCTCGAGGCGCGGCTCAAGACGGCGCGCCAGGACGCGCTGCGCGGCCAGCGCGACCGCGCCGATCTGTTCGAGGGCGCGGGCGACCTGATCCGGTTCGGCGAGCACCGCTTCCCGGTCAACACGCAGCCGCTCGAGCTGATGATCGTGCCGCACGAGGAGGGGCAGAGATCGGGGCTGGCCGTCCACCTCGCGGGGACTGACTTTTACGAGCCGATCGCCGACGATAGGCTGCTCGCGGCGAAGCACCTGTGGCAGCAGGATCTGCCGAGCGAGTCGCCGGAGGTCTACCGCGGCGAGTACCTCGCGGCCTCCGTGCTCGCCGATGCCGAGGCCGGGGTCGGCGGGCTATCGGGCGCCGGCAGCCTATCGATCGCGCGGCTGCACGACGCGGTCCGCGAGGGCGCGCTCGAGGCGCTGCTCCGCGAGCTGGCGCAGGCGCGCTACGACGAGGGCTACGAGCGCGGCGTGCACGACCACGACGCGGCGAAGATCCTCGAGCGGCTGCTCGCGATGCGCGAGAGCGCGGGCCTGCTCGCGTACCCGCCGGCGGCGCGCGCGCTGGCGGTCGTGTACTGGGCGAGCGAGCCGGCGCCGGGCGCGCGCGACGACGCGGCGGCGCGGGCGCGCTGGCACCTCGCGGCGCAGAGCCTCGCGCGGCTGGCCGAGGTGCTCGGCGACCGCGGCGCGCGCGACCGGCTCGCGGGCGAGCTGGCGGGCGCGATCGGCGCCTTCGTCGAGCGCGAACCGGCGCTCGCCGCGGCGGGCCTGTCTCCCGCTGACGCGGCCCTGGCGGCCGCCTACCTCGTGCGCGAGCTGGCGGTGCCGCACCCGCGGTTCGTCGCGAGCGGCGCGGCGGTCGACCTCGTGACGGCGCTGCACGGCGAGCTCGACGCGCGGGCGGCGCGCGTCGGCTTCGAGGACGACATCCGCCACCTGGCGGCGGCGCCGGGCGCGGCGCTGGCGCTGGCTCGCGCGTGGGTCGACGGCATCGTGGCGCGCAAGCCCGAGCTTCTGGCCGCGGCGGTCGAGGCGGCGGCGTACCTGGCCACGCCGGGGCTCCAGCGCGACACGTCGAGCGCGGTCGTCGAGGCGCAGGTCACGGGCCTCTTGGGCCGCCACCCGCGCATCGCGAGCGGCGCGCTGCCGATCCGGCTCGACGAGCTGGTGGCGCGGCTCGATCGGTTCCGCCGCGAGGTGGCGCCGGCGTTCCGCGCCTACCGCACGACGCGCACCGAGATCGCCGACCGCGAGCGCAAGCGGCTGCGGATCGACGAGCTTAAGCCCCGCGTCATGTCCTCGTTCGTGCGCAACCAGCTGATCGATCAGGTCTACCTGCCGCTCGTGGGCGCGAACCTCGCGAAGCAGCTGGGCGCGGCGGGCGCGGCGAAGCGCACCGATCAGATGGGCATGCTGCTCCTGATCTCGCCGCCGGGCTACGGCAAGACGACGCTCATGGAGTACGTGGCGGCGCGCCTGGGGCTGGCGTTCGTCAAGGTGAACGGTCCGGCGCTCGGACACGAGGTGACGTCGCTCGATCCCGAGGACGCGCCGAACGCGACGGCGCGCCAGGAGATCGAGAAGGTGGGCCTGGCGCTCGAGATGGGCACGAACGTGATGCTCTACCTCGACGACATCCAGCACACGTCGCCGGAGCTGCTCCAGAAGTTCATCTCGCTGTGCGACGCGCAGCGCAAGATCGAGGGCGTGTGGCGCGGCCGCACGCGCACGTACGACCTGCGCGGCAAGAAGTTCTGCGTCGTGATGGCGGGCAACCCCTACACCGAGAGCGGCGAGACGTTCCGCATCCCGGACATGCTCGCGAACCGCGCCGACGTCTACAACCTCGGCGACATCCTCGGCGGCAAGGCGGACGCGTTCGCGCTGTCGTTCCTCGAGAACGCGCTGACGTCGAGCCAGGCCCTGGCGCCGCTCGCGACGCGCGACCTCGGCGACGTCTACAAGCTGATCCGCATGGCGCGCGGCGAGCCGATCCCGACGACGGAGCTGTCGCACGGCTACTCCGGCGTCGAGCTCGAGGAGATCCTCACGGTCATCCGTCACCTGTTCGTCGTCCAGGGCACGCTGCTCAAGGTCAACGCCGAGTACATCCGCTCGGCGGCGCAGGCCGACGCGTTCCGCACGGAGCCGCCGTTCAAGCTGCAGGGCAGCTACCGCAACATGAACAAGGTCGCCGAGAAGGTCGTCTCGGCGATGACGGCGGTCGAGCTCGATCAGCTGATCGACGACCACTACCGCGGCGAGTCGCAGACCCTGACGACGGCGGCCGAGCAGAACCTCCTGAAGCTCGGGGAGCTGCGCGGGCGATACACGGCGGAGCAGGCGGCGCGGTGGGCCGACATCAAGGCCGAGTTCGTGCGCCGGCGCCGGATGGGCGGCGGCGACGCCGATCCGGTCACGCGGCTGGTCGGCACGCTGACGGGCCTGGGCGCCGAGCTCGACGCGATCAAGCAGTCGATCGCGGCGGCGGCGGCCGCGTCGCAGCCGGCGGAGCTGACGGCGGAGGTGCGCGAGCTGCGCGGCACGCTGCTCGCGGCGGCGGGCAAGGTCGCCGAGCAGGCGGAGCGGAGCGCCGAGCGGGCGGCGCGGGCGACGGAGAAGGCGGCGACGCAGGCCGCACAGGCGACGGAGAAGGCGGCCGCGCAGAAGGCAGCCGAGAAGGGCGACACCTCGTGGGAGAGCTGGCTGGGGCCGCGGCTCGACTCGCTCGCGGCGTGGCTGGCGGAGAGCAACCGCGGTCGCGCGGCGGAGATCGAGGGGTGGCTGGGGCCGCGGCTCGAGGCGCTCACGGCGAGCATGCACGCGGCCGCGTCCGCCTCGCACGGGCCGCGCGGCAGCGACAAGGTGATCGACTCGCAGGCGCTGCTCGCGCAGTTCCGGCGGATCGAGGACACGCTGCGGCCGGTCGTGGGCGCGGCCGCCGAGCAGCGCGCCGGCGGCACGCTGCTCGCGAACCAGATGGTGCAGATCATCGAGCTGCTCGAGCAGCTCGGCGCCCGGCTCGGCAACGGCCGCTCGCACGAGTAGCGCGCGCGGGCCGGGGTGCCCGATAATGGGCGCGAGCGCCGCTCGCGGCGTCTCGGGGGGAGCCTGGCAGCCGGCGTCGCGGGAGCGCCGGAGGGGGCTCTCCGTGAAAGGTGTCGATGACGGACTCTCGGCTCGGGGTGGCACTGGCGATCGCTTGTGGTGTTGTCTTTGGCGGCTGCTCCTCGGCCGCGCCGCCTCTGGGGAGCCCGGCGCCGGTGCCGCCGGCCAAGCCGGCCAAGCCGGCGACGGAGGGCGCGTGCGTGGCCCCGGAGGCCAAGCCGCGGCCGGTGCTGCCGTGGAAGGACGTGGACGCGCTGTGCGCCGCGCCGCACGGCAGGCCCTGGGTGGCGCCGAGCTTCGGCGATCCCGATCGGGCGGCGCTGGAGGTGCGGACGTTCCTGCGCGAGGAGCGGTACAAGTCGCTCGGCTGGCTGCACGACGCGAGCTGGCGCCTGACGGGGCCGTTCGAGGGGTGCGCGTGCCCGGAGGGGACGCCCGCGGGGAGCTGCGACGCGGGCGTGAGCAAGGGGCCGCACCCGGCGGTGCGCGTCTATTACTCCCCGGAGATCATCGACTGGATGTGCAAGTACCGGCGCGGCAAGGACGAGCTGCCGAGCGCCGCGGAGATGCCCGACGGCGCGATGATCATCAAGGAGATGCTGTCGCCGACGGCGACGCGCCTCGCGCTCGTGCCGGGGACGAAGCAGCTGTGGATCGCGCCGATCCCGGGCCAGCCGGCGGACTACTACGATCGCAAGTACGACTCGTGGACGGTCATGCTCAAGGACCGCGCGCGGTCGGCGGACGGGTGGTTCTGGGCGTACTACGACAAGACGAGCGCCGCGAACCCGCCGATCTGGGATCGCTGCGCCTTCACGCAGAAGCCGTACCCGGGCATGGACGGCGCGCCGGTGACCTCGCCGCCGGGGTGCGAGTGGCTGCCGACCTACTGGAGCTACGCGGTGGCCGATCAGCAGTATCCGAATGCCGAGTTCGGGAACTACTGCGTCTATTGCCACGCATCGGCACAGGGGCAATCGACGTTCTCGAGCTTCGTCAATCTCATGGGCAAAGAGATCGAGTACGTGTGGAGTCCCAGCCCCGCCACGCAGCGTGACATCGACGCGCACTCCCACGAGGTGCGGCGCGCTCACAAGGACTCGCCCGAGGCGGACACCGGCCCGGGCGTCCCGGCGGCGGGGGCCACCGCCGCGGGGAGCCAGTGCCCGAAAAGCCCGTTCCCGCTCCCGGCGGCGTCCCCGCTCCCGGGCTGGCGGGAGACCTTCCCGGAGCTGGGTCCCAGCTATCAGGAGATCTGGAATTCACGGCTGCCGTCTCACACGTACGATCACGCGATCTCGAGGCTCGGCGTGCCCGGCCAGCGCCCGTCGGCGAGCCAGTACCTGACCTCGGACCAGTGCGAGGGTTGTCACGAGGCGGGCGGGGCGGGCCAGCTCGCCACGCCGCACATGGTGGAGCGGGTGGGGAGCGAGCAGATCGATCTCTCGCCGTGGGCCGAGTGGAGCGTCTCGCCGATGGGGCTGGCGGGGCGCGATCCGGTGTTCCACTCGCAGCTGGAGCTGGAGCGCAACATCGCCCGCGGCCAGCCGGGGCTCGCGAGCATCCGCGACTGCATCGACAATACGTGCCTGCACTGCCACGGCGGCGCGGGCGCGCGCCAGTACAACATCGATACGGCGGGGCAGGGGCCCGCGGGCGATCCGTGCGCGGCGTTCCTCCCGCAGCCGGCGGAGCGGCGCGCGACCGACTACGACGGGAAGCTCTTCACCGCGCAGATGGTCAACGCCTGGCGCGACGAGGATCCGGCGAACGCGCGGTACGGCGGGCTCGCGCGCGACGGCATCAACTGCAGCCTCTGTCACCACATCGCCGATCAAGATCTCGAGCCGCAGCGCCTGCAAAAGACGTTCACTGGCAACTTCCGGGTGGGCCCGCCAGATCGGCTGTACGGGCCATTCCCGAACGCGTCCTCGGTCGAGGAGATCCGCATCAAGCCGATGAAGCAGTCTCTGGGGATCACGCCGGAGCTCGGCAAGCAGATCGCGGGATCGGAGATGTGCGGCACGTGCCACACGGTGTTTCTGCCGGTGTTCGACGACGCGGGGAAGCTCGCGGGCGCGGCGTACGAGCAGACGACGTACCTCGAGTGGCTGCTGAGCGCCTCGAGCACGCACCGGCCGGCGGGGGGCGGCCGGAGCTGCCAGGACTGCCACATGCCGCACGACTACCAGGGCAAGCGGCTCACGACGGGGATCGCCAACGTGCAGGGGACGGCGTACCCGGCGGCGGACTTCCTGCTGCCTGCGCTGGACGTCGATCTCCCGGCCCGGCCGTACCGCCGGCACAAGCTGTACGGGCTCAACGTGTTCCTGACCGCGTACGCGCAGCAGTATCCGCTCTTGCTCGGCATCCGGCAGCAGGACTTCATGAACCCGAACGTGACGGCGCCGCTCGTGACGGGGCTCGCATCGGCGCTCGAGGTCGCGCGGCAGGAGACGGCCGAGGTCAAGCTGGGCGCGCTCGCGTGGCGCGGCGACGAGCTGTCGGCGCAGGTGACGGTCGCGAACCTCGGCGGTCACTCGCTGCCGAGCGGCGTCGGGTTCCGGCGGCTGTTCCTCGAGGTGGCGGTGCTCGGCGCGTCCGACGAGGTGCTCTGGGCGTCGGGGCGCACGAACGCGGTGGGGGTGCTCCTCCGGGGCACCACCGACGAGCCGTTGCCGACGGAGCGCTTCCTGGCGGGGCAGGGCGGGCTGCCGTTCCAGCCGCACCGCCAGGTCATCACCGACGAGGATCAGGTGCAGATCTACGAGGAGCTGAACCAGAATTCGTCGCTCGCGTTCACCACGAGCTTTCTGCACCGGTACTGGACCATCAAGGACAACCGGCTGCGCCCCGCGGGCTACAGCCCGGACAACGTGAGCGATCCGGCCCTGCGCGCGCAGTACGCGAAGGTGACGCGGCCGGGCACGGGGCCAGAGCGCCACTGGTGGCCGCAGCCAAGGCCGCTCCGGTACCGGAACCCGGCCCATCCGGCGATGGATCGGTACACGGACACGCAGGGCGATCCGGACTACGAGCTGGCGGCGCATCCGAAGGCCGGGCTGCCGGGGAGCGACCAGGTGACGTACCGGATGCGGCTCTCGGCCGCGGCCAAGCGCGCGGCGCGGCGCGTGCGCGTGACGCTCTACTCGCAGAGCACGCCGCCGTACTTCCTCAGGGAGCGCTTCGCGGCGGCGGCGGCGGCGGGCGCCGAGCGCACCTCGGCGCAGCAGCTGTATTACATGGCGGGGCACCTGAACACGGCCGCCAAGGCGCCCGACGGTGAGCCGTACCTGTCCGGATACCGGCTCGCCGTCGGCCGACCCGCCGTCGGCGATGTGCCGGCGCCGTGAGTCGTGAGCCGTGAGCCGTGAGCCGTGAGCCGTGAGTTGTGAGATGAGGAGCGTCTGGACCCTAGGGCGCTGGGGCGCGGGCGCGGTACCGTCACATCCACGATGACCACGCCCTACGCGCCTCGTCCACCGGCCGCGCCTCCGGTTGCCCAGACCTCGACCCTGGCGGTCGCGGGCTTCGTGTGCTCGTTCTTCTGCAGCGTGCTCGGCCTCATTCTCTCGATCATGGGGCGCAACGAGTGCCTGCGCTCCGGGGGCGCCCTCCGGGGCGAAGGCCTCGCGCTCGCGGGCATCATCATCTCGAGCATCTTCCTCGCGCTCAGCGCCATCGGCATCGTCGCGGCGATCGCGATCCCCTCGTTCATCGACTACGCAGCCAAGGGCAAGCGCACCGAGGCGGACCTGAATCTGATGAAGATCGAGAAGGCCGTGCGGCAGTACGCGGTCGAGAACAGCGAGCTCCCCCGCGCGTCGGCGCCGCTGACGCCGGCCGCCTCGTGCTGCACGGACGGAACGCGCAAGTGCTTCGACGTATCGAGCTGGCGGATCCTCGCCTGGCAGCAGATCGACTTCTCGATCGAGGAGCCGCACTCCTTCCAGTACTCGTACGAGTCTGACGGCAAGACCTTCACCGCGCGGGCCGTCGGCGATCTCGACTGCGACGGCGACACGGTCACCTACGAGCTCCAAGGCGCGCTCAGCGACTCGGGCGGCGTGACGTTCACGAAGCGAGGTCCGATCGGCCGGGACTGACGCCGCGGCGAGCGGCGCTGGCCCGCTGCGGTGAGCTGATACGCTCTGGGTTATGCCGACGCGGTGGGCGATCCTCTCGGACATCCACGGCAACCTCGAGGCGCTCGAGGCGGTGCTCGCAGACGCCGCCGCGCAGGGCGCCGAGAAGATCGCGGTGCTCGGCGACGTGATCGACTACGGGCCGGATCCGGTCGCGTGCCTCGAGCGGGTGAGCGCCGCGGCGGAGGTCTGGCTCGCCGGCAACCACGAGGAGGAGGCGGTCGCGCCGAGCGAGGAGCAGGCGCCGAGCCCGATCCTTGCGTGGAGCTTGCCGCGGCTCGAGGAGTCGGCCGTATGGCAGGAGCTCCGCGCGAAGATCATCGCGTCCGGCGCACCCGCGCTCGCCTCGCGCGTCGTCGGCTCGGTGCACTTCGTCCACGCCTCCGCAGCCCGGCCGACGATCCAGTACGTGTGGCCGGCGCACGAGTTCCAGTACATCATGCTCAATCACCAGATCGACGACCGCCTGACGACGTTCCTGGGCGAGTTCCAGGCGCCGCACGGCTTCAACGGCCACACGCACGTGCCGGCCGTGCTGACGCGCTACGAGCACCACGGCGTCCTCGATCCGTACCAGGGCGTGCGCCGCAACCACGTCCACACGTTCGTGGGGCCGCGCGCCATCTTCTTCGTGCCGGACGGCCCGTGCGTGGTGCGCGGGATCGGCGAGGTCACGATGGCGGTCAACGTCGGCAGCGTGGGGCAGCCCCGGCGCCTCGGCGACAACCGGGCGTCGTACGTCCTCTTCGATGGGCAGGACCTGGAGTTCCGGCGCGTCGAGTACAGCTGGATGCGTACGGCCGCGAAGCTCGCTACCATCCCGTTCGATGAGGAGCAGCGGCGGGAGCTCATCGAGCGCCTCGAGCGGGGGATCTAGGGAGGAATCCGGCGGGGCTTGGGGCGACCACCCGGGTCAGTCGTAGGGATGGAACCGTCAGGAAGTCCAGAGAAATTCTTGGTAGTTTGTAATACCCAAAATCTGATAGAAGATACGTCCCCGGGGACTGCAGTTAGAGGTCCTTTAAATTCATGACGCGATCATCCTCTGATTCGAGCCATTCCAGAGAAGCGAGCGGAAAGATAGGACAATGGCTCGCAGCAAGGATCGCGGAGCTGCTTCAGATCGAGCCGCAGAGGATCGATCTCGACGCGCCGTTCGCGAGCTTCGGCATCGACTCTCGCCAGGCGCTCGCCCTCCTTCGTGAGCTGGAGACGTACGTCGGGAGGAAGCTAAGCCCGACGGCGATGTGGGAGTCGCCCACGATCGCGGCGCTGGCGCGCTACGCGAGCGCGGAGCAGGGCGCGCCTCGCTCGCAGGCGCAGGCTGCTCCAGCCATCCCGTCGGAGATCGAGCGGAGCGACGAGCCGCTGGCGATCGTGGGGATGGCGTGTCGGTTCCCGCAGGCACCCGATCTCGATGCGTACTGGCGGGTGCTGGCCGACGGGATCGACGCCACCGCCGACGTGCCGCCCGAGCGCTGGGACGCGGGCGCCTACCATGACGAGGATCGAGACGCGCCGGGCAAGTCGGTCAGCCGGCGCGCCGCGCTGCTGGATCAGATCGATGGCTTCGATCCGCAGGTGTTCGGCATCTCGCCGCGCGAGGCGCACGAGATCGATCCGGCGCAGCGCCTCGCGCTCGAGCTGTCGTGGGAGGCGCTCGAGCACGCGGGGATCGCGCCGCTGTCGCTCCGCGATAGCTCGGCGGGCGTGTTCTTCGGCTCGATGTGGCACGACTGGGCGGATCTGGTGAGCGGCGACGCCCTCGGGATGAGCCTGCACCGCGCCACGGGCGGGGCGCCGAACATGATCGCCAACCGGGTCTCGTACGCGCTGGGGCTGCGCGGGCCGAGCCTGGTGGTGGACACGGCGAGCTCGTCGGCCCTGGTGGCGCTGCACTACGCGGCTCACAGCGTGCGCAGCGGCGAGGCGGCGATCGCGATCGTCGGCGGCGTCAACCTCTTGCTCGCGCCCGAGATGATGGTGTTCGTCTCGAAGTTCGGCGGGCTGGCGCCGGACGGCCGGTGCAAGGCGTTCAGCGCGCTCGCCGACGGTTTCGGGCGTGGCGAGGGTGGCGGCGTCGTCGTGCTGAAGCGGCTGTCGCAGGCGCAGCGGGATGGCGATCGGATCTACGCGCTCCTGCGCGCGACGGCGGTCAACAACGACGGCGCGAGCAACGGGCTCACCGCGCCGAGCCCGCAGGCGCAGGAGGCGGTGCTCCGCGAGGCGTACGCGCGCGCGGGGATCGAGCCGGCGCAGGTCCACTACGTCGAGGCGCACGGCACGGGCACCCCGCTGGGCGATCACATCGAGCTCGCGGCGCTGGGGGCCGTGCTGGGCGGTGCGCGGTCGCCGGAGCAGCGGCTGCTCGTGGGCTCGGCCAAGACGAACATCGGGCACACCGAGGGCGCGGCGGGGATCGCGGGGCTGCTCAAGACGGTGCTGGCGATGCAGCACCGCCAGGTGCCGGCGAGCCTGCACGCCGAGCCGCTGAACCCGCAGATCGCGTGGGACGAGCTGGGGCTCCGGGTGCCGACGGCCCTCGAGCCGTGGCCTGCGCCGACGGATGTGCGCCCGCTGGCGGGCGTGAGCTCGTTCGGCTGGGGCGGCACCAACGCCCACGCGGTGCTCGAGGGGCCGCCGCCGGACGTGCGCGTGCTGGCGATGGCGGCGTCGACCGCCGAGGGGCTACGCGAGCGGGCGCGCGCGCGCCGGGCGGAGCTGGCTGCGGCTGGCGGCGCGGCGGATAGCGGCGCGGCGGCTGGCGCGGCGGCGGCGGCGGGCGGCGCGGCGGCGGGCGGCGCGGCGGCGGGCGACGCGGCGGCGGGCGAGCATCGCCTGGCGGCCGTGGTGCGTTCGCCGGGTGAGGAGATGGTGATTCTCGACGCGTTCCTGGACGGAGCACCCCGCGCCGGGACGCTCGTGGGCGGCGCGGCGGCGCGGCCGCGGGTCGCGTTCGTGTTCTCGCCGCTCGGCTCGCCGTGGGCCGGCATGGGCCGGCAGCTCCTGGCGAGCGACCCGGTGTTCCGCGCGTCGATGCTGCGGATCGATCGCGCGCTCGCGCCGCTGCTCGGCCGATCGATCGTCGAGGAGCTGGTGCGCCCGGCGCTGGCGGCGCGGCGCGGCGACGCGGTGCTCGTGCAGCCGCTCCTCTTCGCCGTGCAGACGGCGCTGGCGGAGACCCTGCGCGCTCACGGCATCGAGCCGGACGCGATCGTGGGGCACAGCGCGGGCGAGATCGCGGCGGCTCACGTCGCGGGCGCGCTTTCGCTCGAGGACGCCGCGCGCGCCATCCATCACTACAGCCGCGTGCAGGCCCCGACCGCGGGGCGGGGCGCGATGGCCGTGGTCGAGCTGCCGGCCGCGGAGGTCGAGCCTGCGCTCGCGGCGCATCCCGGCCGCGTTCAGCTCGCGGCGGTGAACAGCCGGCGCGAGGTCGTGATCTCCGGCGAGGCGGAGCCGGTGCACGCGCTCGTGGACGCGTGGCGCGCGCGGGGCGTCGGGAGCCACGTGATCGCGGTGGACGTGGCGGGCCACAGCCCGCTCATGACGGCGCCGCTGCTCGAGGAGCTCGAGGGAGCGCTCGGGGAAATCCGGCCGCGGCAGGCGCGGATCCCGCTGTGGTCCACGGTCACGGGCGCCCGGGTGGACGGCGCCGAGCTGGGCGCTGCCTACTGGGCCCAGAACCTGCGCCAGCCGGTGCAGCTGGGTGCAGTCATCGAGCGGCTCGCGGAGGACCACGGCGCGCTCGTGGAGATCGGGCCGCACCCGGTGCTCGCGCGCGCGCTGGCCGACAGCGCCGCAGCGCGCGGTGGCGCGGCGCAGATCCTGGCGACGCTCCGCCGCGGCGAGCCCGACGAGCGGCTGCCGCTCGCCGAGACGCGCGCCCGGCTGTTCGTGCTCGGGGCGGTGCAGCGGGCGGAGGCGGCGGAGGCGGCGGAGGCGCCGATCGCGGTGCCGGTGCCGGTGGTGCTGTCGGGGAAGAGCGAAGCGGCGCTGCGCGCGCAGGCGGAGAAGCTGCGCGCGCACCTGGCCGCGCGGCCGGAGCTCGCGCTGGTCGATGTTGCGTACTCGCTCGCGACGACGCGCTCGCACCTCGAGCACCGCGCCGCGCTGGTGGCCGGCGATCGCGGCGAGCTCGCCCTTGCGCTCGAGGCGCTCGCGCAGGGGCGGCCGGCGCCGCGCGCGGCAGTGGGCCAGCGCGCGGGCGACGGCAAGCTCGCGGCGCTGTTCACCGGCCAGGGCAGCCAGCGCCCCGGCATGGGGCGCGCCCTCCACGCTGCGTTCCCCGTGTTCCAGGACGCCCTCGACGCCGTGTGCACGGAGCTCGACGCCGCCATCGCCAGGGTGCCCGAGCTCGCCGCGGTCCCCGAGCTCGCGCGCCCCCTGCGCGAGGTGCTGTTCGCCGCCGAGGGCTCCCCCGCCGTCGCGCTCCTCGATCAGACCGGGTTCACGCAGCCGGCGCTGTTCGCGCTCGAGGTCGCGCTGTTCCGCCTCTTCGAGTCGTGGGGCCTCCAGGTCGATCTCCTGCTCGGCCACTCGATCGGCGAGCTGGTGGCGGCGCACGTCAGCGGCGTGCTGTCGCTGCCGGACGCCTGCATGCTGGTCGCTGCCCGCGCGCGGCTCATGCAGGCCCTGCCGGGCGGCGGCGTCATGGTCACGGTGCAGGCGTCCGAGGACGAGGTCCGCGCGTTCATCGCGGCGCTGCCCGGTGGCGGCGACGCCGCGGGGGGCCCGCGGGTCGCCATCGCCGCGCTCAACGGGCCGATGTCGACGGTCGTGAGCGGCGACGCCGCGGCGGTGCTCGACGTCGCGGGGCGCGCGGAGGCGATGGGGCGCAAGACGCACCGGCTGCGGGTCAGCCACGCCTTCCACTCGCACCACATGGACGGCATGCTCGACGCATTCGGCGAGGTCGCCGCGCGCGTGACGTTCCACCCGGCGCGGATCCCGATCGTGTCGAACGTGACGGGACGGCTGGCGACGGACGCGGAGCTCGGCTCGCCCGCGTACTGGGTCGAGCACGTCCGCGGCGCGGTGCGCTTCGTCGACGGGGTGCGCACGCTGCACGCCGCCGGCGCGCGCACGCTCCTCGAGCTGGGGCCGCACGGCGTCCTCTCTGCGCTCGCGCACGACGTCTTGGCCGAGGACGCGCATGAGGACGCCGCGGTCATCGCGGCGCTGCGCAAGGATCAGCCGGAGCCGGAGATGCTCACGGCGGCGCTCGGCGCGCTGCACGTGCGCGGCCTCCCGCTCGACTGGGAGCGGTTCTTCGACGCTCGCGGCGATGGTCCCGGCCACGAAGCCCACCCGCGGCGCATCGAGCTGCCGACCTACGCGTTCCAGCGCCGGCGGTACTGGCGCGACGCCGTCCGGCGCGCGGCCCCGCTGCCGGCCGCCGCTCGGGGCGAGGCCGAGCCGGCGGCGTCCCGCGACGACGACACGGAGCTGCTCGCCAGGCTCCGCCCGCTGTTCGAGGCGGACCGGCTGCGCCACCTGCTGGCGCTCGTGCAGGGCGAGACCGCCGCGGTGCTCGGCTTCCCGGATCCGTCCGGGGTCGACCCGAACCGGGGGTTCTTCTCGCTGGGCCTCGAGTCGCTGACGGCCATGGAGCTCCGGCGTCGGATCGCGCAGGTCACGGGCGTCACGCTCCCCAAGCTCGCCACGTTCGAGCACCCGACGCCCCACCGCGTCGCCATGTTCCTGCGCGCGGCGCTCGCGCCTGCGCTCGGCGAATCGGGCGCGACCTCAGGCGACGACCGGGTGCGCGCGCCGGCTCGCGCGCCGAGCGACGAGCCGATCGCGATCGTCGGGCTCGCGCTACGTATGCCGGGCGGCGCCGAGGATATCGACAGCTTCTGGCGCCTGCTCGAGGGCGGGGTCGACGCGGTCGGCCCGATCTCGCCGCGCCGCTGGGACGCCGAAGGCGTCTACGATCCCGAGCCCGGCACGCCGGGCAAGAGCTACGTCCGCGACGCGGCGATGCTCGATCAGATCGACCTGTTCGACGCCGCGTTCTTCAGGATCAGCCCGCGCGAGGCCATGCACGTCGATCCGCAGCACCGCATGCTGCTCGAGGCGACCTGGCACGCGCTCGAGCACGCGGGCATCGTGCCGGCGTCGCTCACGGACTCGCGGACCGGCGTGTTCGTCGGCGTCGGGCCCGGCGAGTACATGACCTTGCACGGCACCCGGGAGCTGGGGGCGTACGCGATGCTGGGGACGAGCCCGTCGCTCGCGGCGGGACGGCTCTCGTTCACGCTGGGGCTGCAGGGGCCGGCGCTGGCGGTCGACACGGCGTGCAGCTCGTCGCTGGTGGCGCTGCACCTGGCGTGCAAGGCGCTGCGGGACGGCGAGTGCGAGCTCGCGCTGGCGGCGGGCGTGAACGTGATGGCCACGCCGGATGGGTTCGTGCAGATGTCGAGCGCGCGCGCGCTCGCGCCCGACGGGCGATCCAAGACGTTCTCGGCCCGGGCGGATGGCTACGGCCGTGGTGAAGGCGTGGTCGTGCTCGCGCTCGAGCGGCTCGCGGACGCGCGCGCGCAGGGCCACGAGGTCCTGGCGCTGGTCCGCGGCACCGCGATCAACCACGACGGCGCGTCGAGCGGGATCACAGTGCCGAACGGGGCGTCGCAGCAGAAGGTGGTGCGGGCGGCGCTCCGCGACGCGGGGCTCGTGCCGGCAGACGTCGACGTGGTCGAGTGCCACGGCACGGGGACGGCGCTCGGCGATCCGATCGAGGTCAACGCGCTGGGCGCGGTCTACGGCGAGGGCCGGCCGGCGGGCCAGCCGCTGCGGCTCGGGGCGGTGAAGACGAACATCGGCCACCTCGAGTGGGCGGCCGGCCTGGCGGGCGTCGCGAAGGTGGTGGCCGCGCTCCGCCACGAGGCGTTGCCGGCGACGCTGCACACCGAGCCGCGCAACCCGCACATCGACTGGGATGTGCTGCCGGTAGCGGTCGTCGATCGGCTGTTGCCGTGGCCGCGGGATCCGGCGCGGCCGCGGCGGGCGGGCGTGTCGTCGTTCGGCATCTCGGGCACCAACGCGCACGTGATCCTCGAGGAGGCGCCGCCTGCGGGCGCGTCGCTCGAGGAGGCTCGGCCGCTGGAGGCAGAGGCAACGGCGGTGCCGGTGCCGGTGCCGGTGCCGGTGCCGGTGCTGCTGTCGGCTAGCAGCGAGCCGGCGCTGCGCGCGCAAGCGGGGAAGCTGCGCGCGCATCTCGAGGCGCACCCGGAGCTCGCGGTGGTAGACGTGGCGTACTCGCTGGCCACGATCCGCTCGCAGCTCGAGCACCGCGCGGCGGTCGTCGCGCGCGATCGGGCCGAGCTCGTCGGCGCGCTCGCTCAGCTCGCGGGCACGGCCAGCGTCGGGCAGCGCGCGAGCGACGGCAAGGTCGCGGTGCTGTTCACGGGCCAGGGCAGCCAGCGCGCGACGATGGGACGTGCGCTGTACGAGGCGTTCCCGGTGTTCCGCGCCGCGCTGGACGCGGCGTGCGCGTGCTTCGACGCGGCGGCGGGCGAGGGCGGCGTGGGCGGCCTGGCGCAGCGCCCGCTGCGCGAGGTGATGTTCGCGGCGGAGGGCAGCGAAGAGGCGGCGCTGCTCGACGAGACGGGGTACACGCAGCCGGCGCTGTTCGCGCTGGAGGTGGCGCTGTACCGGCAGCTGGAGTCGTGGGGGGTGCGGGTAGACCTCCTGCTCGGGCACTCGATCGGCGAGCTGGTGGCGGCGCACGTGGCGGGTGTGCTGACGCTTGGGGACGCGTGCACGCTGGTGGGTGCGCGGGCGCGGCTGATGCAGGCGCTGCCGCGGGGCGGCGCGATGGTGACGGTGCAGGCGCCGGAGGACGCGGTTCGCGCGCTGCTCGCGGCGCGGCCGGCGGGGGCGGCCGGCGGGGCCGCGACGATCGCGGCGATCAACGGGCCGGCGTCGACGGTGGTGAGCGGAGACGCCGAGGCGGTGGCCGATGTCGCGCAGCGTGCCGAGGCGGCGGGGCACAAGACGCAGCGGCTGCGGGTGAGCCACGCGTTCCACTCGCACCACATGGACGGGATGCTGGAGGCGTTCGGGCGGGTAGCGTCGGGGCTGACGTTCCGGCGTGCGCAGATCCCGATCATGTCGAACGTGACGGGGCGGGTGGCGACGGACGCGGAGCTGAGCTCGCCCGCGTACTGGGTGGAGCACGTGCGGAGCGCGGTGCGATTCCTCGACGGAGTCCGCGCGCTGCATGGCGCGGGCGCCCGCACGTACCTGGAGCTGGGGCCGCACGCGGTGCTGTCGTCGCTGGTGCACGACGCGCTGGCGAACGATGCGGGCGAGGGTCCGGGGATCATCGCGGTGCTGCGGCACGGCAGGCGTGATGCGAGCGCTGCGGGAGCGCGCAGCGAGCGGGCGGAGGTGGAGACGCTGACGGCGGCGCTGGGCGCGTTGCACGCGCGCGGCCACCAGGTCGATTGGGCCGCGTACTTCACGGGGGATCACGGGATCAGCGAGCGGCTGCTGGGACGGCAGCCACGGCGGGTCGATCTGCCGACGTACGCGTTCCAGCGCGAGCGGTTCTGGCTCGAGGCGCCGAAGCCCCGCGTCGCCGAGGCGACCGCGAGCACACCCGAGGAGCAGGACTTCTGGCAGGCCGTCGAGCGCGGTGATCTCGAGTCCGTCCGCGGTGCGCTCCAGGTCGAAGACGATGACGCGCAGCGCGCGCTGACCACGCTCCTACCCGCGCTGTCGAGCTGGCGCGATCGGCAGAGAGAGCAGCGCACGGTGGATGCCTGGCGCTACCGCGTTGTCTGGAGGCCGCTGGCTCATATCCGTGCGCCCGGGGACATTTCGGGCACCTGGCTCCTCGTCGTTCCGGCGACCCTGGCCGAATCCGAGGCCGAGACCGAAGCCGCGCTGGTGTCCGCGTTCGAGTCCCGCGGCGCGCGCGCCGTGATCGTTCGGACCGGCGAGGCCGAGGCTGATCGAGCTGCGCTCGCCACGCGCATCCGCGCCGGGCTCGGCGAGGGGGCCACCCTGGCCGGCGTGCTGTCGCTGGCCGCGTTCGATGAGCATCCGCTGCCGTCGTATCCTGGCGTGCCGACGGGGCTCGCCCTCACGCTCGCGCTGATCCAGGCCCTCGGGGATGCCGGGTTCGATGCGCGGCTGTGGATACTGACCCAAGGCGCGGTCTCCACGAGCCACACCGATCGCCTCGCTCACTGGAGGCAATGGACGATCTGGGGGCTTGGCCGCGTGCTCGCGGTCGAGCACCCCGAGCGCTGGGGTGGGCTCGTCGATTTGCCGCCGGGGCCGCGCTCCCCCGCGGAGCTCGATCAGCTGCTCGCCGTCCTCGGTGGACGACAGGACGAGGACGAGCTCGCGCTGCGATCCACAGGTTGGTTCGCTCGCCGGCTGGTCCGCGCCCCCCTGGAGAAAGGCGCACCCGTGCGCTCGTTCCAGCCCCGCGGCACCGTACTCGTGACGGGTGGCACCGGCGCGCTGGGCGCTCACGTCGCGCGCTGGCTCGCCGGGCGTGGCGCGGAGCACCTCTTGCTCGTCAGTCGTCGCGGCACCGATGCCCCAGGTGCCGAGGCACTGTCGGCGGAGCTCGCCGCGCTCGGCACGCGCGTCACGATCGCGGCGTGCGATGTCGCCGATCGCGGCGCGCTCGAGGCGCTGCTCGCGTCGATCCCGCCGGAACGCCCGCTGACGGCCGTGATCCACACCGCCGGCGTGATCGCGCACGACAAGCTGAGCTCGATCGATCCGGCTCGCCTCCACGCTGTCCTCGAGTCCAAGCTCACGTCCGCGGTTCATCTGCACGAGCTGACCGGCTCGCTCGATCTCGACGCGTTCGTCCTGTTCTCCTCGACCGCAGGCGTGTACGGCGGCATCGGGCAGGCACACTACGCCGCGGCCAACGCCGGCCTCGACGCACTGGCTGAGCACCGCCGCGATCTCGGGCTGCCAGCCACCGCCATCGCCTGGAGCGCGTGGGCCGGTGGCGGCATGTCGAACGAGGAATTCGCCGCCACCCTGCGGTCTCGCGGCGTGATGTCCATGGCCCCGGGGCTCGCCATCGCGGCGCTCGCCCAGGTGCTCGATCACGGAGAGACGAGGGTCACCGTGGCGGAGCTGAGCTGGGCCCGTTTTGCGCCGGTGTTTGCGGCGGCGCGCGCGCGTCCGTTGTTCGCCGAGATCCCGGAGTTCGTGCGCGCGCTCGACCCGCTTGTCGAGTCGTCAACGTCTGGAGCCGCCGACTCCGAGCTGCTCGCGCAGCTCCGGTCGATGTCCGAGCCGGACCGGCTGCGCCGCCTGCGCTCGCTCGTGCTCTCCGAGGTCGCCGCGGTGCTTGGACATACCGATGCGTCGTCGATCGATCCTCGGAGGGGGTTTTTCGATCTTCACCTCGATTCGCTGATGACGGTCGATCTCCGACGCCGCCTGCAGCAGGCCACGCGCATCAAGCTCCCCACGACCCTCGCGTTCGATCATCCGTCGCCGGAGCAGGTCGCCCTCTTCTTGCGCGGGGCGCTGGCACCGGCGCTCGGCTCGCCTGGTGAGGCCGCGCATCCCGCGGGCGATGCCAGCGCACCCGGAGGCATGCGGGCGCCGAGCGACGATCCGATCGCGATCGTGGGGCTCGCGCTCCGCGTCCCGGGGGGCGTTGAGGACGCCGAAGGTTTCTGGCGCTTGCTCGAGCAAGGCACCGATGCGGTGGTCCCGATCCCGCAGAGCCGCTGGGACGCCGACGCGGTCTACGATCCCGATCCGGGCGCGCCGAACAAGAGCTACGTCCGCCACGCGGCGCTGCTCGATCGCATCGACCTGTTCGACGCCACGTTCTTCGGGATCAGCCCGCGGGAAGCCCACCACGTCGACCCTCAGCACCGGCTGCTGCTCGAGACGACGTGGCAGGTGCTCGAGCAGATCGGCATCGTCCCCGGCACGCTCCGCGACTCCCAGACCGGGATCTTCGTGGGGGCCGGAACCGGAGATTACGCGTCGCTGCACAGCGCGCGGCCGGCCGAGGCATACGTGTTGCAAGGGACGTTCCCGTCGTTCGCCGCGGGCCGGCTGGCGTTCACGCTCGGGCTACAGGGACCGGCGCTCGCGGTCGACACGGCTTGCAGCTCATCGCTGGTGGCCCTGCACCTCGCGTGTCAGTCGCTGCGTCAGGGCGAGTGCGAGCTCGCGGTCGCCGCGGGCGTGAGCGTGATGGCCTCGCCCGACCTGTTCCTGCAGCTGTCGCGCCTACGCGCGCTCGCACCCGATGGCCGCTCCAAGACGTTCTCGGCCCGGGCGGACGGCTACGGTCGCGGCGAAGGCGTCGTCGTGGTCGCGCTCGAGCGGCTGGCCGATGCGCGCGCCCGCGGCCACGAGGTCCTGGCGCTCGTCCGCGGGAGCGCGATCAACCACGATGGCGCCTCGAGCGGCATCACGGTGCCGAACGGGACGTCGCAGCAGAAGGTGATCCGCGCGGCGCTCCGCGATGCCGGGCTCGCGCCCGCGGACGTCGATGTCGTGGAGTGTCACGGCACCGGGACCGCGCTCGGCGACCCGATCGAGGTCCACGCGCTGGGTGCAGCCTACGGCGACAAGCGGCCCGCGGACCGGCCGCTGCGGCTCGGGGCGGTGAAGACGAACATCGGCCACCTCGAGGCGGCCTCCGGACTGGCGGGGGTCGCGAAGCTGGTGCTGGCGCTCCGCCACGAGGCATTACCGGCGACGCTGCATACGGAGCCGCGCAGCTCGCAGATCGAGTGGGACGCGCTGCCGGTGGAGGTCGTGGACCGGTATCAGCCGTGGCCGCGGGACGCCGCGGGGCGCCCGCGTCGGGCGGGGGTGTCGTCGTTCGGCATCTCGGGCACGAATGCGCACGTCATCCTCGAGGAAGCCCCGGCGGAGGACGTGCCTGCCGAGGAGGCGCGTGCACTCCCGGCAGGGCCGGTGGCGATCCCGGTGCCGGTGCTGCTGTCGGGCAAGACCGAGGCCGCGCTGCGGGGACAGGCCGAGCGGCTGCGCGCGCACCTCGAGGCGCACCCCGAGCTCGGGCTGCTCGACGTGGCGTACTCGCTCGTCACCACGCGCTCGCAGCTCGAGCATCGCGCGGCGATCGTCGCACCCGACCGGGTCGCGTTATTCTCCGCGCTCGAGGCGCTCGCGCAGGGGCAGTCCGCGGCGTCCGCGGTGGTCGGCCAGCGCGCGGGTGATGGCAAGCGCGTGTTCGTGTTCCCGGGGCAGGGCTCGCAGTGGCCGGGGATGGCGCGCGCGCTCCTTCTGAGTGCGCCGGTGTTCCGCGACCAGATCCTGGCGTGCGAGCGGGCGTTCGCGCCGTACGTTCCGTGGTCCCTGCTCGCCGTGCTGGAGGGTGAGCCGGGAGCGCCTGCGCTCGAGCGCGTCGATGTCGTGCAGCCGGCGTTGTTCGCGGTGATGCTCGGGCTGGCGGCGCTGTGGCGCTCGATGGGGGTGGAGCCGGACGCGGTAGTGGGACACAGCCAGGGCGAGATCGCGGCGGCGTACGTGGCGGGTGCGTTGACGCTCGAGGACGCGGCGGCGGTGGTGACGCTGCGCAGCCGGGCGCTGACGCGGCTGGCCGGGCGGGGCGGGATGGCGGCGGTGGAGCTCGACGCCGAGGCGCTCGCTTCGCACACGGCGCGGTTCGGCGACCGGCTGGCGATCGCGGCGATCAACAGCCCGACGGCGACGCTGGTGTCGGGAGATCCGGAGGCCATCGATACGCTGCTGGCGGAGCTGACCGGGGCGCAGGTGTTTGCGCGCAAGATCCAGGTCGACTACGCCTCGCACGGGCCCCAGGTCGAGGCGGTCGAGGCCGAGCTCGTGGCCGAGCTGTCGCACGTCGCGCCGCAGAGCTCGCGGATCCCGCTGTACTCGACGGTGACGGGGGAGCAGATCGAGGGCGGGGAGCTCGACGCGAGGTACTGGTATCGCAACCTCCGGCAAACGGTCCGATTCACGGACGCAACGGCGCGCCTGCTCGAGAGCGGCCATCACTGCTTCATCGAGATCAGCCCTCATCCGGTGCTCACACTTGCGCTGAACGCGACGATCGAGCGCGCCGCGCGCGAGGGCGGGCAGGGGCCCGGATCGCCAGCGGCCATCGTGGGCACGCTCCGGCGCGACGACGGCGGGCTCGCGCGCTTCCTGCTCTCGCTCGGCGAGCTGCACGTCCGTGGGCAGCGCGTCGACTGGGAGACGGTCTTCGACCGCTTCGGCGCGGCGCTTCCGCGCCCACGGCGGGTCGCGCTGCCGACGTACGCGTTCCAGCGCGAGCGGTTCTGGCTCGAAGCGGCGCCCGCGGTGCGGAGGGCGGCGGATATCTCGTCCGCCGGGCTCGTGCCCGCCGACCACCCGCTGCTTGGCGCCGCGGTTCGGCTCGCCGACACGGATGGCTTCGTGTTCACCGGACGGCTGTCGCTCGCCGAGCACCCGTGGCTCGCCGATCACGCGGTGTACGGTACCGTGCTCCTGCCCGGCACCGCGTTCGTCGAGCTGGCGCTCGTCGCGGCGCATCGAGTTGGGCTCGAGCGAGTCGACGAGCTCGTGCTGACGGCGCCCCTCGCGATCCCGGCGCGCGGCGCGATGCTCATGCAGCTTGCCGTCGGTGCGCCCGACGTCGCGGGCCGGCGCTCGCTCTCGATCTACGCGCGTGCCGAGAACGCGCCGACCGACACGGCGTGGACGCGGCACGTGAGCGGCACGCTCGCGCCCGCGGGCGCGCTCGAAGCGTTCGAGCTGCGCGCGTGGCCTCCACCGGGCGCCACTCCACTTCCGCTGGCCGGGCTCTACCCGCAGCTCGCCGACACGGGGCTCGGTTATGGCGCGGGCTTCCAGGGGCTGCGCGGAGCCTGGCGGCGCGGTGAGGAGCTGTTCGCCGAGGCCGCGCTCCCGGAGGTCGTCGCGCGGGACGCTGCGTGCTTCGCGCTGCACCCGGCGCTCTTCGATGCCGCGTTGCACGTGCTCCCCGCGGCGGTCCTCCGCCAAGACGCGAGCGATCACCCGGACGTTGCGCTGCCGTTCGCGTTCCGCGGGGTGTCGCTGCGCGCCGTCGGTGCGTCCACGCTGCGCGTGCGTTTCGCACGAGATCCCGCGACGGGCTCGTTCTCGCTCGCGATCGCCGATGCGGTCGGCGAGCCGGTGGCGCATGTCGAGGCGCTGACCACCCGGACCGCCTCTGCGGAGCAGGTGCGCAGCGCTCGATCCACCCAGGAGGGCGCGCTTCTCCGGGTCGAGTGGGCCGAACTGCCCGCCTCCCCGCCCAAGTCGCAGCGGTCCGAGCGCTGGGCGCTCATCGGCTCGCACGACACCGCGCCGCTGGAGCTCGGCAGCGGCCAGTCCGTACGGTACGCCGACCTCGCCGCGCTGCTCGCCGCGCTCGATCAGGGGGCACCGCCGCCCGACGCGATCGCCTTGCTTTACCTGTCGTCCGTCGATGGCGCGCCGACGAGGGCGCCTGCGGATCTGATCGGGGCTGCCCACGAGGCCACCGCGCGCGCGCTCGTCCAGGTCCAGGCCTGGCTGGCCGACGGGCGCTTCGCGTCGTCTCGCCTCCTCGTGCTCACGCGTGGCGCGATCGCGGCGCGGGCCGCCGAGGACGTGGCCGATCTGGTGCATGCGCCGGTGTGGGGCCTGATCCGGTCCGCACAGAGCGAGCACCCAGACCGCTTGATCCAGCTGGTCGATACCGACGCGAGCGAGGCGTCGCGGTCGGCGCGGTTCACGGTGGCATGCGCGGCGGAGACGCAGCTCGCGCTACGCGACGGCGTGTGGCTCGCGCCCCGGCTCGCTCCGGTACGCCCCCAGGACGCGCTGGCGCCCCCGGCTCCCTCCGCCTGGCGCCTCCACATCACCAACAAGGGCACGCTCGAGAACCTCGAGCTGGTGGCGCACCCCGAGGCGCTCGCGCCGCTCGGTGAGGGCCAGGTGCGTGTCGCCGTCCACGCTGCAGGTGTCAACTTCCGCGACGTGCTCGACGCGCTCGGCATGTACCCGGGCGATCCAGGGCCGCTCGGTAACGAAGGGGCCGGCATTGTACTGGACGTCGGTCTCGGCGTCACCACGGTGGCACCCGGTGACCGGGTGTTGGGTGTCATGCGCGCGGCGTTCGGTCCGGTGGCGGTGACCGATCACCGGCTGTTGACCCGGATGCCGGCGGGGTGGTCGTTCGCCGAGGCGGCGGCGATCCCGATCGTGTTCCTGACGGCGTACTACGGGCTGGTCGACCTTGCGCGGCTCCGGCCAGGGGAGCGCGTGCTGATCCACGCAGCAGCGGGCGGGGTTGGGATGGCGGCGACGCAGCTGGCGCGGCACCTCGGGGCGGAGGTGTTCGCGACGGCGAGCCCGGGCAAGTGGGCCTTGCTGCGCGAGCTTGGGTTCGACGCCGAGCACCTGGCATCGTCGCGGACGCTCGAGTTCGAGTCGCACTTCCTGCGCGCGACCGGTGGGCAGGGGATGGACGTGGTGCTCGACAGCCTGGCGCGCGAGTTCGTGGATGCCTCGCTCCGGCTCTTGCCGCGGGGCGGCCGGTTCGTTGAGATGGGCAAGACCGATCTTCGCGACCCGGAGCGCGTGGCCCAGGACCATCCGGGGGTGGCGTATCGCGCGTTCGACCTCGCCGAAGCTGGGCCGGAGCGGACGCAGCAGATGCTCGTGGAGCTGATGGCGC
>Ga0247790_10000114_pt1 | contig 40968 bp, 36 predicted proteins | sample UWRJS171409R4_FD_179913 | JGI IMG/M metagenome (GOLD analysis project Ga0247790, IMG submission 179913) | Soil microbial communities from Arlington Agricultural Research Station in Wisconsin, United States - UWRJ-S171-409R-4 | ecosystem: Environmental > Terrestrial > Soil > Agricultural land...
CGGGGTGCGCCGCGGCTACGCGATCCACGAGGGCGGCGGGGTGCTCGCGATCGAGGCGCAGACGGACGGCGAGCACCTGGTCGATCTGTTCCTCGGCCTGATCGAGCGGCTGCCAGCGGCCGACAACCTCGAGGTCCGCGTGCTCGATCACTTCGAGGACACGGGGCGCTCCGACGTCTGGCTCACCGCGCGCGTCAACGCCAAGAAGATCCTGCGCTTCCTCGACGACTTCGACGTCGAGCTCGTCCACAACGGCCACGTCGAGCTCTCCGTCTACGTCCGCGCGCACCGCGCGACCTTGCGGCTGACGGAGCACAAGACGGTGGTGTGGATCGCCGAGGAGCGCGCGCTCGAGGCGGAGGTCACGGGCTGGCTGCGCGAGCTCTCCGTGCCGCGGATCTCGCCGCTCGTCACGGTCGCGGCCGCGCCGCACTTCCACTACCGGCCGGCGAAGAGCCGCGACCGCAAGAAGCTCTCCGAGGAGCTGTACCGTCAGCGCTTGCGCCGGGTCGACTCGGTGGAGCGCCGCGGCGCGGGCGCGAGCGCAGGCGGCGACGCGGGCGACGACGGCGAGCGCGGCGAGCGCGCCGGCGAGCGCGGCGAGCGCGACACGGCGGGGTGATCGCGCCACCAGAAGCGGAGCGGCCGCGCGGCCCACGCGCCCGCGTAGTCGACGCCGACGCGCGGCCCGACGGCGATCGGCGGCGGCGCACCGGGCGCCGCGACGCGCGCGACGAACAGGGAGCTGCGCGCGAGATCCCGCCCGTCGTGGCGCCGATCGATGCCGAGCGCGGCGGCGACCTTGCCGGGGCCGCGGCCGACGGCGGGATCGTCAGGGAGCCCGAGGTACGGCGCGATCGCGCGGATCAGCACGGCCTGCCCCTGGCCGGCCGGGCCGGTGACGATGTTGAACATCTGGTGGATGCCGTAGCAGAGGTACACGTACGCGACGCCGCCGGGGCCGAACATCACGCGCGTCCGCGCGGTGGGCCCGAAGCGCGCGTGGCTCGCGCGATCCTCGGGGCCGCCGTAGGCCTCGGTCTCGACGATGATCCCGGCGCGCCGGCCGTGGACGAGCGCGCAGCCGACGAGCTCGCGCGCGACCTCGGCCGCGTCCCGCTGGAGCCAGGCGGCGGGCAGGCGCGCGGCGGCGAGCGCGTGGAGGCGAGCGGGATCGGCGGCGACCGGCATCGGTCGCAGCATAGCGGGCCTGCGCTGCTACGCCGGGGCCGGATCCGGCGGCGGATCCTGCGGCGGCGGGAACGCGAGCAGGCGATCGCGGTCGAGGCCGCCGAGCACCTCGCCGACGCGGCCGTCCTCGGCGAGCGCGTCGAGCAGCGCCTGGACGCGCTCGCGGTACGCGTCGGGCGAGAGCTGGCCCTGGAGCAGCCGGAACCGCAGGAACAAAAACGCGGTCTGCGCGACGTCGGCGAGGCAGTACTTCTGGATCGTCGCGAGCTGCCCGGCGCGGTAGAGGCCGTCGACCTGCGAGCCGTCGATGCCGACCTTGCCGGGCAGGCCGATGAGCCGCGCGACGGCGTCGAGCTTGCCGGGGCGCGTCGCGCCGTGGTCGGCGAGCCAGTCGCACAGATCGAGGTGGCCCTCCTCGCTGAACCGGTAGCGCACGCCCTTCTCGCGGTAGTACCAGGGCAGCGCCACGGCGTGGCAGAGCGCGCGCAGCGCGATCACGGGTAGATCGAAGCTGCGGCCGTTGTACGTGACGAGCACCGGGCGCGCCTTGCCGACGAACCGCGAGAAGTCCTCGAGCAGCCCGCGCTCGCGCTGGTCGGCGGTGCCGGGCGCGCTGGCGGGATCGCCGATCACACCGATCCGCTTGAGGCGGTAGCGATCATCGAGCAGGAGGCAGCCGATCACGACGATGCGGTGCGCCCACGACGGCGGGAACCCGGGCTCGGACCCGTCGGCCCGCTGCCAGCGCTCGACATCGGGGACCGTCTCGATGTCGACGATCAGGTACTCCGGGCTGGGCACGCGCGCCACGGCTGCACGCTAGGTCGCCTGCGTGACCGAAATCAATCGAAGACCTCGCGCGGTGATCTCGCGTCTCCTCGCACGGTGATGCGCCGCGAAGCCGCGTGGATACGCACTCCTTGGTGAGGGGGAAAAATGCGGACCCGCCGCACTTTGCGTCTTTGTTCCCCGGGCGGGGCCGGCAATAATGTCCGACATGGCCGTCGCTGAACGGGCGCGGGGTGTCGCGCTCCTCCTCGGGTTTTCGCTCGGGTTTTCGCTCGCGCTTTTGCCGGCTCCCTCGGCGGCCGAGCAGTGTCAGGTGGTGGACGTCGACTTCCTCCCGGCCGATCTGCCGGGCGGCGTGATGAAGCGGCCGCTGCAGATCGTCGCGTGGATCGAGGACGGCCAGGGCAAGTTCGTCGAGACGATCTTCATCACGCGCCAGGTCGGCACGTTCGGCCTCGGCAACCGGCCGGGCCGCTGGGACTTCAACAGCGGGCCGCTGTGGCCGTACGGCCGCCGCGAGGGCGTGCTGCCGGTGTGGGCGCACCGCTACGACGCCGCGCGCGCCACCGCGACCCCGCCGTACAACCACCCGCCGTTCCGCGAGGTCATCTTCCAGAACGGCGACGACAACAACCTGTCGCACCCGTACAACCAGAGCTCGCGCGAGCTCCACTTCTGCCGGCCGCTGATCTCGAACGAGACTGCATGGAACATGGCCGACGCCGGCACGTGCGCCTCGCAGGTGTTCACCGACAAGGGCGTGTTCGGCGGCGGCACGAGCCTCTACCCGCCGCGCGCCGACGTGGTCAAGACGGCGCCGGATCACCCGTCGGTCGACGAGTACGCGACGATCAACCCGTTCGACGCGATCTCCGGCGCGACGCCGCGCGACGGCGCGCCGGCGATGGTGAGCTGGGCGATCCCGCGCGGCTTCCCGATGGGCGACTACGTGATGTGGATCGAGGTCTCGCGCGAGTTCGACCACAACGGCACGTACAGCGTGTCGGCGTACCCGGCGCCGACGGGCATCCCGTGGTCGGAGTACGGCCAGCCGTACCGCGGCCAGCCGTCGATCCTCTACAAGGTGCCGTTCCAGATCGGCGCCACCGAGACCGTCGCGTCGACGGGGACCTACGCGGGCTACGGCGACCCGACGGGCCAGGACGGCGCCGTCCGGGCGCCGGACGCGACGATCACGGTCGACGTCGTCGGCTCGGGCGCGCAGCGCCTGGGCATGATGTCGGGCGGCTACCGCGTGCGGGTCATCGCGCGCCCCGAGTTCGACTTCGCGCCGCCGGCCGGCGCCATGAACCTCCAGGTCTCGTCGGTCACGAGCAGCGCCGCGACGGTCCTGTTCACCGCGCCCGGCGACGACGGCCTCGTGGGCAAGGTCAAGGGCTACGAGGTGCGGATGCGCGCCGACGGCCAGCCGATCACCGAGGCGAACTTCGCCGAGTCGTTCCCGATCACGAAGACGCTCATCCCGGCGCCGGCGGGCACGATGCAGACGCTCGACATCGACGGCCTCCTGTTCGAGACCGAGTACGAGGTCGCCGTCCGCGCGTTCGACGACTGCCGCAACTACGGCCCGATCACGACGCTCACGTTCCGGACGGCCGACCGCGCGCTCGGCGAGGTCGACGCCTGCTTCGTGGCGACGGCGGCCTACGGCTCGGTGATGGCGAACGACGTCGAGATGCTGCGCCGGTTCCGCGACGGCGTGCTCCAGAAGACGGTGCTCGGCGAGCTCGCCGTCGAGGCGTACTACACGTTCGGCCCGGCCGTGTCGGGCATCGTCGGCGAGTCCGATCTGCTCCGCGCCACGGCGCGCTCGTTCCTCGATCCGATCGTCGACCGGGTGCGCGCGTTCAAGCTGTAGCTACATGGCGCGGCGGCTGACGGCGACCTTGCCGCGCAAGGTCACAGAGACGATGTCCATGGTGCCGCCGCACGTGCGCTGCAGCGAGAGCGCGCCGTCGACGGAGAGCGCGAAGCCGGCGGGCGAGTCGCCGTTGTCGCAGACGCCGGTCGCCTGCGCGGCGCCGGTGGGCGGCCGCGTGGTGTCGAGCGTGAACGAGCAGCCGCTCGCGTTGCCGCGCAGATCGATGATGCGGATGTCGGCGCTCGACAGCGTGGTGCCGAGCGTGCGGTCGCCGTCCAGCAGCAGATCGGGCCGCGGGACGCAGAGCGTGATGAGCCCGGCCGCGTCATCGGTCTGCCGGCCCTCGATCGAGAGGCTGATCACGCCGGCAGGCGCGGCCGGATCGGGGCAGTCGTTGCCGAGCAGCCCGCTCAGGTTGCCGTAGCCGAGCGTCACCGTATCGCTCGACGCGACGAGGCCGGTGCTCGGCGCGCCACCGGGGCCGCACGGGTCGTCGCTGCAGCCGGGAGCGCCGATCACCGCCGCAGCGGCGAGGCCGGCGATCGCGAGCACGTCAGTAGGTGAAGGGGATCGTGAGGGCTGCATGGGCGACGATCGCGTTGCCGAAGCGGTTGTTCTGGATGACGTACTGGAGGATGGCCTCGAGCCGGGCGCCTGCCCAGCGCTCCGGCACCCCGAACGCCTCGCCGCGCACGCCGAGCTTGGCCTCGAGCGTGTGGGTGGTGAACTTCGAGAGCTTGATGTCGTCGGACAGGAACGGCTGCTCCATCAGGTAGCGCTCCTCGTAGAAGAACGCCTTCTGGGTCTGGGCGTGGAACCGGTAGCGGAGCGTCGCGTCGGCCGCCTCGCCGATCAGCTGGACGGCGCGGAGCTCAGGCGTGTGCGCGCGGATCTTCCAGTCGTCGCGGTAGTAGCGGTAGGCGCCGATCAGGGTCGTCTGCGTCTGCCGCACGTAGTACCGGGCCGACGCCGCGAGCGCGGTGCGGTTGCGCTGGTCGGGGTGGCGCTCGCGCAGCGTGCCGATCGAGGTGCCGGCGCCCACGATCGCCGAGCGGTACGGGTTGGACTGGTAGCCGCGCAGCGCCGCGAAGTCGGCCGACACGCCGATGACCGCGGTGCGGCTCACGATCTGGCTCGCCGAGGCGAACACCGCGTAGGTGTGGAGCGAGCACTCGTCCTGCTCCTGCTCGACCTGGGGATCGCACTGCAGGAGGAGCTGGCCGAGGCCGCTCGCCGGGCCGCCGCTGACGGTGTCCCGGCCGAGCCCGCCGCCGAGCCCGAGCACCGTGTTCTTCTGCGCCAGCTCGGCCTCGGCGCGCAGCCCGGCGTAGAGCGACTTGTAGTCGGGCTCGGTCGAGTACTTGACCTCGGCGCCGAGCTTGCCGACCGAGAGCTGGTGCGCGTAGCCGACGCCCCCTTCGTATCGCCGCTCGGTGAACGGCTCGGCGGCCACGGCCCCCGAGGACTGCGACGCCGACGTGATGGCGTCGACCAGGAGGTGCGCCGTGACGAGCCCCCGCTCGCCGGCCTCGAACGCGCCGTCGAGCATGGGCTGCATCACCCGCGTCGCGCGCTCCTTGTAATAGACGCCGCGCATCGACAGGGTGCCGTCGGCATGGGCCTCGGAGGCGCGCCGGGCGCCGGGGGGCGCGAGCACGGCCAGCGCCACGAGCGCGGCGGCCGCGGCCGGGCGGGCCGGGCGGCGCCCGGTCGTGCCTGGGCCTAGTTGCAGCCGCATCCGCCGCCCGGCTGGCCGGTGCCGCCGTCCGCGCCCTCGCGCGAGCCGGTCGCGTGCTGCCCGAACCGCACCTCGCCGGGGTCGCGGTCGTTGGTCATCGCGCGCTTCGCGTGGAACTCGCGCTGGTTCGCGCGGACGACCATGCAGCCGGGCAGCGCTAGCGACGATACGAGGACGGCGATCAGGGACCGGTACCGCACGGTGCGTGTGAACCATAACACGCGTGTCACGTGGCCAGCATGCGGGCATCCGTTGTAGAACACGCGCATGAAGCGCTTGCCGTTGCTCCTGTCGCTCCTGTTCGCGTGCGGTCCGATCAACGAGCCCGGCCCCGCGAACCCGAACGGGCCGTCCGGTGGCAGCGGCGGCGGCACGAAGACCGCGCAGCCCGCGGCCGCCGGTGACGTCTCGCTCGAGCTCGACAATCTCCCCATCAGCGGCATCGGCTTCGAGCCGACCGCGCTCTACCGGCCGGGGATGCCGCTCGTCGAGCCCAAGCGCAAGGTCACGCTCGCGCAGCAGCGCTCGATCGTCTCGAACGCGCGCGACCCGGTGCTCAAGCAGGCGCAGGCCGCGGTGCTCGCGACGATGCTCTACCAGGAGGCGAAGACCGCCCCGAAGGAGAAAGAGAAGGAGCTGTGGACGGAGGCCCGGCAGGCGCTGCGCGACGCCGCGACCGCCGCGGGCAAGAACATCGACGAGGTCACGCTCCGCCTGCTCGGCAGCTACGAGCTCTTGTTCGACGACTTCGCGGCCGCCGAGAAGGCGTGGGAGCAGCTGATCGCGACCGATCCCAAGGACAAGGAGACGCCCTATCACAAGGCGTGGTGGGCGTACTCGCTGCTCAAGCAGTGGAAGAACCCCGAGGCGCTCGCGGTGGTGGCCAGCGAGCCGCTCTCGGACACGCAGCCGGAGCTCGCGTACGTGACGGCGTGGGCGAAGTGGCGTGCGGGCGACGGCGCGGCCGCGTGGGAGGCGATCCTGACCGCCGCGAAGGGGTGGGGCCAGAACGCGGGCAAGGAGGTCATCGAGCGTGACGTCCTCCTGATCGCGGGGCGCACGAAGGTCACGTTCGCGCAGGCGATGCCGCGGATGTTCGACGTGTTCGGCGCCAAGCAGCCGGCGCAGCAGTACGACATCCTCACCAAGCTCGGCACCGAGTCGTATCAGTTCGCGGGCCGGTGGACCGACGCGATCGCCGCGATCGAGGAGGCGCTCAAGGTGATCGGCGCGCAGGTGCCGCCGATCGATCGCGCCTACCTGCGCTACCGGCAGGCCGACTTCACCGTGCGGCTCGACACGCCCGACGTCGCGGCGAAGTACGCCAAGCAGGCGATCGATGGCCTCAGCCAGTGCCCCAAGTGCACCCCCAAGGAGAAGCAGGACCTGGTCTCGGCGGTCGCGGTGATGGCGCGCCTGTTCCACATCATGTACGCGACGGCGAACGACATCCGGTACTACCAGCCGGCGAACGACCTCTACGTCCTGACGACCCCGCTGATCGCGGACGCGCAGCGGCGCGCTCAGATCAACGACGACGCGCAGAAGCTGCAGAGCACGCTGAAGAACACGAAGGTCGGCACCGGCACGCACGGCAAGGACGCGGTCGGCGTGCTCATCGAGCGCCACTCGCAGGAGGTCAAGGCCTGCTACGAGGCGGTCCTCATCGGCAACCCGAAGGTCGCCGGCACGCTGATCGTGAACCTCGAGTCGGATCAGACGGGCGCCATCAAGGGCGTGGCGACGGAGCCGAAGGCGGGCCAGGCGGAGCTCCCGGCGGTCGCCGGCTGCGTCACCGAGGCCGCCCGGAAGTGGAACCTGCCGAAGCGCGGCATGGCGGGCACGACGCGGGTCAAGGCGACGTTCACGCTCGCGAAGAAGTAAGGCGCGGCGCCGCGGCGCGGGATCACGGCCGCTGGCGGCGGGCGCGGCGGCGCGAGCCGAGCGAGCCGAGCGAGCGCCCGCGGAGGCGCGCCTCGCGCTCGAGCCCGGCGAGCATGCGCTCGGCGCACGCGACGCGGCCGGGCTGCTCGGGGTCCGCGTAGAGGCCCGAGGGCGCCGCGCTCGTGGAGACGAACCGGCGCAGCGCGTGGTAGCAGCCGTCGAGGTCGCCCTGCCGCTGCAGCGCGATGGCGAGGTTCCAGTGGTGGAGCGGCCACTCGGGCTCGGCGGCGAGCGCGCGCGTGAGGTGCTCGATGGCGCCAGCGAGCTCGCCCTGGGCGAGCAGGCACGCGGCGAGCGCGCCGGCGACGTCGGGGTGGCGCGCGTCGCAGCGCTCGAGCAGCGCGCGGGCGCGCGCGGAGTCGCCCTGCGCGAGCAGCTCGACGGCGCGGCCGAGCGCGAGCGCCGTCGGATCGGTGCGGCGGCGATCGCCCAGGTGCGCGTCGCCGAGCTCGAGCAGATCGCGGCCGAGGTAGTACGCCGACGTCAGCCGCTCGGGATCGACCGCGGTCACCCGCGCCGCCTTGGTGAGCACGGCGCGCGCGTGCTCGAGCTCCTGGCTCGCGACGCGGTAGCCGTCCGCGCACAGGTCCGCGATCAGCGGCGTGTCGCCGGGCTCGGTGGCGAGCTCCTCGTGGAGGCACTCCTCGATCCGGCCGGACGCGCCGACCAGCACGGCCCACCGCCGCCACCGCCGCGCGCCCGCGGCCTTGCGGCTGGCGACCACGACCAGGCGCGCCGCGGCATCGACGAGCACGGCGACCTGCGCCTGGCGCGCCGCGCGGCGGGGCAGGGTGCCGGCGGGCACCAGCGGGAGCGACTCGACGAGGCCGGCGATCCGCTCGCGCTGCTCGAGCGATAGATCGATGCGCGCCCCGAGCTCGTCCGCGAGGCGGCGCGCGGCGGCGGGCGACTCCCCGACGAGGATCTGGATCATCTGCTCGAGCTCGGCGCCGCCGAGCTGGCGGATCATGACGTCGGCCGCGCTTGCGACGTCGCCGGGCGTGTCGAGCTGCGCGGCGAGCGCGAGCGCGGTGCGGCGCTGCATCGCCGATGGATCGGCGAACCGCGCCGTCGCGTGCTCGCCCAGCTCGGCGAGCAGGCCGAGCGCGCAGATCTTCGCGTCGTCGTCGGCGCGGGCGGCGACGCTGCGTAGCTCGTCGATGACGCGCGCGCGGACGCGGGCGTCACGATCAGCGCCGCGGGCTAAGCTCGCCAGCGCGTCCCGGGCGGCGTCGCGGCGCCGCGGATCCGCACCGCGCAGCTCGCGCCCGAGCAGCGGGACGGCGAGGGCGCCCAGCCGCCGGGTGAGGCGCTCGATGCGCGGTGAGGGCGTGCCCGGGGCCGTCTCGAACCATTCGGCGAGCCGTCGGAGGTCGGCGAATGCGCCGTCCACTGCCATCAGTGACCCACACCATAGTTGTTACTCCCGACGGGAGTCAATCAATCTCGCAGGGTTAGTCCCCTGGTGCGGGATCGCGAGGCGGCTTTGCCACCGGATCCCTTGAAATCACAGCAGATAGCAGCCTGATGCCTCATTCAGTCATCACTCGATGACCCTCTGTTTGTTTCGTAAGTACTCTCACTTCCCCAGGAAAAGGGTTGGAATGGCGCCGGATTTCGCTTGCAGAGCTAGGTGTCCTTCGTAATCCTGCACCGCGTCCCATAGGACGAGGTGGACCCACATGGCGAAGAACGAATCGACCGCGGTCAACGAGCTGATCCAGAGGGTGGCGACGATGACGCCGCTGCGGCCGGACCCCGCCGATGATCTCCTGTTCCGTGCGCCGCCGCCTCCTCCGAAGCCGGCCCCTCGCACTCGCCCGGCGCACGGCACGCCGGCCGACGCGATGATGATGAAGGGCTCCGGGCCGGTGGCGAAGCAGGCGCTCGCCGCGAACGCGCTGCCGCCGCCGCTGCCGGCGCCGTCGCCGCGGATGCCGGCGCCGCCGTTGTCGTCGTCGTCGTCGTTGTCGTCGTTGTCGCTGCCGCTGCCGCCGCCGCGGCACCCGACGGCGCTGCCTCCGCCTCCGCCGGTCGCCGCGCCGTTCGAGAGCGGCGCGATGTCGGCGTTCGGGCGCGCGCTGCCTGGCTCGCTGGCGACGGGCAGCCACGCGATCCCGGTGGTAGCGGGCGAGCCGGCGCGCGAGCGGTTCCCTGAGCGGATCGCGTCGTTCGCGTCGTTCGCGCCGATCGCGCCGATCCCGCCGGCCCCGCAGCAGGAGGTGGGAGCCGCGACGCTGTTCGTCCGGCGGCCACGCTCGGTGGCCCGCAAGCTGATCGCGCCGCTGGTCGCCGTCTCGATCCTCGGCGGCGCGGCCGGCGGCTACCTCGCGTTCTCCGCGCAGGACGGCTCGGCGCGCGCGCCGGCCGCGAGCGCGGCGCCTGCCGCCGCGACGCTGAAGGCTCCGGCGCTGGCCGCCGCCGCGGCGCCCGCCGCGGCCCCGAAGGCTGCCGCTGCCGCCGCTGCCGCTGCTGCGCCGGCCCCGGCCGCGCTCGCTGCGGCGGCCGCTGAGCCGGCGCTCGCGGCCGCCGCGGTGGCGACGCCCGCGGCGGCGCGGCCGTCGTTCGTCGACGTCATGATCGTGTCGTCCCCCCCGGGCGCGACGGTGACGCTCGTCGACCGCGGGCTCTCGCTGCTGATCGGCACGACGCCGATCACCACGGCGCTCGATCCGTCGCGCAAGTACGAGCTCGTCTTCAGCCACCCGAACCGATCGACGTGGGTCGAGCCGATCGATCCGACCCAGACGCGCCGCGTGGACGTGAAGCTCGGCCCGGCGGCGAAGTCCGAGTCGAGGCCGGCGGCGCGCCGCGCCGAGAAGACGGCCGCGGCGGCGGCGGGCGCCGAGAAGGCGGTCGCGGCGGCGCCGCGCGCCGAGGGCATCCTCATGATCTCGAGCAAGCCGCCGTGCGAGATCGTCATCGACGGCAAGCCCACCGGCCTCACCACGCCGCAGCGCGAGATCCCGCTACCGGCGGGCGCCCACAAGGTCACGCTCGTCAACAAGGCCGAGAGCATCAACAAGACGATCTCGGTCCAGATCAGCGCGGATCAGCCGACGAAGGTGATCCAGAACCTGATGACCCCCTGATGACCTCCTGAGGATCTGGTGACCGGCCGCGGGTGACGCTCGCTGCGTCGCTCGCGCGTCGGGCACAGCTCGTGGCGCGGAGCATCGCTACGGCATCACTGTGCACTCGGTCGGCTCGGCCGGCGTGCAGACGTTGTTGGTGCAGGGCACCGGCATGCCGTTCAAGAGGGGCGGGCACGGGGTCGTCGCGTCACAGCCCTGCGTGCAGATCATGTAGCCCTCCGTCGCGAAGGGCCGGCAGTCCTGCGTCGCGCAGTCGTGCTCGGTGATGCAGCTCTCGTAGAGCGCCTTGGTGCAGAACCGGTCGACCATGTCGGGGGTGTCGCCGGAGCACGCGGTCTGCCCGAGCACCAGCGCCAGCACCGGCGCGCAGCGCCGCGCGAGCTTCGAGATCGAGATGCGCATGGCGGCGATCCTACAGCGATCGCGCGGCGCGCCGCGCCGTCGTTCGCGGTCATCCGCGGCCGCGCGTGACGCGTTCCTCCCGACGGCGCGCGGCGGGCCGCGCCGGCCGCCGTCCATTGCGGAGTCGCGGCCGCTCGGCGTACCGTCCCTCCCCGAAAGGAAGGCCCCCGTGGCTCACATCGACGTCTTCAAGAAGTGGGCGGAGACGATCCGGCAGGACACCGAGGCGTACAGGGTGTTGCTCGAATCCGGCAAGGCCGACGAGCGCTGCCGGCACCTGGCGGGCGCGGCGCTCCTCTACCAGGTCAGCCGCATGGACCTGGTCCCCGACTGGAACGAGGGCATCGGCGTGCTCGACGACGTCATGGTGCTCCGCGTCTGCGCGCAGCTCACGCAGACCCACGAGCGCGGTCCGCTGGCGACCGCCGCCGAGATCACCCTCGAGCGGATGGCCAACGAGGCCGACCAGATCAAGGAGTTCCTCGGAGAGACGCTTTACGACAAGCTGCGCGCGCACTGCGCCCGGCTCGCCGAGCAGGAGGTGCGCGGCCGCACGCCCGCTCGGCTCGTCGACGACGAGGACAGCCGCAAGGCGTTCTACGCCGAGCTCGATGCGGAGCTGAAGAGCAGCGTGCCGATCGTCGTCGCCGACCCCAAGGACGCCGAGGTCCGGCTCAAGGCGTACCTGACGCACAAGCTGCAATAACCGCCATCACCGCGATCCCATCGTGAGCCGGCGCCACCTCCTCCTGCTCGCCGCGGCGGTCACCGACGCGACGTTCGAGCGCCAGACGCTCGACGGCAAGCGGGTGTGGATCGGCAAGTGCATTCATTGCAACAGCAAGCTCGTGGTCGCCGACGACGGGCGCTCGCTCGGCGAGGCCACGCTCGAGCACGTGTGGCCCGAGACCCAGGGCGGCACCAACGACGTCATGAACCTCGCGGTCGCGTGCGCGCGCTGCAACCGCGAGAAGGGCACGCGCCACGATCACCGCGGCGGCCAGCGGCTCGAGCAGATCGTGGCGCTGCTCCAGGCGCGCCGGCTCGAGCGCTGGCGCGATCCCCGCGACGTCGGCATGGACGCGCGCCTCGCCTCGGTGATGGGGGGCCAGACTCCCGATCCGGACGCCGAGTAGGGCAAGACGCCGAAGTCGACCGAATCGATCGCGGCCGCTGTGGCGCACGCGCACGCCCGCCGGGGCCCAGTGGCCGATAGCTGGGCTGCCGCACCGCGGTGAGGCAGGCGAGGCGAGCCGTGTGCTGCAACCGCACGGTGTGCGCTGCTTTTCAACTGCGCCTCCGCACGTCATATCCAAGACAGGATGCTCGCCGCGTCAGGAACCGACCTGGCCTCTGGGATGTGGTGCGACTTCGTCAGATCGACGCCGCAGGCGCTGCGCGTCCGCGAGCTCCTCGTCGCGCGCGGCGAGCTGGTCCATCACGATCACGTCGCGCTGCGGACGCTCGCGGCGCCGGGCCTCGGGATGGACGCGATCGCCCGCCGGTTCGAGGCCGAGGGCTTCCGCGCGCGCGAGCGGTACCGCTTCGACGAGGCGCACCTCCGCGCGCGCTACTGGCAGCACGACGATCCGAACACGCCGAAGGTCTTCATCGTCGAGCTCGACGCCTGCGCGCTGTCCGCCGGCGCGCAGGCGATCCTCGAGCGGCTGATCGCGCAGGTGCCGGACGGCTTCTACGCGCGGTCCGATCTGCCGTGGGCCGGGCGGCCGTGGACGCCGCGCTACGCCGACTACCAGTCGCTGCTCGCCGAGAGCGAGCACGCCGCGCGCGTCGCTGCGCTCGGGCTCGGCGTCGACCGCTGCTCACTCGATGTCGGCGCGCTGATCACGTTCCCCGACCTCGACGCGCTGGTCGCGTATCTCGCGGAGCACGCGTTCCGCATCGACGCGCGGAGCGATCGCGCCACGATCCGGCCGGACTCGATCCCGGTGGCGTTCGCCGACACGATGGCCCGCATCCCGTCGGGCACGTACGAGCTGGTCGCCCGGCGCTTGCCGCGCCCGCGCGAGTCGCGCAGCTCCGGGATCCACGCGGTTATACCGTCAGCGTCGCGAAGTAGTCGGTGAGCTCGAGCAGCACGTCGGACGGCTCGCCGGCGAACTGCACGCCCATCCCTTCGGGGGAGACCCAGCGCACGATGGCAAAGAGCGTGAACACCTGATCGCTCGTCGGGAGGACGAGCTCGAGCTCGATCTGGGTGCCGATCGGCTCGGCGGTGGGCGTGGTGATGAAGGCGCCGCCGGCGCTCACGTCGCGCGCGGCGGCCGCCACCCACTCGGTCTTGTCGACCGCGCGAAACCGCACGCCGAGGTCGTGACCGGTGCGAGCCTTGCCCCGGAAGTGATGTCGGCGTTCGTGGCGGGAATCGTCCGGATCTGACAAGGCGCAGAGGATATCCGATCTCCAAACCCCCTGACCAAGACCCTTTACCCTGTCGTGCTCCGGGGTTAGGTTCCCGCGCGCGTGAAGGTTCACCTCATCGGCATCGGCGGCACTGGCATGGGTGCCGTCGCGGGCCTCCTCGCGGCGCGCGGCCACGAGGTCCGGGGCTCGGACGCTGCCGTGTACCCGCCGATGAGCGAGCAGCTCGCCGCGCTCGGCGTGCCTGTGCTGATGCCGTACGCCGCCGAGAACCTCGCGTGGAGCCCCGACCTGGTCGTGGTCGGCAACGTCCACGGCAAGGATCACGTCGAGGTGGTGGCCGCGCAGGAGCGCGGGATCGCGCTGACGTCGTTCCCCGCGGTGATCGGCGAGCACCTGCTCGGGGACAAGCACCCGATCGTCGTCACCGGCACGCACGGCAAGACCACGACCACGTCGCTCGTCGCGCACATCCTCGAGGTGGCCGGCCGCGATCCGTCGCTGTTCGTCGGCGGCGTGCCGGTGGCGCTCGGCCAGGGCTACCGCGCCGGAGCCGGCCCCGACTTCGTCCTCGAGGGCGACGAGTACGACACGGCGTTCTTCGACAAGGGCCCCAAGTTCGCGCACTACCGCCCGAGGACCGCGATCCTGACGTCGATCGAGCTCGATCACGTCGACATCTTCCCGTCGTTCGACGCGGTCCGCGACGTGTTCAAGCGGCTCGTCGCGCTGCTGCCGGAGGACGGCCTGCTCGTCGTGTGGGACGAGGCGCGCGACGCGGTGGCGCTGGCCAAGCACGCGCCCTGCCGCGTCGAGACGTACGCCGTGCAGGACGTCAACGGCGACGCGGCGGCGCCCCGGCGCGCGCAGCCGGCCGAGGCGAGCGAGCCGCCGCCGCCCACCGGCGCCACGTGGTACGCCGACAACCTCGAGGTGATCGCGAAGTCGGGGCGCGTCGCGTTCGACGTGTTCTACCAGGGCGAGCGCTTCGAGCGGTTCGAGTCGCTGCTCGTCGGCCGGCACAACGTGGCCAACTGCGTCGCCGCGATCGCGGTGTGCCACGCGCGCGGCGTGCCGGTGAAGGACATCCGGCGCGGCGTCGCGACGTTCGCGGGCGTGCGGCGGCGCCAGGAGCTGCGCGGGATCGCGAGCGGCGTGACGGTGCTCGACGACTACGCGCACCACCCGACGGCCGTGCGCGAGACCCTGCGCGCGCTGCGCAAGCGGTTCCCCAAGCGCCGGCTGATCGCCGTCTACGAGCCGCGCTCGGCCACGAGCCGGCGCAAGACGTTCCAGGTCGAGTTCACCGAGGCGTTCGCGCACGCCGACGAGGTCATCGTCGGCAGGATGTTCGATCCGAGCAAGATCCCGGCGAGCGAGCGGTTCGATCCCGAGCGGCTCGCGCTCGATCTGCACCGCGCTGGCACGAAGGCGAGCTACACGCCCGACGTCGAGACGATCGTCAAGCAGCTCGCGGCGAGCGCCGCCCCGGGCGACGTGGTGTGCGTCCTGTCGTCGGGCAGCTTCGACGGCCTGCACGATCGCCTGCTCGACGCGATCGGCGATCCGGTGCGGCCGGCCAAGCGCGCCGACATGGCAGACGCCCGCGCGCTGCTCGAGCGGGCGGGGCTGCCCGACGAGCCGGCGCGCGACGATCAGTTCGGCAGCTTCTTCCTCTTGCGCAACGAGCGCGGCGTCGTCGGCACGGTGGCGCTCGAGGTGCTGGGCGAGGACGCGATCCTGCGCGCGCTGGCGGCCGATCCGGACGCGCGCGGCGTCGGCTACGGCTGGATGCTCGCCGAGATCGCGATCAGCGAGGCGCGCCGGCGCGGCGTGCGGCGGATCTACCTGGTGACCGAGTTCGCGAGCGACTTCTTCGCGGCGAAGTTCGGGTTCCGTGTCGTCGATCGCTCCACGATCTCCAAGCAGGTCTCGGGGCACGAGACGTTCTCGCGGCCGACGAGCAGCGGGCTCGTGGCCATGCGGCTCGATCTGTGACGGCGCCGGAGTCCGTGCCGGCCGAGCGCCTGGCCGATCTGCTCCAGACGGCGCGCGCGGCTGCGCGGGCGGCGGCGGACCTGCTCGCGGGCGCGCGCCCGGCGGACGTGCGCTCGAAGTCGAGCTCGCGCGACCTGGTCACCGAGTGGGACCTGCGGGCGGAGGAGACGATCCGGCGCGTGCTCGAGGAGCGCGAGCGGGGGATCCCGATCCTCGGCGAGGAGGGTGGGCTCGGTGCGGGCGGCGCGGCGGCGGGCGGCGCGGGCGGTGCGGCGGGGCTGCGCTGGGTCGTCGATCCGATCGACGGCACGGTGAACTTCGCGCACGGGCTCCCGATCTGGTCGGTGTCGATCGGGCTCGAGGCGGACGGCGTACCGCTCGTCGGCGTGGTGGTCGCGCCGGTGCTCGGCTGGTGGTTCGAGGCGGTGCGCGGCGGGGGGGCGCGCGATGGTAGCGGCGCGCCGCTGCGGGTGAGCCAGACGGCGCGCTTCGACGAGGCGATGCTCGCGACCGGCTTTCCGTACGACGTGCCGACGCGGGCGGACAACAACCTCGCCGAGTGGGACCACTTCATGCGGCGCGCCGGGACGTGCCGGCGGCTCGGCTGCGCGTCGCTCGATCTTTGTCTGGTCGGCTGCGGCTGGTTCGATGGCTACTGGGAGCGGATGCTCCGCGCGTGGGACCTCGTCGCCGGCGCGGTCATCGTGCGCGAGGCTGGCGGCACCGTGACTGATACACGAGGTGGGACCTTCGACCCGCACCGCGGGGAGGTGGTCGCGACGAACGGTGCTATTCATGAGGAGCTCATCGCCGAGCTCGGTCGCGTCCGCCGGCCGGCGAGCTGACGCACGGAGGCTCATGAAGCGCATCGCCGCGATCGTCCTTTCGCTGTACGCCGCGACCTCGGTCGCCGCCGCGCAGCCGAAGCAACCGGCCGAGGCGCCGCTCGATCCATACGCTGATCCGCCGCCGGCCCCGGCTGCGCCGAAAGCGCCGAAGGCACCGAAAGGCGGCGCGAAGGCGCCGAAGGGCGGCGCGAAGGCGCCGAAGGGCGGCGCGAAGGCGCCGAAGGGCGGCGCGCCGAAGGCGGAGGCGCCGATCGATCCGTACGCCGATCCGGAGCCGGCGGCCGAGCCGGCGCCGGTGCCGGTGCGGCGGCCCGGGGCCGTGCCCGGGATCCCGTCCGCGCCTGCGCCTGCGCCTGCGCCGGTGGCTGCGCCTGCGCCTGCCCCTGTACCGGTGACCGTGCCCGGCCCCGCACCTGCGCCTGGTCCCGGCCCTGCGCCTGCGCGCGACGCCACAGCCTCGAAGATCCCGCCGCGCGTCGGGCTCACCGACGTGACTGCCATCCAGGGCCTGCTCGCCGTGCAGCGGCTCGACGGCTGGCTCCTCTTCGATCGCGACGGCGAGAACTCGATCGCCCGCCGCGTGGTGGCGCCGGAGGGCCGCCCGACGCGGCCGTGGTTCTACCTGATCCCGGCCAAGGGCGAGCCGACCGCGCTCGTGCACGAGGCCGAGCGGCGCTCGTTCGATCACCTGCCTGGCAAGAGGATCACGTACCCTGGCTACCGCGAGGTCGAGAAGCAGCTGCGCGTGATGCTGAAGGACATGCGCGTGATCGCCGCCGAGTATTCGCCGAAGGCGGCGGTGCCGTCGGTGTCGCGCATCGACGCCGGCACGTTCGAGCTGATCCGCGCCTCCGGCGTGCAGGTGAAGTCGTCCGAGACGCTCGTCCAGTACACGAAGGCGGTCTGGGGCGATGCCGGCCGCACCGCGCACTACGTCGCGGCGCACCACCTCGTCGAGCTGCGCAAGGAGGCGCTCGCGTTCGTCGCCAAGCAGCTCCGCGCCGGCGCGCCGGTCACCGAGTACGACGTGCAGCAGCGCCTCGTGCGCGGCATGACGATGCGCGGGCTCGCCGGGACGCCGCCCGTCGTGGCGGCCGGCGTCAACACCGCCGATCCGTACTACGTGCCCAACGCCGCCAAGACCGCCACGGTCCAGCGCGGCGATCTGATCGTCATCTCGCTCGCCGCCAAGCTCGACAAGCCGGAGGGCATCTGGGCCGCGCAGACGTGGTGCGCGGTCGCCGACGCCGCGGTGCGCGAGGACTACAAGCGCGCGTTCGAGGCCGCGCACATGGCGCGCGATCAGGCGCTCGCGCTGATCACGGAGCGCAACCGCAAGAGCCGGCCCGTCACCGGCGCCGACGTCGATCAGGCGGCGCGCGCATACTTGAAGAAGGCCGGCCTCGCGAGCCGCGTCATGCACCGCACCGGGCACTCGATCGACAACGACCTGCAGGGCGGCGGCGCGGACCTCGACGACTACGAGGTCCGCGACACGCGCATCCTGACGCCCGGCACCGGCGTCACCGTCGGGCCCGGCATCTACTTCCCCGGCCAGTACGGCGTGCGCACCGAAGTCTCCGTGTACCTGGCGCCGACCGGTCCGGAGGTCACGACACCCGCGCAAGACGAGCTCGAGCCGCTGCTCGCTCGCTGACGCCGCCGTGCCTGCCGCCGTGCCCACCGCTGCGCCCGTCACCGCGCCCGTCACCGCGCTCGTCACCGCGCTCGTCCTTGCCGGCGGCAAGGCGACGCGCCTCGGCGGCGTGGACAAGCGGGAGCTCGTCGTCGAGGGGCGCACGATCTTCGCGCGCCAGTGCGAGGTGCTCGGGCCGCGCGTGGCGGAGATCCTCGTGTCGTCGCCGCGCGAGGTGGCCGGTTACCGGACTGTCGCCGACGCCGTCCCCGGGGCCGGGCCGCTCGCCGGCATCGCGGCCGGACTCCTCGCCGCGGCCACGCCGTGGCTGCTCGTGGTGGCCGGCGACATGCCGTACATCAGCGGCGCGCTGATCGATCTCGTGCTGTCGCGCATCGGCGACGACATCGACGCCGTCGGGATCCGGATCGGCGCGATGCCCGAGCCGCTCTTCTGCCTCCTGCGCGTCGCCGCGGCGCGCCCCGCGCTCGCGGCGCGGCTCGCCAGCGGGCGGCTCAAGGCGTCCCGCCTGCTCACCGACGGCGACCTGCGCGTCGCGTGGATCTCCGAGGCGGACCTCCGCGCGATCGATCCAGAGCTGCGAGGCCTGTTCAACGTCAACGAGCCTTCGGACCTGCGCCCACCGCGGCCCTGAACGTCCGCGCGTCCCCTGGCCCGCTCGGGCACCAGCCCGCGCGAGCCTGGGGCCGGCTCGGAGTCGTTCGGGGTTTCCTCGGCGGCATCGATCCGGTATACGGACCGTCCATGCGAATCGGTGACCTCACCGTCGATCCGCCGGTCCTGCTGGCGCCGATGGCGGCCGTGACCGACCTGCCGTTTCGCACGATCTGCGAGGAGTTCGGCGTCGGGCTGACCATCACCGAGTTCTTGTCCGCGCACGCGCTCGCGGTCAAGGATCCGAAGACCACCGGCAAGCTCACGGCGTCGCTCGACGGGCGGCGGTTCGGCGTCCAGATCTTCGGGCGCGAGGAAGACAAGATGGAGGAGGCGGCGCGCATGGCCGTCGCGATCGGCGCCTCGCTCGTCGACATCAACATGGGCTGCCCCGCCAAGCGCGTGGTCGCCGGCGAGTGCGGCTCGGCGCTGATGCGCGAGCCCGCCATCGCTCAGGCGCTCGTGCGCGCCGTCGTGCGCGCCGTGCCCGCGCACATCCCCGTCACGGTGAAGCACCGCGCCGGCTGGAACCAGGACCACCTGAACGCGCCCGAGTTCGCGTGCGCGCTCGTCGAGGCTGGCGCGAAGATGATCACCGTCCACGGCCGCACGCGGACGCAGGGCTTCTCTGGAAAGAGCGATCCGGAGATCATCCGGCGCGTGCGCGAGGCCGTGCCGCGGCACATCCCCGTCGTCGGCAACGGCGACGTCCTCGACGTCGAGGGCTACCAGCGGCTGCGCGAGCAGACCGGCTGCGACGCCGTGATGATCGGCCGCGGCGCGCTCGGCAACCCGTGGCTGTTCGCGCGCCTGCGCGAGCTGTGCGCGGGTCGCCCCGATCCGGGGCCGCCCGGCCTCGAGGAGCGCCGCGCGGTGTTCCGCCGCCACGTCGATCTGATCGAGCGGCTGAGGCCCGGCCCGCGCTCCTTGCACGAGGTCCGCAAGGCGTGCGCCTGGTACGCGCGCGGCCTGTACGGCTGCAACGCGCTGCGCCTGCGGGTCTGGGAGGCGCCGGATCTGGCAGCCGCGCGCGCGCTCGTCGAGGATTACTTCGAGCAGCTCCTCGAGCGGCAGCGCCGGCAGGGCCTCTCCCCCGAGATGGCGCCGGATCGCGCCGAGATCGACAGCGGCTTCGGGGCGGGCGCGGGCGGCGCGGACGAGGCGGCGTAGTCCACGCCGATGCTGCGCCCGAGCCTCAAGGCGAACGACTTCCTCGTGGCCGAGAGCGCCGCGATGCGCGAGGTGGGCGAGTCCGTCGAGCGCTTCGCCGATGGCGGGGCGCCGGTCCTCGTCTGCGGCGAGCACGGCACCGGCCGCGAGCTCGTCGCGCGCGTGCTCCACCAGCGCGGGCCGCGCGCGCGGGCCCGCTTCATCGCGGTGCGCCCCACGTTCGAGGACGTCCCGAGCGCGCCGGCGAAGGAGCGCGAGCGGGAGCAGGAGGGCGACACGACCTGCGAGCGCGCGCGCCGGGCGCTGCGCGCGGCCGCCGGCGGCACGCTGCTCGTGAAGGACGTCAGCGATCTGTCGGCCGCCTCGCAGAAGACGCTGCGCCGCGCGATCCGCGACCGCGAGCGCGACGCGCCGGAGGTGTTCGACGTCCAGATCGTGGCCACGGCCGATCTCGATCTCGAGCGGGCGGTCGACGCGGCGATCGTCTCGCGCGAGCTCTACGAGCTGTTCCGGCCGCGGCGCATCGTGGTGCCGCCGCTGCGCGATCGGCTCGACGATCTGCCGGCGCTGTTCGAGCGCTGGATCAAGCACTACGCCGCGGAGATCGGGCGCGCGATGCCCTCCATCTCGCGCCGCGCGCTGGCGCGGCTGGCCGAGTACCCGTGGCCCGGCAACGTCGGCGAGCTGAAGTCGATCGCGCGCCGCCTCGTCGTGCGGGTCGCGCGCGCGCGGATCGATGCCGGCGACGTCGACGAGATCCTGCCCGTCGTCGCGGCCCGGGTCCCGCTCGAGGACCTGGCCTTCGAGGAGATGGTCAAGTCCAAGCTCGCCGGCCTGCTCGCCCGGATCGACGGCTACCCTGTCCACGACCTCTACGACAAGGTGCTCGCGCGCGTCGAGCGCCCGCTGTTCGATCTCGTCCTCGCGCACACCGGCGGCAACCAGCTCAAGGCCGCCGAGATCCTCGGCCTGAACCGCAACACGCTGCGCAAGAAGCTCGCCGACCTCGGCCTCAAGACCAAGGGGCGCGCCGGCCGCGAAGATCGCGCGCTCGACGGCGAGTAGCGCGGTGTCCAGGACGCCTGCGTCGGTGCACCTGATCCTCTTGGCGGGCCAGGTGTGCTTCGCGTCGCTGCCGGTGGCGGGGCGGCTCGCGCTCGCGGACATCCCGCCGGGGGTGCTGCCGCTCGTGCGCACGGTGGGCGGGGCGCTCGTGTTCAGCGCCGTCGCGTGGCGCCGGGGCGTGCTGCGGCTCGCGCGCCGCGACGTGCCGTTCCTCGTCTTGTGCGCGCTCCTGGGCAACGTCCTCAACCAGGAGCTGTTCATTCACGGGCTCGCGCGCACGACGGCCACGAACGCCGTCGTGATCGGCTCGACGGCCCCGGTGTTCACCGCGCTCACCGTGATCGCGCTCGGGCGCGAGCCGGCGCGGCTGCGGCGGCTCCTCGGGATCGCGGTCGCGTTCGGCGGCGTCGTCGCGCTGGTCGGCGCCGAGGACCTCTCGATGTCGTCCGGGCACTTCACGGGCAGCGTCATGGTCCTCGTCAACGCGCTGGCGTACGGCAGCTACCTGGCGATCGTGCGGCCGCTCGCCGAGCGCTACGATCCGATCGCGCTGCTCGCGTTCATGTTCCTCGCGGGGCTCCCGATGGTCACTCCGATCGGGATCCACGCGCTCGCCGTGGACGCGCACCCGTTCACCAGCACCGACTACGCGTTCTTCGCGTTCCTCGTCGTCGTGCCGACGGTGTGCGCGTACTCGTTCGTGCAGATCGGGCTTCAGCGCGCGGAGTCGAGCCTCGTGGCCGTGTACATCTACCTGCAGCCGGTGGTCGCCGCCGCCGGCGCCGTGCTCATCCTCGACGAGCAGGTGGGGCCCCGGCTCGTGATCTGCGGCGGCGTCGTGCTCGCCGGCGTGTGGCTCGCCGCGCGTAGCCGGTGAGCGCCGGCTCGCGCCGCGCTATGCTCGCGCGGTGATCGTGCCCATCCGAGCGTTCCTCCACGCGACGGAGCTCTGCCCGCGCCGCGCGGCGGGGCAGGACCGAGTCTGGGTGTCGTCGTCGCACGAGCGCATCGTCATCGCGCTCGCCGACGGCGCGGGCGGGGCCGCGGGCGGCGAGCGCGCTGCTGCGGCGGTGGTCGACGCGGTCGCCGCCGCGGCACAGGCCGACGACTGGGCCGCAGTCCTCACCGAGCTCGAGCTCGATCCGGATCGACTCGGCCCCGGCCAGACGACCGCGGTCGTCGCCACCGTTACCCGCGAGGGCATCCGCGGCGCGAGCGCTGGCGACTCGGGCGCCTGGGTGATCCGCGGCGATCGGATCGAGGACCTCACGCAGGGGCAGCACCGAAAACCGCTGATCGGCGATCACTCGATCGCGATCCCGTTCTACGGCGGGCCGCTCGGGGACGCGACGCTGCTCATCGCCTCCGACGGGTTGTTTCGCTTCGCGTTGCCCGAGGCGATCGCGCGCGTGGCCCGCGGCCCGGACCTTCTGGCTGCGGCGCGCGAGCTCGTCGGGCTGGTGCGGCTGCCCTCGGGCGAGGTCCCCGACGACGTGGCGATCGTGCTCTGCCGCGAGGCCGCCCCGCCTGCCGCCTGACGCGGCGCGCATGGCGCGCGTGGCGCGCGTGGCGCGCGTGGCGCGCGTGGCTGCGACTTTTCGTGTGGATCGACGGTACCATCAGGCCGCAATGCGTGTCGCGATTCGTTTCATGCTCGTCGGTGCTGCCGGCTTGATCTCGGGCTGCGTCGCGGGTGCTGCCTCGTCGGAGACGCACGGTTCGACCCGCGCGCGCTACGCCGGCGCGGTGTCGGTGATGTTCACGAACGCCACCCCGGGCCGGATGTGCGGTCTCTACATGACGGAGGACGTCGAGGAGGACTACGGCGACAACTGGCTGTCGTCGGACGGCCTTCCGTCGGGCAGCTCGGTCACGTTCCGCATGAAGCCCGGCAAGTACAAGGCGCGCTGGGACACGTGCCGCGAGGGGAGGAAGCCATTCTATGCGGCGACCTTGTGGCGCGATACGGCGGTCACCGTGCAGCGCGACACGCAGCTCTACGCGTTCGTCGCCGACGCCGTCGCGCCCACGACGCGCGCGCAGATCATGGGCAAGACCCACCAGGTCGTGCAGTTCCCGGGGCAGATCATCGATCCGGATCCCCAGTCGCAGCCGTCGCAGGAGGCGGCGGCTGCTGCGGCGGCGGAGCGCGCGCAGGCCGAGGCGGCGGCCGCGACGGAGCTGCACTGGCGCGGGTTCCACGGAGTGACGCCGGCCGCGGGCTTCAGCGGCTTGACCCTGCTCAGCCCCCAGAGCGTGGCCCAGCTCCGGGCCACGGCTCCTGCGCCAGCTGCGCCCGCGCCTGCGCCGAAGGCGGCGCCAGCCCCTGCGCCAGCTGCGCCCGCGCCCGCGGCCAAGCCGGCGCCCGCGCCCGCAGCACCCGCAGCGCCAGCGCCGGCAGCGAAGCCCGCCCCGGCTGCACCGGCGGGGACACGACCGTAAACGGATCGCGAGCGTCGACCCGACGGGACGCGCGCGTCAGCACCCCACGACGCGGATCTTCTTCCCCTCGTGCGCGACCTCCCGCACGAACAGCTTCTCGGTCCACGAGAGCTCCTTGCGCAGATCGAACAGCAAGAGCCAGCCCTCGTCGAGCTTCGCGCGATCCAGGTAGCGGCCGATCTGCTCGAGCGCCTCGGCCTCCGTCTCCGTGTCGCGGCGGAGCTTCACCTCGATGGCGTGGCGCGCGCCCTGCCAGAAGATCATCAGATCGAGCGCGCCGCGCCCGAGCCCGTACTCGCGCTCGACGCGGCCGCCGCCGTTGACGACGCGCTGCAAGAACGCCATCAGCATGAGGTGCGGGCCCGCTTCGCGGTAGCCGAAGCCCTCAGCGGCGAGGTGCCCGTCCTTGCGCCAGAACGCCTGCCAGGCGGTCACGAGCTTGGGCACGTCGAGCGAGCCGTCGGGGCGGACGTACCACTCGGTCGGCTGGTGGATGCTGATCTGTTGCGTCCAGGTCAGCGCGCGCGGGATCACCTCGCGATAGATGGGATTGGCGATCTGGAGCTCGCCGCGAACCACGCGGACCAGGCCGAGCCCGAGCACGTAGCCCACGTCGTCTTCGATCGGGTCCGTTGGGAGGCTGGTGCCCGCGAGCATGGGCTCCAGGATCCGGCGCACCCGAGGCTCGCGCAGCCTCGCGATCAGCGAGTCGATGTGAGAGCGCCGCTCGAGGATGATCGTCTCCTTGGCTGACTCGATGTGGGCCTCGGTGATGGGGATACCGCGATCCTCGACGTCCCTGCCGGCGATCTGATCGGCGAGCGCGCTCGTCAGCCACGGGTGTCCTTGCGCGAGCTCCCAGACCCGGTGCACCGCCTCGGGCTCGAAGCGCTGGCCGGTGTCCGCCGTGTGCTGCGCAAGGAGCTCCTCCACCTCGACCTCGGTGAACGGCCCGAGCGTCGTCGCCTCGGCCGTGATGTTGAAGGGAGACGTCGTTCCGAGCCAGGACAGAGCCCGCCGCTCCTCGATGCTGACGACGTAATCGCGGACCTGCCGCTGCCCCACCAGGACCACGCTCGCGGGGAACGGCGCTTGGCTGCGCGCGATGTACCCATCGCGGAGCTGCGTCAGGAACGAGACCATGGCCGGCCCTACGAGCCCGTCGACCTCGTCGAGGAGCAGCACCAGCGGTCGATCGTCGAGCGCGGCGAGGCGGCCGAGGTACTCGAGGATCGCGGTCTCAGGCCGGCGGAGCACCTCCTCGATCTCCTCCGCTCGAGGCCTGGCCAGATCCGTGTATCGCAGGCGGAGCGCGCGGTTGATGGCGTCCAGGACGATGGGCATCGCCGCCGCCGGCTCGGGCTGCTCGCGCGCGGTCTCGAGGTCGGCCCACACGGCGCGCCAGCGGCCGGACCCATTGAGGTGTCGCGCGAGCCACATCAGCGACGTGGTCTTGCCGGTCTGCCGGCCGGCGTGCAGCGTGAAGTACTTGCGATCGTCGATCAGCCGCTGGACGCGGCCGAGCCGCCGCTCGGGCGGCAGCATGTAGTGCTCGCCCGGGATGCACGGGCCGGTGGTGTTGAATGAACGCGGCACGCGACGACAAGCTAGCAGCACGGCCGTCGCGGCGAAAGGTGCGGCGTTTAGTCCCGCAGCCGCGGATCGAGCCACACCTGCGCGAGATCCGCGAGCAGGTTCGCGATCGCGATCGCCACCGCCGAGAGCAGCACCGCGCCGAGGATCACCGGCAGATCCAGCCGCGCGATCGCCTGCAGCACCTCGCGCCCCATCCCGGGCCACGCGTAGATCTGCTCCACCACGAACGCGCCGCCGAGCAGCACGCCGAGATCGAGCCCGATGAGCGTCACCAGCGGGCCGAGCGCGCTGCGCAGCCCGTGGCGCACGATCACCGCGCGCTCCGGCAGCCCCTTCGCGCGCGCCGTGCGGATGTAGTCCGAGCCGAGGACGTCCTCGAGCTCGACGCGCACCGCGCGCGCGTAGTACGCGACGCCGAGCGTCGCGAGCGTCGCCGCGGGCAGCGCGAGGTGGCGCAGGCGATCCCAGCCGCCCTCGCCGTAGCCGCCGATCGGCAGGAGATCCCAGCGGTACGCGACGACGTAGAGGAGCACCGTGCCGACCACGAAGCTCGGCGCGCTCTGCGCGATCAGCTCGACGAATTCGGCGGCCCGCGCCGGCCACCGCCCGCGCCGCGCGGCGGCGAGCACGCCGAGCGGCACGCCGGCCAGGAGCTGCAGCACGATCGCCGCGAGCGTGAGCTGGATCGTCGGCCACGCCCGCGCGGCGAGGATCTGCGCCACCGGACGCTTGCTGTGGTAGCTCTCGCCGAGGTCGCCGCGCGCGACGCGATCGAGCCAGCAGCCGTACTGCACGAGCACGCCCTCGTCGAGGCAGTAGTGGGCGCGCGCGCGCGCGACCGAGGCCGCGTCGGCCGCCGGCCCGAGCAGCACCCGCGCCGGATCCGCCGGGATCGCGGCGAGCATCGCGAACGTCGCCGTGACGATGAACCAGATCACCACCGCCGCCCAGCCGAGGCGGCGCAGCACGAAGCGGATCACGGCACCACCGCCGGGCCCGCACGTGAGCCGGCTCTGGGATCGAAGCGCTCGCGCAGCCCCGCCGCGAGCACGTGGAACGCGGCGACCGCGACGAAGATCGCCAGGCTGGGCGCGAGCACGAGGTGCGGCGCGGTCCGGTAGTAGCTGCGGCCCTCGTAGAGCATGAGCCCCCAGGTCGGCGCGGGCGGCGGCACGCCGAGCCCCAGATAGGACAGCACCGCCTCGGCGAGCAGGTTCTGCGCGAAGCCCAGCGCCGCCAGGACCGCCGCCAGGCCAAAGAGGTTCGGCAGGAGGTGGTGGAGCACGATGCGCGCGGGGCTCGCCCCGGCGGCGCGCGCGGCCATCACCATCTCGCCGCGCGCGAGCACGCGGGCCTTGTCGCGCATGACGCGCGCGATCGTCGTCCAGCCGACCGCGGCGAGCACCGTCACGATCGCGGCGCCCGAGCCCGCGAACCGCGACTCGCGCAGGAGCGCCGCGAGCAGGATCGCGAGCAGGAGCACCGGGAACGCCAGCACCAGATCGACGAGCCGCATGAGCGCGCCGTCGGTGCGGCCGCCCGCGTAGCCGGCGGAGAGCCCGACGGTGAGCCCGACCGCGAGCGCGATCACCGTCGCGAGCGCCGCGATCGAGAGCGACGTCTGAGCGCCCGCGACGAGGCGCGCGCACACGTCACGTCCGAGCTGATCGGATCCCAGGATGAACTCGCTCGAGGGCGGGATCGGCGCGCCGTACGCGGTGAGCCCGCGCTCGAGATCGCGCGCGATCGGATCGGCGGTGAGCCAGGGGCCGATCAGCCCGACGAGGAACAGCGACCCGACCCACGCGATCCCGATCGCGAGGCGGCGAGAGACACGCCACCGGCTCACGCGCGCGAGCATAGCTCGACTCGCCCCGCGCCATGCGCGCACACCTCGTTACGTGCGTACGCGCGTCTGCGCACGCGAGGTCTGCGCAATTCTCGCCCTATCACGGTATCCAAGCTCCACCTTTCCTGCGCTCACGTGCGGCGAGCCACCACCCGGCGGCTGGGCATTAAGATTGTATTTGAATCAGTTCATGCCGGCCGATTTCCTGACGCTGCTCCAGCGGGACCACAGCGACTTGCAAGAGGAGCTGACACGCCTCCTCGAGCCCACCGCGACGGCCGCCGAGCTTCGAGCGTTTCTCGACGGCGTACGGCTGGGACTCGTGGCACACGCCGAGGCCGAGGACATCGTGCTCGGGCGCTTCGAGGACATTCCCGAGCTTCAGGATCTCGTGGCGCAGGCGCGCACCGCGCATTTCGCGCAGGAGAGCGCGCTCTCGTCCCTGGTGACGATGCGCCCGGGGACGGCGGGCTGGCGCGATCGGGCGCGGCAGCTGCGCGAGCTGGTCGCGCACCACGCGCGGCAGGAGGAGTCGCTCCTCATGGCGGCGCTCAAGGCGCACGCGTCGGCGGACGAGCTCCGCCAGCTCGCCGGGGCGTTCGCGACGGAGCGGCTCCGCCAGCTCTCGATGCTGCAGCCCTCGGCGCCAGCGTTCGCGCCGTTCACGATCGCCGAGGCGGCGTACTAGCGCCAGCGCCGCTAGAGCTCGCTAAGAGCCCGCTAGAGCTCGATCTGCAGCCCGAGCTCGACGACGCGGTTCGGCGGCAGGTTGAAGAACGACGTCGGCGGGCGCGAGTTGCGCGCGAGGAACGAGAACAGGACCTTGCGCCACCGCGCGACCGGCACCTTACCGGTGGTGAGCAGCGTCTGCCGGCCGAGGTAGTAGGTCGTGTCCGCGTCGTTCACGGTGAGGCCGCGCTTCTCGCAGCGCGCGAGGATGCGCGGCACGTTCGGCTGCTGCATGAAGCCGACGCGCGCGAGGACGCGGTAGAAGCCGTGCTCGAGCGGCTGGACGGTGATCGCCGAGTTGCCGATCGAGAACGGGACGTTCTCCGTGAGGATCGAGAGCAGCACGACCTGCTTGTGGAGCACCTTGTTGTGCTTGACGTGGTGGAGCAGGACGTTCGGGATGCCGCTCTGCCCCGACGACATGAAGACGGCGGTGCCCGACACGCGCGGCATCGGCGTCTCGCCGATGTCGGCCAAAAACAGCGCGTCCGGGATCGTGCCGGTCTCCATCATCTGCGACAGCTCGGCGCGGCCGCGCCACCACGTCGTCATGATGGTGAACGCGGCGATCCCGATCACGAGCGGGAACCAGCCGCCGTGCGCGATCTTGACGACGTTCGACGAGAAGAACGCGCCGTCGATCACGACGAGCGGCAGGTACAGCGCGAGCGCGGCGCCGCGCGACCAGCCCCAGTTGCGCTGGCACACGAGGAAGATCAGGAACGACGTGATGAGGAACAGCCCGGTGACCGCGATGCCGTACGCGGCGGCGAGGTTCGAGCTCGACCGGAACGCGAGCACGAGCGCGACGCACGCGACCATGAACGTCCAGTTGATCTCGGGGATGTAGATCTGCCCCTCGTGCTTGCTCGACGTGTGCACGACGGTCACGCGCGGCAGGTAGCCGAGCTGGACGGCCTGGTTCGTGAGCGAGAACGCGCCGGAGATCAGGGCCTGCGACGCGATGATCGCCGCCGCCGTGGCGAGCACGATCATCGGGATGAGGAGCGGCCCCTCGACCAGGCCGTAGAACGGGTGCGACTGCGGGCCCTTGGCGAGGAACAGCGCGCCCTGGCCGAAGTAGTTCAGGATGAGGCCGGGGAACACGACGACCGACCACGCGATCCGGATCGGCGTCTTGCCGAAGTGGCCCATGTCCGCGTAGAGCGCCTCGGCGCCGGTCACGCAGAGGACCACCGAGCCGAGCAGGAAGAAGCCGTGGCTGCCGTGTTCGATCAGGAACTGCGCGCCGTAGTGCGGCGAGGCCGCGGCGAGCACCGCCGGCTCGCGCACGATGCCGGCGATCCCGGCGGCGCCGATCGAGAAGAACCAGGCGAGCATCACCCAGCCGAACACCGAGCCGATCCGGCCGGTGCCGTAGCGCTGGACCCAGAACAGCCCGATCAGGATCGCGACGGAGATCGGGATCACCAGGTAGCTCAGGGTCGGGCTCTGCTCCTCGAGCCCCTCGACGGCGGACAGGACCGAGATCGCTGGCGTGATGAGGCCCTCGCCGTAGAGGAGGCCGGTGCCGAACAGCGCGAGGAGGATCGGCACCGCGAGGCGGGTGGTCCCGCGCTTCAGCTTCTGCTGGACGAGCGCGGCGAGCGCGAGCGTGCCGCCCTCGCCCTTGTTGTCGGCGCGCAGCACGAAGACGAGGTACTTCACCGAGACGACGATGATGAGCGACCACAGGACGAGCGACACCACGCCGAGCACCGCGGCGGGGTCGGAGGCGTCGGCGCGGTGGACGTTGGCGGCGATCTCGGCGGCGGAGAGCGGCTCGCCGGGCGGCTTCCGGAAGCACTCCTTCATCGCGTACAGCGGCGACGTCCCGATGTCGCCGTAGACGACGCCGAGGGCGCCGAGCGCGAGCCAGGAGATGGCCCCCCGGTCCTGGTGGTGGTGCCCGGCCCCGTGGCCCGGTTGCGGGTGCGAGGTGTCTCGCGACCGCCTGCGCCCTTCGTTCGTCGGATCGGACCTGGCTGCTTCGCTCATCGGGAGGGCGGCTGGAGGCGACCCCGCCCCCCAGTTATCACGGCGCGATCCGCCGATCTATGGGGGGCTGCTTCGGGGGGGCTGCTTTGGGGCCCGCGCGCCGCGTCTCTGGCTCCACCGGTTGAAAGCGCCAACCTCGCCGGGCTATAGCATCCGCACCAAGGAGAATGCCGTGAATCTAAGTGCTTGGGTTCGCCACGTCCCGATCGCCGTCGCCGCGCTCGCGCTCGGGCTCGGAGGCTGCGGCAAGAAAAAGGACGACAACACGATCGTCGTCGGTCACTTCGCCTCGATGACCGGACCGCAGGCGACGTTCGGCATCTCCACCGACAACGCGATCAAGCTCGCGATCAAGGAGCGCAACGCCAAGGGCGGGGTGAAGGGCAAGCAGATCGTCCTCAAGACGATCGACGACGCCAGCAAGAACACCGAGGCGGCCACCGCGGTCACCCGCCTCATCAACGATCACGGCGCGGTCGCGGTCCTCGGCGAGGTCGCGTCGGGCCGGTCGCTCGCGGGCGCGCCGATCGCCCAGAACGCGAAGATCCCGATGATCTCGCCGTCGTCGACGGATCCGAGCGTCACCGACGTCGGCGACTACATCTTCCGCGTCTGCTTCCTCGACGACTTCCAGGGCTGGGTCGGCGCGAAGTTCGCGCGCGAGAACCTGAAGGCCGAGAAGGCCGCGATCCTCTACGATCAGGCGGAGCCGTACTCGTCGGGCCTGGCCGACTACTTCGGCAAGGCGTTCGAGGCGATGGGCGGCAAGGTCGCGGCGCGCCTGTCGTTCAACGCCGCCAACCTCGAGATCTCCTCGCAGCTCCAGACGATCAAGGGAGCCGAGCCGCAGATCATCTACTTGCCGGGCTACTACAACTCGGTCGCGCCGATCATCCGCAAGGCGCGCGAGGCCGGCATCACGGCGCCGTTCATCGGCGGCGACGGCTGGGACTCCGCGGAGCTGGCGAAGAACGCGGGCGACGCGATCAACGGCAACTTCTTCTCGAACCACTACGCGCCCGAGGAGCCCCGGCCCGAGGTCAAGAACTTCGTCGAGAAGTACAAGGCCGAGTTCGGCGCGACCCCGGACGGGCTCGCGGCGCTCGGCTACGACGCCGCGCTCGTCCTGTTCGATGCGATGGACCGCGCGAAGTCCCTGAGCGGCCCGGATCTCCGCGACGCGATCGCCGCGACCAAGAACTTCACCGGCGTCACCGGCACGTTCTCGATCGACGACAAGCGCAACGCCCAGAAGTCGGCGGTGGTCATCGAGTACAAGGGGGGCCAGCAGACGATGGCCACCCGGATCGAGAAGAAGTGATCTCCGCTTGAGCGAGCTCCTCCAGACCACGATCAACACGCTCGCGGTCGGCGGGCTGTACGCGCTCATCGCGCTGGGCTACACGCTCGTCTACGGCATCCTGCGCTTCATCAACTTCGCCCACTCCGACGTCGTCGCGTGGGGCGGGTGGCTCGCGTTCACCGTCGCGGGCGCCGCGGGCTGGCTGGCAGAAGACGGCGCGCCCGTGTTCGCGGTGGTGCTGGTCGTGATCGCGACGATGGGGCTGTGCGCGGCGATCGGCGTGACGATCGAGCGGCTCGCGTACCGCCCGCTGCGCAGCGCGCCGCGGCTCAACGTGCTCATCACCGCGATCGGCGTCTCGCTGTTCCTCCAGAACGTCGGCCTCAAGCTGTTCGGCAACCGGCCGCGGTCGATCTCGGCGGGCACCGCGCTGATCCGCAACAACGAGCCGATCGCCGCGTTCGCCGACGTCCGGATCCTCCGGTTCGACGTCCTGCCGATCGTCCTCTCGGTGGCGCTCCTGATCGGGCTCCAGTGGCTCGTGTACCGGACGCGGATGGGCCGCGGGATGCGCGCGGTCGCGTTCGACGAGCGCGTCGCGTCGCTGATGGGCGTCAACGTGAACCGGGTCGTCACGCTGACGTTCGGGCTCGGCTCGGCGCTGGCCGCCGTGGGCGGCATCCTGTTCGCGCTGCGCGTCGATCTCCAGCAGACGGCGGAGGCGGCGTGGGTCGTCCTGGGCCTCAAGGCCTTCGTCGCCGCGGTGGTCGGCGGCATCGGCAACGTGCGCGGCGCCGCGGCCGGCGCGCTCCTGATCGCGTTCGTCGAGGTGTTCGTCCACACCTATATCGTCAAGGCGTTCCCCGGCCGGCTGTGGATCGCGCAGCTCCAGGACATCTACGTGTTCGGGATCCTGATCCTCGTCCTCTTGTTCCGGCCGAGCGGGCTCCTCGGAAAGTCCTCGGTGGAGAAGGTATGAGCCGACCCGGTCCGGCCGCGGGAGGCGGTTGCCCATGAAGTCGCTCCAGGAGCGCGTCGCCGCGCTGCGGCCGAGCCTCCCGGCCGCGCTCGGCCGGTCCGCCCTGCCGTTTCTGATCGCGATCGGGCTCGCCTACCTGATCGACGCCGCCATCGGCCCCGCGATCGGCGCGACGTGGCGCAAGATCTTGCTCGACGTCGGCATCGCGATCCTGCTCGCCGGGTCGCTCAACATCGTCAACGGCTACGCTGGCCAGTTCTCGCTCGGCCACGCGGGGTTCATGCTCGTCGGCGGCTACACGGCCGCGTGGCTCACGTTCTACGGCGGCATCCACTGGTTCGGCGTGAAGGGGACGTACGGCGGGTTCCTCGGCGCCGGCCAGCTCCTGTTCCTCGGGAGCTGCGTGCTCGGCGGCCTCGTCGCCGCGGGGTTCGGCGCGCTGGTCGGGCTGCCGTCCTTGCGGCTGCGCGGCGACTACCTCGCGATCGTCACGCTCGGGTTCGGCGAGATCCTGAACCGGCTCGTGCAGATCACGGATCGCCAGCCCAAGCGGGTGGAGGATGTGCAGGGGCGCTCGCTCTTCGAGCTCGCGAACAACCTCGGCGGCGCAGAGAGCTTCTCGCAGATCCCGGGCTACACGACGCTGTTCTTCGTCTACGTGTTCGCGTTCGTCCTGCTCGTGTTCGCCTACCGGCTCAAGTACTCGAGCAGGGGCCGCGGGCTGCTCGCGGTGCGCGAGAACGAGATCGCGGCCGAGGCGATGGGCGTGGACACCACGCGCGCGAAGGTCGTGGCGTTCGTGTTCTCCGCGTTCTGGGGCGGGGTGGGCGGCGCGCTGTACGCGCACCAGATCAGCACGCTCAGCCCGGGCGAGCTCAGCTTCCAGAAGTCGATCGACATCGTGCTGATCGTCGTGATCGGCGGCATGGGCTCGATCACGGGCGTCGTGCTCGGGGCGGCGATCCTCGTGATCCTCCCCGAGCTGGCGCGCGAGTTCGCGGACTACCGCATGATCGTGTACGCGCTCGCGCTGGTCGTCGTCATGATCCTGCGGCCGCAGGGGATCATGGGCGTCCGCGAGCTGTGGGACACGTCGCCGTGGCGGCGCCTCGTGCAGCGCCTGCGGGGAGGTCAGCCGTGACCGCGGCCGGCACGTCGGACGCCGGCCAGACCGCCGGCACATCGGACGCCGGCCAGATCGCCCTCGACGCGCAGCGGCTCTCGCTCGCGTTCGGCGGCCTCAAGGCGGTCAGCGACTTCTCGCTGGCGCTCCCGGCCGGCGGGCTGTACGGCCTGATCGGCCCGAACGGCGCCGGCAAGACGACCGTGTTCAACCTCCTGACCGGCGTCTACCGGCCGGACACCGGACACGTCGAGCTCGGCGGCGAGCGGATCGACGGCAAGAAGCCGTCGCACATCGCGCGCGCGGGCATGGCGCGCACGTTCCAGAACATCCGGCTGTTCGGCGAGCTCTCGGTGATCGACAACATCCGCACGGCCGCCGGTGTGCGCACGCGGAGCGGGCTGTTCCGCACGCTGCTCCGCACGCCGCTGCACCTCGCCGAGGAGCGCGCGATCACCGAGCGGAGCCTCGAGCTGCTCGAGGTGCTGAAGATCGCGCACCGCAGGGAAGAGCAGGCCAAGAGCCTGCCGTACGGCGATCAGCGGCGGCTCGAGATCGCGCGCGCGCTCGCGACCGAGCCACGGGTGCTGCTCCTCGACGAGCCAGTCGCCGGCATGAACACGCAGGAGAAGCGCGAGATGCGCGGCCTGATCCAGTCGCTGCGCGGCCAGTTCGGCGTCGCGATCCTCTTGATCGAGCACGACATGGGGCTCGTGATGGAGATCTGCGAGCACATCACGGTGATCGATCACGGCGTGACGATCGCGCGCGGCGCGCCGAAGGCGATCCAGGACGACCCGGCGGTGATCGAGGCTTACCTGGGCGTACCCGACGACGCCGCGGATCCGGTGCCGGCGCCCGACGCGGCGCCGCGGACCGAGGCTCCGGAGGCCGCGGGTCCATCATCCGACGGGCCGGGGGAGGCATAGCCGTGGCGCTGCTCGAGATCGAGGGCCTCGACGTGCACTACGGCGGCATCCACGCCTTGAAGGGCGTGTCGCTCAAGGTCGATGCCGGCGAGGTGGTGACGCTGATCGGCGCCAACGGCGCGGGCAAGACCACGACGCTGCGCGCGATCTCCGGGCTCGTGCGGCCGAGCGCCGGCGTGGTGCGCTTCGGCGGCGAGGTGATCGCGCACGGCCCGCCGCCGCGCGCGCCAAAGGCGCCGTGGCAGGCGCTCGTCGACGCGGACTCGTGGCGGCGCGCGATCCGGAGCGCGATCACGGCGGGCGCCCCCGAGGGGCTTCCACCCCACGCGATCGTCGGCCGCGGGCTCGTCCACGCGCCGGAGGGCCGCGGGATCTTCGCGAACATGACCGTCGAGGAGAACCTCGAGATCGGCGCGTTCTTGCGCAGCGACGCCGCGGAGATCGCCCGCGACCGCGAGCACGCGCTGTCCTTGTTCCCGCGGCTGCGCGAGCGCCTGCAGCAGAGCGCCGGCACGCTGTCGGGCGGCGAGCAGCAGATGCTCGCGATCGCGCGTGCGCTGATGTCGCGGCCGAAGCTGCTCCTCCTCGACGAGCCGTCGCTCGGGCTCGCGCCGCAGGTCGTGGCGCTGATCTTCAAGATCGTGAAGACGATCGCGGCCGCCGGCACCACGATCCTGCTCGTCGAGCAGAACGCGCACAAGGCGCTCGGCGTCGCCAGCCGCGCGTACGTGCTCGAAGTGGGCCAGATCGTCCTCGAAGGCCCTGCGCAGGACCTCGCCAAGGACGACAAGATCCGCAAGGCGTACCTCGGCATCCACGATTGAACGCGACGCAGATGCGAGCGAATATCGCGCGCGATGACACACGTCGCGCTCCCGATCTTCTTCCTCCTCGCCGCCGCTGCCGCCTGCGGCCCGAAGAACGTGGGCGGAGGCGGCGATCCAGCTCTCTCGAAGGTTCCGGACGTCCCATTCGATCAGCTCAATCACGATCAGAAGTACACGGTCATGAAGTACCGGGTCATGCCCGCGATGCGGGCCCTGTTCCGCGGCTATGACTCGGAGAAGTTCGCAGAGTTCGATTGCAAGACGTGCCACGGCCCGGCGGTCGACCGCGACGAGTACCACATGCCAAATGACGAGCTCCCGAAGCTGAACTTCGGGGATCTCGCCAAGTACAAGCCGGAGGACCTCGACTTCATGAGGAACCAGGTGAAGCCGAAGATGGCCAAGCTGCTCAAGCTGCCGGAGCACACGGAGCAGAACCCCGAGGGCTTCGGCTGCCTGGCCTGCCACGTCGAGGAAAAGTAGTGCCCGACGCGAAGCGCAGCGGAGCGGCGCCGAGCGGACAAAAGTAGTGCCCGCCGCGGAGCGCCGCGGAGCGGGCAGCAGTCGAGCAAGAGGCGCGCTCGGGCGTCCATGGCTCTCCTTCGGGCTTCAGGCGGGCTTTAGGCGGCGCGCGCGCCGCGCAGGCGATCCGCGATGAACCGGATCAGGAACCGCGGATCCGTGTCCAGGTAGAAGTGGCCGCCGGGGAGCATGCGCGTCTCGCACCCGCCGCGGGTCTGGTGCTGCCAGGCGGCCAGCTCGTCGCGCGTGACCGTCGGGTCGTCGAGGCCGCCGAAGGCGGTGATCGGGCAGGCGAGGGGCTCTTCCTCGGCGAGGACATAGTGATCGGTGACCATCACGTCGCTGCGCAAGGTCGGGATCATGAGCCGCATGAGCTCGTCGAGCGGGCCGGCGTCCTGGGGCACGACGTAGCCATAGCGGCGGTGGAGCGCTGCGACGAATTCGTCGTCGGGCAGCGCCGAGAGCGGCGGGTACCGCCGCGGCAGGTGCGGCGCCGCGTGCGCGGACACCAGCAGGTGGCACGGCTCGGGGAGCCCGCGTCGACGCAGCTCGCGCGCGAGCTCGAAGCCGACGAGCGCGCCCATGCTGTGGCCGAACAGGGCGAACGGCAGATCGAGCGCAGGCGGCAGGGCCTCGGCGAGCGCGCCGGCGAGCGCGCCGACGAGCGGACCGATCGCCGCGTACGCCGGCTCGCCCGCGCGCCGGCCCCGCCCCGGCAGCTGCACGGGGCACAGCTCGATCTCGTACGGCAGCTCCTCGGCCCATGGCGCGAAGATCGCGGTGTCGCCGCCCGCGTAGGGCAGCGTGATCAGGCGGAGCGCGGTCCCTCCGCGCGGGCGCCGTCCGGGCAGCCACGCCTCCGTGGTGCCGCCGCCAGCGGTCATGAAGGCTTGCCGACGCGCGATAGCTCAGCCCCCTCGGCGATCCGCAGATCGCGGCCGAGCCACGCATCCGGCAGGGCGCAGGCCCGGGCGTACACCCGGCTCAGGAGCTCACGGTTCGACGGATCATCGATGAAGTCCCAGTGCCCGCCCTTGGCAGAGAAGTGGACCGTCTTCGTGCACAAGGCGTCCCAGCGGTGCATCTCCCGGGCGGGCGCGAGGTGGTCCCCGGAGCCCGAGATGATGCACGTGAGCGCCGCCAGCTTCTCCTCGGGCGGATCGAAGCTCTCGGCGATCTCGAAGTCCGCGCGCGCCGACTCGAGGAAGAACGCCCGCGAGCCCGAGTCGATGCCCCAGGACTCGTAGAGCCGGCCGAAGATCTCGTCGAAGTGCGTGTCTCGGCTGAACATCCGCTCGCGCCAGATCGGGGGCGGGAGGGTGTGCGAGATGATCACCGCGCGGGGGCCCATCCCCATCCGCTCGAGCGCGTGCGCGACGGCGTAGGTGACGAGGCCGCCCAGGGAGTAGCCGACGAGGACCAGGGGGCGCTCGGCCGGCACGAGCGTCTTTAGGTAGAGCTCGAGGAGCTCGCCCATCCGCCGGATCGGCTTTCTGCGATCGCTGCCGTGCCCGGGCGGGTGCATCGCGGAGATGCTCGCGCCGTCGATCAGGTTCGGGGTCGTCCACGGCGCGAGCATCAGCGCGGTGCCGCCGGCGCCCGGGAACATCACCAGATCGAGCGCCGGCTCGGGCGACGTCCGGATCGGGATCCGCACGGCGTACACCACGCTCTCGTCGGCGCCGCCCTCGAGGCGCCGCGCGATCCGCTCGATCGTGCCGAGCAAGAGGAGCTCGTTCGTGTCGAGCCGCACGCCGAAGCGCGTCTTGAGCTTGCCGATCAAAGACAGCCCGGTGACCGAGTCCATGCCTATGTTCACGAGCGGCACGTCGGTGGCGATGTCGGTCGTGTCGAGGAGCAGGACCTCCGCGACCAGCGCCCGGACGCGGTCGGCGGTGGTGAGCTCGTGCTCCACCGCCTGCAGGATCGCGCTGTCCCGCGTCGGCTTCTCCTCCTCGAGCGGCGGCCACGTGACCTCGTGCCCCATCGTGTACAGCGTGCCGAGCGAGCGCAGCATCACGTCGAGATCGGGCCAGTTGCGGTGGAGCGACGGGATCACCGCGCCCTCGCGCTCGAGGTACTCGAGCGTCTGCTCGATCGAGTTCGCCAGCACGGGGTGCGGGCTGAGCTCGAGGAAGCGCCGGTAGCCGTCGTCGACCAGGTGCTCGACCGCGGCCGCGAACCGGAACGGCTCGCGCAGGTTCCGGCACCAGTACTGCGCGTCGAGCTCGCGCCCGCTCACCCGGCGCGCGAGGACCGTCGAGTAGATCGGCACCGCGGCGTTGCTCGCGGTGACGCCCGCGAGGGCCGCCTCGAGCTCGGGGACGAGCGCGTCCATCTGCGGGCTGTGCGCCGCCACGTCCACGCGGAGCTCGCGGCAGAACACGCGCTTGCTCCGCAAGAGCTTCAGCACCTCCTCGAGCGCCTCGGGCGCGCCCGAGATGACGCTCGCCGTCGGGGCGTTCGAGCCGGCGACGCTGAGGCGATCCTCGAAGCCGGCGATCGCCCGCTGCGCCGCCTCCATCGGGAGCTCGACCGAGGCGGTGCGGCCCTTCCCGGCCAGCCGCTTCATGAGCCGGCTGCGGTGATGGATGACCGCGAGCGCGTCCTCGAGCGACAGGGCGCCCGCGATGTGCGCCGCGGAGACCTCGCCCATGCTGTGCCCGACGACGCTGTCTGGCACGACGCCCCACGAGCGCCAGAGCTTCGCGAGGCCCACCTGCAGGGCGAAGATCGCCGGCTGGGCGATGTCGATCTCGCCCATGCGCGACGTCGCCTCGGGCGCGTTCCAGATGGTCATGAACGGTGTGTCCGTCCACGGATCGAGGATCTCCGCGCACTCCTTCAGCGTGTCCCGGAACACGGGCTCCTCGCGCAGGAGATCGCGCCCCATCCCCCACCACTGGCCGCCGGTGCCCGAGAACACGAACGCGAGGCGCGGCTCCGCCGGGCGCCGCGCGCTGGCGGAGCGCAGGAGGCGCGCGTCCTCGTTGCCGTGCAGGTGCGCGCCGAGCAGGCTCGCCAGCTCGTCCCGCGAGCTCGCGAGGGCGGCGATGCGGTGCTCGCCGGACGCCTGCGAGCTCGCGACCTGGCACAGCGCACCGAGGCTCGGGCCGTCCGCGCTCGCGGCGAGGGACCGGCACGCGCTCACGCGGCGCCGCAGCTGCTCGGCGGTCTCGCCAGCGAGCAGGAGGAGCTCGCTCTTCTTGCCGGACTCCGGCGCGGCCGCGGCCAGCGCCACCTGCCCGAGCCACGGGCCAAAGCCGCGCGGGCCCACCATCTGCGACGGCGGATCGAGCCAGAACCGCTTGCGCTGGAACGGGTAGGTCGGCAGCGGGATGCGCCGCACGTTCCGGGTCTCGTACAGGGAGCGGAAGTCGATGCGCTCGCCGCGGGTCCACCGGGTCGCGAGCTCCTGCAGCGCGGCGAGATCGATCGGCAGCTTCGGCCGAAAGCGCGTCCGCGGCGACGGCAGCTCCGCGGTGTTCCCCACCGACCAGGCGGCGCGCGCGTGCGAGTGGCCCTCGGCGGGCCCGAGCGCGCGCAGGAGCTCGTGCTTCGTCGTGGTCACGCACGCCCAGCGGTGCCGGAACGCCTGGCGCCCGGTGTTCAGCGTGAACGCCACGTTCCCGAGCGGGGCCTCGATGTGGATCATGAGCCACTCGGCCAGCGCGGTGCGCATCTGCGCGAGGGACTCCGCGCTCTCCGCCGAGAGCGTGAGGATCTCGAGCCGGCCGGCCGTCATGGAGACGTCGTGCGGCTCCCACGCCTCGAGCACGGCGTGGGCGTTGGTCCCGCCGATGCCGAACGAGCTGACCGAGGCGCGGCGCGGCCCGTCCATGCGCCACGGCGTGACGCGATCGGCGACGAAGAACGGCGTGCTCGCGAAGTCGATCTGCGGGTTGGGCTCCGTGTAGTGCAGGGTCGGCGGGATCTCGCCGTGCTCGAGCGTCGCGACGGCCTTGATGAGGCCGGCGATGCCCGAGGCCTCGACCAGGTGGCCGAAGTTCGACTTCACCGAGCCGATCGCGCAGGTGCCCCGCTTGGGGCTCCCGCCGAACGCGCGGGTGAGCGCCTCGATCTCGATCGGGTCGCCGAGCGGCGTCCCGGTGCCGTGCGCCTCGACGTAGCCGATCGTGTCGGAGCGGACGTCGGCGTAGACCATCGCCGTCGTGATCACGTCGGTCTGGCCGCGGCCGCTCGGCGCCGTGTAGCCGATCTTGTGGTGTCCGTCGTTGTTGACGGCCGTGCGCCGGATGACGGCGTGAATATGATCGCGGTCGCGGACGGCGTCCTCGAGCCGCTTCAAGACGACGAGCCCCAGGCCGTAGCCGCGCACCGTCCCTTTCGCGCGGCGATCGAACGGCCGGCAGTGGCCGTCCGGCGAGAAGATCATGCCCTCCTGGTAGAGGTAGCCGGTCTTCTGCCGCGCGTCGATCGACACGCCGCCCGCGAGCGCCATGTCGATGTCGCCGTCGAGCAGGCTCTGGAACGCGTAGTGGACGGCGACGAGCGACGTCGAGCACGCGGTCTGGAGCGAGACGCTCTCGCCGGTGAGGTTCAGCTTGTACGAGGCGAGCGTCGTCAGGTAGTCGAGGCCGCCGCCGACCAGCACCTGGAACTCGTCGGCGGGCGTCACCACCTGCGCGGCGGCGCGGGCCGTGTAGCTGCTCGCCCACGACCCCGCGTAGCAGCCGATCACCGCGCCGCGAGACTCGCCGTCGCCGTACCCCGCGCTCTCGAGCGCCGTCCACGCGCACTCGAGGAACAGCCGGTGCTGCGGGTCCATGAGCGTCGCCTCGCGCGGCGAGATCTTGAAGAACGCCGCGTCGAAGAGATCGATGTCATCGATGATGGCACCCGCGCGGACGTAGCTCGGATCCCGGGCGAGCTGCCGGAGATCGGGCTCGATCTCGTCCTCGGAGAAGAACGTGATGCTCTCGCGCCCCTCCTTGAGGTTCCGCCAGAACTGCTCGATTGTAGGCGCACCCGGAAAGCGGCAAGCCATGCCGATGACCGCGACCCCGGATGCGATGTCTCTCATGGTTCGTTCTCTGACTTCTGCCGAGCGAGTCTGGCCCTGAGCTCCTTCCGGCGCGCCGCGCGATCACGCGCGTCATCCGGCTCCGCCGCCGCCGCGTTCTCCTCCTCGTGTACCACGCCCCGGATCCCGTCGAGGAGTCGCGCGAGGCTCTCCACGGTCGGGCTCTGGAACAGCTGGGTCACGCTGAGCTGGATCGAGAAGTGCTTGGCGATCATGCCTGAGACCTTCACGAGTAGAAGCGAATTACCACCCAAGTCAAAGAAGTTGTCTTCCACACCGATCTTCTCGGCGGCGAGCCCGAGCGTCGTTGACCACATCCCGACCAGGATGCGCTCGAGGTCGGTGCGTGGCGCCAGGAGCGTGCCGGTCTCGCGGATCGCCGCGTCCGGGTCCGGCAGCTGCCGGCGATCGACCTTGCCGTTCGAGCTGAGGGGGATGTGGTCGATCTCGAGGATGCGCGACGGGACCATGAACTCCGGAATCTTCTGCTTGAGATAGCTCCGGATATCGGGTTCGGAAAAATCTGTACCTGCCTTGCACACGACGTACGCGAGCAGGAAGCGGTTGCGCACCTCGATGCTCGTGCCCGTGCCCGCGTCGTTCCAGCTGCGCCAGGTGCGCGCCAGGACATAGCAATCTCCGACGCACGGATGCTGCCGGAGCGCCGACTCGATCTCGCCGAGCTCGATCCGGAAGCCGTTGATCTTCACCTGGGCGTCTTCGCGCCCGAGGAACTCGATGACACCGTCCTCCATGTAGCGGCCGAGGTCGCCGGTTCGGTAGAGCCGTTCGCCCGTGCGCGGGTGGTGGAT
>Ga0247790_10000115_pt1 | contig 40870 bp, 38 predicted proteins | sample UWRJS171409R4_FD_179913 | JGI IMG/M metagenome (GOLD analysis project Ga0247790, IMG submission 179913) | Soil microbial communities from Arlington Agricultural Research Station in Wisconsin, United States - UWRJ-S171-409R-4 | ecosystem: Environmental > Terrestrial > Soil > Agricultural land...
TGGCGGCTGGGCGCGATCCCGCGATCGGTGCGGCTCTCCCCGCCGGCGTGGTCGCTGCCGAAGGAGGAGCTCCGGGCGGCGTTCTCGGGCAAGACGAAGCTGCTGGTCCTGAACACGCCGATGAACCCGACGGGCAAGGTGTTCACGCAGGACGAGCTGGCGTTTCTGGCGGCGCTGCTCGAGGAGCACGACGCGCTGGCGGTGTGCGACGAGGTCTACGAGCACCTGACGTTCGGCAGCGCGGCCCACGTGCCGCTGATGACGCTGCCGGGGATGCGCGAGCGCACGGCGCGCATCGGCTCGGCGGGCAAGACGTTCTCGCTCACAGGCTGGAAGGTGGGGTACATCACCGCGCCGCCAGCGCTGATGCGGCCGATCACGAAGGCGCACCAGTTCGTCACGTTCACGACGCCGCCGAACTTGCAGCACGCGGTGGCGGCGGGGCTGGGGTGGGGCGACGCGTACTTCGCGGAGCTGGGCGCGCCGCTCGCGCGGAGCCGCGATCGGCTGGGGGCGGGGCTTGCGGCGCTGGGCGTGCCGACGCTGACGTGCGAGGGGACGTACTTCTTGGTGATGGACATCGAGAAGTGGCAGCGGGCGGATGAGGACGATCTGGCGTTCTGCAAGCGGCTGGTGGTCGAAGGCGGCGTGGTGCTGATCCCGATGAGCGCGTTCTATGACGGGGCGCCGCCGCGGAGCCTGGTGCGCGCGTGCTTCTGCAAGAAGGACGCGACGATCGACGAGGCGCTGCGCCGGCTGGGCACGGCGCTCCGCTGAGGCGCGTCGCGGCGCGGCGCGGCGAGCCGCGCGCGGGGCGGCGCTGTCCGGGCACGGGTGGTGATAGCGTGGGCAGGTGATCGCGGTGGCCGCGCTCGCGATGGGCCTCGCGCTCGTCACCTCGATCGCCTGGCGCTCGGCATGGGCGCCCGCGATCGGCGCGCTGGCAGGTGTGGCGGTCGCGCTCGTGGGCGGCGCCGCGGGGCGTGACGACCTGGCGCACGCGCTGAGCGACGTGTGGCGGCCGCTGATCGTGATCGTCGCGGTCATGGCGACGAGCGCGTGCGCGGCGGAGCTGGGCGTATTCGCGCGGCTGGCGAGCTGGATCGAGCCGTATACGCGCGGCCCGGTGCGCCACGCGTTCCGCGTGACGTTCCTGATCTCGGCGGTGACGGCGGCGGTGCTCTCGAACGACGCGGCGATCCTCCTGGTCACGCCGGTGGTGCTGGACCTCTTGCGGGCGGTGTATCCGAAGCGGAACCCGAAGTTCGTCGTGCCGTTCGCGTTCGCGACGTTCGTCGCGGCGGGGGTGGCGCCGCTGCCGACGGGCAACCCGATGAACCTGGTCGTCACGGCGCGCGCGGGGATCGACTTCCACGCGTACGCGATCCACATGATCCCGGTGGCGATCGCGGGGTGGGCGGCGGCGTACGCGGCGCTGGCGTGGTGCTTCCGCGGAGTGCTCGCGGACGAGGCGCCAGCGCTCGGCGCGGCGCCGCCGGTGGTGCGGCTGGGTCGGCCGGCGCGCATCGTGCTCGCGGTGACGGCGGCGAGCATCGCGTCGTACCCGGTGCTGGCGCTGGGGGGCCTGCGGCCGTGGGTGGTCGCCGCACCGGCGGCGATCATCGCGGTGACGGTCGCGCGGACGGCGGGCGTGCCGCTCCGGCGCGTCGCGGCAGGCGTGAGCTGGGAGCTGGTGCCGTTCGTGTTCGGCGTGCTGGTCCTCGCGACGGCGCTGGCGCGCGCGGGCGCCACGAGCGCTCTGGCGGGGCTGTACGCGGCCTCGCCCGCGCCGCTGCCGACGGTGGGCGGCGTGGCGGCGGTGGGCTCGGCGCTGGCGAACAACCACTCGGTCGCGCTGGTCCACTCGATCGCCCTGGCGGGCGCGCCGGATCGCCTGATCTACGCGGCGCTGGTGGGCGGCGATCTGGGCCCGCGCCTCCTGCCGATCGGCTCGCTGGCGGGGCTCCTGTGGCTACACGCGCTCCGGCGTGCGGATGTGCACCTGCCGCTCGGGACATTCGTGCGCGTGGGCGCGGTCGTCACGATCCCGTCACTGGCGATCTCGCTCGCGGTGCTCTGGCTGGTGACGTGAGCGCTGCGGCGCGGCTACCACCAGAGCGGGACGGTCATCGCGAAGCCGCTGGCGAACGCCGCGAGGCAGCCGAGCGCGAGCCTCAGGTACGACGGGCGCGCGATGCGGACGGTGCCGGCGGCGAGCTGGGGCGCGGGATCTGCCTCGTCATCGAAGTCATCGAAGTCGTCCCCTTCGGGGCGGACGATGGCGTCGAAGTGCTCGGTGCTGACGGCATCGGCCTCGCTGAGCTCGCGATCCCGGCGCAAGAGGTCGACGAGCTCCACGGCGGGCATCTCCGCGGTCCGGGGCTGCGCAGGCATCTGCGACGTCAGGTTGACGAGCTCGCCGAGCTGCTCGCGGCGCATCCTGAAGGTGGGGTCCGGGTCGTCCCGATGCATGGCGGAGAGACCGTTGTGCACGCGATGTGCCGCCGCACGTGAGGGCACGCGCGGGTGGCAAGGGATCGAAGATCGGGCCGGCCGAGCGGGTGAGCAGACCTGCCACCGAGGAAGCTTCGCGTGCTCTGCGGCGACAGCGCGCTCGCCGGGCGCGCCCGTCGAGAACGGATACGGAACTACCTTGTTTCCCGAGGAGGATTCGCAGGTCCCGTTTCTTGGGAAGCGCTGATACGGAATCTTGTCGAGCTTTATGCGCAGGAGGCGCGCAGGAGGCGCGCAGGAGGCGCGCAGGAGACGAATCGCAGCGGGGGGCGCGCCGTCGCCGGAGATGCCTCGTGTAACGTAGGCGACGATCATGCCGCGCTACGAATTTTCCGAAGGCTCGTCGAGCAAGTTCTGGGAGATCACCCTGTCGGGTACGTCGTTCACGACGACCTACGGCAAGATCGGCGCGAAGGGGCAGACGACGCTGAAGACGTTCGGGTCGGCGGCGGAGGCCAAGCAGGAGTACGAGAAGCTGGTGGCCGAGAAGGTGAAGAAGGGGTACGCCCTCGCCGGGAAGGCCCCGAAGGGCGGCGCGGTGGCGCCACCGCCGGCCAAGGCGGCGGGGAAGGGCGCGGCGGCGGGGAAGACGCCGAAGACGCCGAAGGCGCCGAAGCCGGCGAGCGAGCCGGCGGAGACGCCCGCGGGCAAGCCGACGAGCGCGTCGGGCAAGCCGGGCGCGCGGTACTTCGAGCTGGTCGAGGGCTCGTCGGCCAAGTTCTGGGAGATCCTCGTCGAGGACGCGGCGGTCACCACGCGCTACGGCAAGATCGGCACCGCGGGCCAGGAGACGCTGAAGGAGCACGACTCCAAGAGCGGGGCGTTCAAGGAGTACGACAAGCTGGTCGCCGAGAAGACGAAGAAGGGCTATCGCGAGATCGGCGCGGGCGGCGCGGCGAGCGAGCCGCGCAACCCGGAGCTCGAGAAGGCGATCGAGGCGGATCCGTACGACGCGAGCGCGTACTCGGTCCTCGGCCACTGGCTCCAGGGCCAGGGCGATCCGCGCGGCGAGCTGATCGCGCTTTCGCTCGCGAAGAAGGACAAGCAAGCCAAGGCGCTGATCCAGAAGCACGTCGACTACTTCCTCGGGCCCCTGGCCGAGCACCAGAAGACGCACGACGGCGATGATGCCGAGGCGCTGGGCTGGGCGTATGGCTACATCCACCGGCTCCGGCTGTCGCACAACCATTACGCGGACAGCGAGTTCGAAGGGAGCCTGGCCGAGATCCTGGATCTGGTGCTGCGCCACCCGTCGGGGCGGTTCCTCGCCGAGATCACGTTCGGCTTCAACAACGATCCGAACGAGGACGATCTCCAGGATCTGATCGACATGCTCGTGAAGCGGGCGCCGCCGACGATCCGCAAGCTCCACCTCGGCGACTACAAGTTCGCGGGCGGCGGCCGGGTCGGCATGGGCGGCGAGGACACCGAGATCAGCTGGTACTCGATCGGCAACCTCGGGAAGCTGTGGAAGGCGGTGCCGGGGCTGCGGACCCTGATCACGCAGGGCGGATCGTCGGAGTCGGCGATGGGCGGCGGGCTCCAGCTGGGCAAGATCGAGCTGCCGAACCTCGCGCACGCGGAGTTCCGCACAGGTGGCCTCGAGAAGGCGAACGCCCGGGCGATCGCGACGGCGGCGATCCCGAGCATCGAGTTCCTCAACATCTGGTATGGCGACGACAGCTACGGCGGTGACGCGACGGTGAAGGACGTGGAGCTCCTGCTCGGGCGCGCGGATCTGCCGAAGCTGCGCCACCTGGGCCTCATGAACTCGGAGTTCGCCGACAAGCTGCCCGAGGCGCTGGTGAAGTCCAAGCTCCTGCCGCAGCTCCGCGAGCTGGATCTGTCGCTGGGCTGCATGACCGACGAGGGCGCGCGTGTGATCGCGCAGCACAAGGCGGCGTTCCAGCACCTCGAGAAGCTGAACCTGTCGCTCAACTACCTCTCGAAGGCGGCGATCGCCACCCTGAAGGGCGTCGCCAAGAGCGTCGACACGAGCCAGCAGCGCGCCGACGACGACCCGGAGTACCGCCACCCGACGGTCGGCGAGTGACGTTCGCCGTCATCGGCAACCCCGAGAACCGGCGCGTCACGATGTTCCAGGCGGCCCTCGCGGCGCAGGGCCTGCCGGAGGCGCGCGTGCTGCCGTGGCGCGAGCTCGCCCTGCCGGGCGCGCCGGCGCGCCTCGCGGGCGCGCTGCCGGACGGGACGATCCTGCGGATCGACTCGATGGGCGAGGACGACGAGGTGGAGCGCGCGCTGCTCCGCCGCGGCGAAGCGGCGGCGCGGGCGGAAGGGGTGCCGGCGATCAGCGCGCGCGCGCTCGGCAAGATCCCGCGCGAGGTGGGCCGGATCCTGTACCCGCGGCAGGCGCACCTGGGGTTCCTCGCGGTGCTCGCCGAGCTCGAGGCGGCGATCCGCCCGGCGTGGCGCGTGCTGCAGCCGCCGGCGGCGATCGCCGAGCTGTTCGACAAGCGCGCCACGTCGAAGAGGTGGCGCGGCCTCGGCATCCCGGTCCCGGACGCGCTCGATGACGTCCGGGAACCGGACGAGCTGCGCGTGCGGATGCGCGAGGCGGGCTGGGGGAGCGTGTTCGTGAAGGTGGCGTCGGGGAGCTCGGCGTCGTGCCTGGCGGTGTACGTGCTGCGCGACGCGGGCGAGCACGCGATCACGACGGTCGAGGACACGGGCCGCGCGCGCTACAACACGCGCAAGCTCCAGCGGGTGTCGGGGGCACGCCTCGAGCGGCTGCTCGCGTTCTTACTCGGCGAGGGCGCGCAGGTCGAGCGCGCGATCCCCAAGGCGCAGGTGGCGGGCCGCTACTTCGATCTGCGCGTCCTGACGATCGACGGCGAGCCGGCGTTCACCGTGATGCGGACGTCGCCGCATCCGATCACGAACCTGCACCTGGGCGGGCAGCGGGGTGATGTCGAGGCGCTGCGCGCGAGCGTGCCGGAGGCGGCGTGGGAGGCAGCGATGGCGAGCTGCCGCGCGGTCCAGCGGGCGAGCGGCGCGTTCCACGTGGGCATCGATCTGATGTTCGAGCCGGGGCTGCGCGCGCACCGCGTGATCGAGGGCAACGCGTTCGGCGATCTGCTGCCGAACCTCGTGCGCGACGGCCTCGACGTCTACGGCTGGCAGATCCGCCGCTGCCTCGAGGCGTCGCGCGCGGGCTGATCAGCGCGTCGGCGCGGGCGCGGGCGCGGGCGCAGCGGGCGTCGGCGCGGGCGCGGCGGGCGTCGGCGCGGGCGCGGGTGCGGCGGGCTTCGGCGCGGGCGCGGCCGCGGGGCCGGCGGGCTTCGGCGCGGCCGCGGGACCGGCGGGCTTCGGCGCGGCCGCGGGACCGGCGGGCTTCGGCGCGGGCGCGGCGGGCGCGGGCACGGGGAGCCCGAGCGGGCCGCCGGGGGCCAATGCGGGGCCGTCCGCCGCGCCGGAGCCGGGTGCTGCGCCGGAGCCGGCCTCGGGCGCGGGCGCGGGCGGCTTCTTCACGAGCTTGTCGCGATCGGCGGTGACGGCGCCGATGATCACCCCCTGGTTGACGACGATCGCGTGCTTGTGGCCCTGCTGGTGGACCCAGTAGGTGGTGTCGCCGTCGGCCACGACGGTGAGCACCACGGGCTGCTCGGCGCCTTTGCGATGGATCGTCAGCGTCGCGGTGGGCTTCGTGGCGTCGCGCTTGGGATCGGCGGGCGCGCGCAGCTCGATCGACGCGGCCTGGCCGACGATGCGATCGATCTCCTCGGTGTCGAGCGACTCGCCGGGGGCAAGCTTCACCGGCGTCCCGTCGATCGCGACGTTCCACGGCGGCAGCGCGGTCGCCCCGCCGGCCGAGCCGGAGCCTGCGCCCGCGGTCACGTCGCCGAGCGGCGCCGGGGCCGGGGCCGGGGGCGCGGCGGCCGAGCCGGCTGAGCCGGAGCCCGCACCGGCGGCACCGGCGCCGGGAGCCGGCGCGGGCGGGAAGCTGCGCCAGATCTCGATCATGTGCTGATCGCGCTGGATCGCGAGCCGCTCGACCTCGGCCACCGGGATGTCGACGTACTTCGTGCTCACGAACCCGGCGGGCTCGGCGACGAAGAACGAGACATCGGTGGCGGCGTACACGGCGTCGCCGCCGATGCGGATCGCGGTGCGGCGCGAGCCGACGGGGTTGCCGATCACGAGCGTCTTCTCGCCGGCCCCCTCGACGTCGAGCACGATCTTGCGATCGAAGTCGCGATCGGCGACGCGGAGCTGCTTGTGGCGCGCAGGCGATGTGGCGATCGGATCGCTGGCGGCGATCTTGGCGAGCGGCTCGATCAGGCCCTTCACCTTCGCGGCGTCGGCGGGATAGTCGGAGTGCGACGCGACGACCCAGTCCGCGCCCTTCTTGACCAGATCGACGCCGGGCTTCTCGGCGCCGGACGCGAACAGCCGGACGCGCGTCACCTTCGCGGCGTCGAGGCCGGTGAAGAGCGGCTTGTCCTTGGCGAGCTCGGGCTTGCCGCCGCGCAAAAACGTCACGGCCACGAGCACGATCTGCAGCGCGAGCAGGCCGAGCAGGATCTTGTGGAATCGGGTGAGCATCCTAGACCTCCTTCGCCGTGACGAGGGGCCTCACGGCGCGTCGCCGGAACCACGCGAGGCCGACGACGGCTGCGAGCGCGATGAACGCGATGATGATGTTCTTGGTCTGCCAGCCGCTGCGCGCGTCGGGATCGACGGTGATCGCGCGCGCGGCGGTGGTGCGGCCGCGGATCGCGAGCAGGTCGGTGTCGGCGAGCGCCCAGTCGACGGCGTTCTGGACGAGCTGGAGGTTCGACACCACGAGCTCCCAGTGGAGCTGCTGCGCGAGCCGGAGCACGTCGTCCGAGGCGAACGACGACGAGCCGAACACCACGATGCGCGTGCTGGCCGGCGAGCGCTCGAGCAGCCGCTTGTCCGCGGAGCCGGCGCCGGCGCCCGCCTCTCCTTTCTTCGCGACGCTGCTCGCGAACGCGCCGACGACGGCGACGGCGAGCGTCTGGGCGCTCCGCTGGTTCTCCGTGCTCGGTCCCGGAAAGCCGGTCTTGGGGAGGTCCTTCCAGTTGGCGACGCCGTCGGTCGACTTCGACGTCCACGCCTCGTCCGACGACCGCAGGAGCACATCGACGCGGTGCTCGTCGTCGCCGACCTTGGCCTCGGCGGACACGGGCGAGGCCCACGTCATCACGGTCCCGGGCAGCCCGCTCGAGATGATGCTCGAGCCGAGCTGGTTGTCGGTGATCTTGACGTGCATCGCGTAGGGGCCCTGCTGGAGCGTGCGGGGGCCGCCGGGGACCTGGCGGAGGCTGATGAACACCTCGTTCTTGGTGTCGAGCACCAGATCCTCGTCGATCTTGATGCCCCACTTCTCGAGCGCGGCCTCGAGGCCGGTGGTCACCTTCTCGAGCCCGGGGATGGTCTGCGCCATCGGATCGATCCGGAACCGGCCCCCGAGCACGACGAGCGCGCCGCCGCGCATCACGAACTGATCGATGCTCTCGGCGGCCTTGGCGTCGAGGTTCGCCGGCCCGCACAGGAGGAGGACCTGGACGTCGTCGGGCACCCGCGCGTCGAGGGCGACGGTCCGGACCTCGTAGCCGGACGAGAGCGCCTCCTGCAGCGCCTCGAACGTCTGCGGCGGCGGCACGCGCTGCGGGGGCGCGCCCTCGCCGAACATGAGCGGCGGCGGCGCGGGCGGGACCCACATGCCGACGACCTTGCGGAACCCGGGCGAGCTGCGCTTGAGCGCGTCGGTGATCGCCGACTTGATCGCGGCGTCGCCGGCGTCCGGCGGGGGCGTGGCGATCTCGATCCGGTCGCCGTTCTCGACGACGACGTGGAAGTAGAAGATCTTGTCCGAGCCGAGCGTCTGGTACGCCTCCGCGCCGTGCTTCTGCCGGATCTCCTGCATCTCCTGCCGGGCGTCGGGCGCCTGCGGGTTCGTCGCGAGCTTCGGCTCGACCGGGATGTACACGAGCTTGCCCTTGGCGTCCTTGACGAGCTCGTCGACGACCTTCTTGAGCTTCTCCGGCGTCTCCTCGAGGTTCTTGGGCAGGGTCTTCGGCGTCATGTAGGCGATCAGCCGGATGGGCTGCGCCGCCGACGCGAACAGGGTGTCGAGGCTCGAGAAGCCGGAGACGACCTTCTTGATCGAGCTCGTGAGCTGGTACTCGGGGTTCTTCAGCGTGACCTCGGTGTCAGAGGCGCCGCGGCGGCGCTCCTGGATCAGGTCGCGCAGCCCGAGCACCACGTGCTGATCGCCGTACTCGATCGCGATCGCGAAGTAGGCGTTGACGATCGACTGCTCGACGTTCGACTCGAACGGCAGCGGCGTCGAGTCGATGCCAAACCGCTCCTTGGCATCGGTCTTCTGCTCGTCGCTCTCGGTCGGATCGAGCATCTCGACGCGCACCTTGCTCCCGCCAGCGACGCGGTACTCTTCGAGCAGGTCGCGGATCTGCGGCACGAGCGGCGCGAGCAGGGGGTGCGTCTTCTCCGAGAAGTAGCCGCGGATGAGCAGCCGCTCGTCGAGCGCCGCCAGGATGTCCTTCGTCGACGACGACAGGCTGAACATGCCGCCCTGGGTCATGTCGATGCGCGCGCGGCCGATCGGCGCGAGCCAGAGGTCGAGCGCGAGCGCGTTCGCGGCGACGAGCACGACGCCGAGGACCGCGCCGATGCGGCGCCGGCGGGCGCGCGGGCCGCGGCCCCACGTGAGCCGGCCGAGCATGAGCACGTTGAGCGCGAGCCCGATGACCATGATGGTGCCGTAGTAGGCGAGGTCGCGCAGATCGAGGACGCCGCGCGCCACGCTCTCGAAGCGCGTGCCGGTGCCGAGCGCGCGGCCGAGCGCGCTCGATCCGTCGCCGCCGATCGCGTACGCGATCACGCACAGGAGCGCGGTGCCGACGAACGCGACGATCTGGTTGTCGGTCGCCGCCGACACGCACATGCCGATCGAGAGGTACGCGGCCGAGAGCAGGAGCGCGGCGAGGTAGCCGCCGAGCACGGGGCCGGTGTCGAGGTTGCCCATCATCGAGATCGTGATGGGCAGGCCGAGCGTCAGCCCGAGCGCGACGGCGATGAGCAGCACGCCGGCGAGGAACTTGCCGACGACGAGCTTCCACCGCGGCACGGGCAGCGTGAGCAGGACCTCGAGCGTGCCGGCGCGCCGCTCGTCGGCCCACTGCCGCATCGCGAGCGCCGAGACGAGGATGATGAGGAGCTTGGGCATCCACTCGAAGAGCGGGCGCAGGTCCGCGAGGCCGCGGGCGAAGAACTTCTCGTGCCAGAAGAACGTGTAGAGCGCTACGCCGAGGAACGCGGCCAGGAAGATCACCGCGACCGCGGAGTTGAAGTACCCGCGCAGCTCCTTCTTTGCGACGGTCCAGATCATGGCGATGCCTCCTCGGCGGCGCTGCTCTCGGCCTTGGGCGCCGGTGGCTTGGGGGTGGACGCGGGCACGTGGGCGTCGACACCATCGTCGCCCGCGCGCTGCGCGAGATCGCGGAACACGCGCTCGAGCGTCTTGGGCTCGGGCCGGAGCTCGCCGAGCTTCCAGCTCGTGCCGCGCAGCTTGTCGAACAGGGCGGGGCACAGCTCGTCTTTGGACGACGACGCCACGCGGAAGCGCTGGAAGCCGCCTTCGAGCTCGCCGGTGGGCTCGCCGATGGGCTCGACCTTGGTGACGCCGGGGACGCCGCGCAGGAGCTCGGCGACGCCGGTCGCGCCGGCCTCGACGGCCAGGACGGCCTCGTTCGAGCTGCGCAGGTCGGCGAGCTTGGCGTCGGCGCGGAGCTGGCCGCGCATGATGATGACGACGCGCTCGCAGGTGGCCTCGATCTCCGAGAGGATGTGCGTCGAGAGCAGCACGGTGGTGCGCTCCGACAGCCGCCGGATGAGGTCCCGGATCTCGGCGATCTGCGTCGGATCGAGGCCGTTCGTCGGCTCGTCGAGGATCAGGATGTCGGGCTGGTGGATGATGGCCTGCGCGATGCCGACGCGCTGGCGGTAGCCCTTCGAGAGCGTGCCGATCGTCTGCACGGCGCGGTCCTCGAGGCCGGTGGCGCGGATGGCCTCGATGGTGCGGTCCTGGCGGTCGGCGTACGGGACGCCGCGCATCGCGGCCATCATCTCGAGGTACTCCTGGACGAGCATCTCGCTGTAGAGCGGGGCGCTCTCGGGGAGGTAGCCGACGCGGCGCTGGGCGGCGAGCGGATCCTCGACGACGTCGATCCCGTGGATCCGGACGTCACCTTCGTCCGGCTCGAGGTAGCCGGTGAGGATCTTCATGAGCGTGGTCTTGCCGGCGCCGTTGGGGCCGAGCAGGCCGATCACCTCGCCGGCTCCGACCTCGAAGCTGACGCCCGAGAGCGCCTGGATACGGTCGTAGCTCTTGGATAAGTTCTCGATCTTGATCGCGACCATGGCGCAACTCCCAACAGATCAATGGACGGGCGGAATTTCCTCCACCTCCCGCGGAGCAGCAATCAGAAGGTCGCGATTTTGCTTGGGCGGTGCGAGAAACTACGGCGCCGGGGGCGGGGCGGGGGCGGGGGCGGGGGCGCGCTCGATCAGGGCGGCCTCGCGCTCCATCCACGCCTTCATCCAAGCGGTGGAGCGGTAGCGATCCCAGAGGTCGGCGGCGACGGTGATGACGGGCGGGGCGCCAGGGGGGAGGCGCGCGGCGACGCGCAGCGCGGCGACGACGTTGACGCCGGTCGAGCCGCCGACGGTGAGCCCTTCTTCCTTGACGAGGCGCTCGACCATCGCGAACGCCTCGGCGTCGCTGACCTTCTCGCCGAGATCGAGGACGTCGCGGTGGAGGTTGCTCGGCACGCTGCCGGAGCCGATGCCCTCGACGGCGTACGGGCCGTCGGGCCCGAGCGTGCCGGTGTTGACCCAGTCGGCGAGCGACGAGCCGACGGGATCGGCGAGCACGATCTGGATCTTCGGATCGTGCTCTCGCATGCGGCGGCCGACGCCGGTGAGCGTGCCGCCGGTGCCCGACGAGCACACGAACGCGCTGAGGGTGCCAAAGCCAGCGGCCTGGATCTGCTCGATGAGCTCTTGCCCGGTGCCGCGGTACTTCGCGGTGCCGTAGTGCGCGCCGATGTTGGCGGGGTTGTGGAACTGGTTGGTCAGAAACCAGCCGCGCTCCTCGGCGAGGCGCGCCGCGACGTTGCGGAAGTTGTGCGGCGCGGACAGGGGGCCGTTCGGCGTGATCATCACCTCGGCGCCGAGCTGACGGAGCGCGACGCGCTTGTCGACGGCCATCTTCTCGGGCAGCACGCAGACGCAGCGGTAGCCGCGCGCGGACGCGAGCAGCGCGAGGCCGACGCCCGTGTTGCCGGCGGTGCCCTCGACCATCGTGGCGCCGGGGGTGAGGATGCCGCGCTCCTCGGCGTCGACCACGATGGCGCGGGCGGTGCGGTCCTTGATGCTGCCGCCGGGGTTTAGGTGCTCGCACTTGATGAAGACCTTGACCGGCAGCCCGGCCGTCACGCGCGTAAGCTCGACGAGCGGGGTGTTACCGATCGCGTCGATCACATCCATGTGCGCGAACATAGCACCCGGCAGCGTCGGGCCGGCGTCGAGCCGACGTCGAGCCGGCGGTGGGCCGGCGTCGAGCCGGCGTCGAGCTGGCGGTGGGCCGGCGTCGAGCTGGCGGCCACCCCAGGCTTGGCCGGGGGTTGGGGCGGCGCCGCCCCAGGGGCGTCTTCGTCGACGAGGAGTTGGCCGTGGCACGCCGCGTGGACTTACAGCGGGCATGCAGCTCGATATGTTTGCACTCAGCATCTCTGGTCGTCGCAACAACAACGAGGACGCCATCTGCGCGGCGCCGGAGCTCGGCCTGTTCGTGGTCGCCGACGGGATGGGCGGCTACGAGGGCGGCGAGGTCGCGAGCGCGCTCACGATCGAGGCGATCCACGAACTGGTCCGTCGCACGGCGGGCGACGCCGACGTGACGTGGCCGTACCGGATCGATCCCGAGCGCACCGTCGGCGAGAACGAGCTGATGGTGGCGACGCGGCTGGCGGCGGATCGGATCGCGGCGCGGCGCACGGGCGCGCTGTGCGAGATGGGCTCGACGGTGGCGGCGGTGCTGCTCACGCGCGAGCACGCGGTGATCGCGCACGTCGGCGACAGCCGGGTGTACCGGCTGCGGGACGGCGCGCTGGCGCAGCTCACGGTGGATCACTCGCTGGTCTCGCAGCTGGTGGCGAACGGGATGTCCGCGGAGGACGCGGAGCGGAGCCCGTGGCGCCACGTGATCACGCGGGCGCTGGGCACGTCGAGCGCCGATCCGGAGGTGCAGCGCGAGCCAGCGCACGCGGGCGACGTGTATCTGCTCTGCAGCGACGGCCTGTCCGAGGTGCTGGAGCCGTCGGAGCTGGCGGCGCTGCTCGCGCTGCCGGCGGAGGACGCGTGCCGCGCGCTGGTGGCCGCGGCCTACGAGGCGGGCAGCCGGGACAACATCTCGGCGATCGTCGTGCGGTGCCTGTAGCGGCGCGAGGGAATTCACAGGACGTACGCGGTCTTGTTAGCCTCGGCGGCCGGTGACAAGCTTGCTCAGCTTCCGTGCTGGTGAGAGACATCCATCACGACGCCGTGGTCCAGGCACTGACCGCCGACGGTTGGATCATCACGGACGATCCACTGCGCCTGGCCTACGGCAGGCGCGATGTGTATGTCGATCTGGCGGCCGAGCTGCCGATCGCGGCCGAGCGAGACGGGCAACGGATCGCAGTTGAGGTGAAGAGCTTCAGTGGCGCGTCGAACATCCGCGAGCTGGAGCTCGCGGTCGGGCGGTTTGTGGTCTACCGCGAGATCCTGGCGCGTATGGATGCACAGCGGCAGCTCTATCTAGCAGTGACGATCGGCATCTATGAGACCCTGTTTCACGAGCCGATCGGGCAACTCATGATCGAGACCCAGGCGCTCAAGCTGCTCGTCTTTGATCCCGTGATCGGGAGGATCAGTCGATGGATACGATAGAGCAGTACCGTCAATGCATCGAGCGTGTCATGCGTGGCTATCAGTCATTCGGCACGTCGCAGAAGGGCGTGGAGGCGGTGCTGATCATCGACGCCGACCGGTCCCACTTTTTGCTCATGTACGTGGGCTGGGATGGATGGCGCCGGGTGCACCATGTGGCCGTTCACGTCGAAGTCCGCGGCGACAAGGTCTGGCTGCAATGTGACAATACGGATCTCGTCGTCGCCGAGGATCTCGTCGCCGAGGGCATCCCGAAGCAGTCGATCGTGCTCGGGTTTCGAGAGCCCGAGATCAGGAAGCATACGGAGTACGCGGTCGGATAACGGCCTCGAGTCGAGTGCGGCAGCGGGGCGCGCGGCTAGTCGCTGGCAAGCACAGAGCTCGTGGATCACTCGACGTGGAGCGCGATCCGCAGCGCCCGTGCCAGATCGTCGAGCTTGTCGGCCGACAGTGTACCGACGTAGTCGGTCAGGCGGCTCTTGGGGAGACTCACGAGCGCGTCGCACAGCACGGCCGAATCGTGCTTCAACCCCTCATCCGTGCCGACGTGCACTTCGGTTTCGATCCCGTGGCGTTGCGAGTGGACGGGTGCACAGATCACCGCGGAGAAGCGAGACGCGATCAACGTCGGCCGGCTCACCACCAGGTAGACGCGAGCGCGTTTGGGATCCTCTCCGGAATTCCGCACACGATACAGATCGCCACGCTTCAAAGGTCGACCTGATCCGCGAGGACGCCCTCCATCGCCCGGTTCAGATCATCGGCGCTCGCGTTGATGATCTCGAGGTCACGAGCGTCTCGGCGCGCACGTTCGCTCCGGACCAGGTATTCGAGGACCGCGGCCTCGATGATGGCCGACCGACTCAGCCCCTTCTTGGCGAGGCGATCCACGGCGCGCAGCGTCGTCGACGACAACGTGATCGAAGCTTTCACCTTCATGCTACCCGTATCCTACCATGCATCCTACTCCTCTCCTACCATCGGCCGGGGTCGACTTCGATGCAACGGCCGGCGACCGGCAACGTGATGCACGGAGACGGCGATGGGCTCAGTCCTCGCCGACCAGCTTCACCTCGAGCTCCAGCTCGATCGCGTGGACGCGGAGGACTTCGGTCCGGACGCGCGCGATCAGCGCCAGCAGTTGCGTAGCCGTCGCGTGGCCAGGAAACGCAGCGGAAGGTCACTGGCGGCACAAACGGTCGAGTCCGGCCTATGTCTACGGTCTTGCCGGATCCCGTAGACATAGGCCGGGGTGGGGCCGACGATTCTTCCGGCGTCTACTACGACAAAATCCTTATGGTTCGCGAGGGACCTCATCGACGATCTCGCTCCCAGGTTGGTGCTCGTGGTCGGGATCGCCGGCGGGCTTCCCTCGGACGACGTCAAGCTCGGCGATGTCGTCGTCTCCACGCGGATCCACGATTTCACGGTCGAGGCACGAAAGGCTGACCAGGATCCCGCGTATGCCGTCACGGGTGGTCCCGTCGGCCAGGCGCTGGCAGCTGTCGTTGCCAACCTGGGTCAAGGGGCCGTCCGGAAGACAACTCCGACCGGGCCGTTATCGGCCCAGGGGGCCAGCGTATACAGACGATCGCTGATCTCCATGCGCCAGCGTGCCGTGGCACCACCGCCGAAATCTTGATTTCTGGTGATCGCATGCTGATGAAGAGGCCCGGAGGTGTCTATAGCCATGATCTTGAGCTCCTTGCTAAGCAGGAAGCTCTTCCCGTCGTTGACAGGCTGCGCTACTCGCACGTAGAACGTCCGCCCGATATCGTATTCAGACAAGGCCGACGTCAGATCATTGCAATCAGGACACGCCTTGACGGCGTCCCAGATCTTGGGAACACATTTGACCTGGGCTGCCAGCTGCAACACCAGAGTTTGCTCACTGTACCGGGTGGCTGCCGCGGGCAGGATCTCCGTGGGGTTCTGATAGATCCAGCGATCAGCCTCATCATAGTTCGTCCCCCGGAATACCTCTCGATTGTGAAGCGCCGTGCGGCTTATCCATCGGGAGGGGCTGCTGATCTGGATGATATTATTCACCCTCTCAACCGGTATCATCGCCGCGCCCGAGTAAAGATACTCCAGGGCGACGCTGTCGATATTAGCATCGTCAACTGTATCCAGCTGGTCGATGTACTCGAGTTCGTAGTTCTGCACCCATTTGGCCGAAACCCTGCTCCTCGAGCCTTCAAAAAGCTCTTCGGTCGTCGTTGGTATTCCAGTGAAATTATTATAATAGAGCTGAGTGGCATAGGCTGTCGATGTATCGTCAAAGCCACTCAGCGTGGCACAGTTGATATACTGGAACGCATTGCAGAAATCCGAGGCCGGAACCCCCAGGATCGAGTCCTGTCCGATGCAGGAAGGTCGCTGGCCTGCCCAGGCGATCTCATTCAGTAGGAGCTGGAACTGATCTCGATGTTCGACAGGATGTGCATGAAAGTCTTGATCCGGCCCGGTAATGACGATCTTGCCCTTGTTATGATAGCCTGCGAGGCCAGCGACATTGCCATTACGATCCCACAAGAAGGGGGCCAACACGTTGGGATCGTAGCTCGGGAACGTGCCATGGCAGTTTTCCAGCTCCGGGTCTGATGCAAGGTTTTGGCCTAGCATCGAAGTACCCGGGTACCATGTGTCCAAGATCCAATTTCTCTCCGTGGCCGAGCATGAGGCCGTTGCGCCGACGATTCCAGCCCAGGTAAGGTCATTGAAATTGTTGTAGTCACCATCTACGATGAGACCGCCGCCCGTGTAGACGTAGTTATGAAGAACGCTATTCGTTCCGAGGTTGAGACTTCCAGAGGACGACCATTGAGTTAAGACGACATCGTAATTGTCCTGCAAGTCGGCCAGTGTCATCTGACCGAATTCAGTGACGCTGACGTGATCGACCACGCTCCCCGTCCGGCTGTTGACGAAGCCTTCACCCGACCAATCCAGGGGAACCCAGGTCTCCGTTGCGCGGGTTCCGCCGTTGGCACCTACCGTCAGGATCCGGAGTGGCGCGGCGCTGAAGGATGTACCATTGGAGCGTTCCAGGTGGCCATGATTGTCATCCATGCAGGCGTATTGAAGAAGCAGCAGCGAAGCTATGACGATCACGGCGATACAACGCATGATATCCCTCATTTCTATTCCCTCTTGACCGCCCAGAGCATTGCCGCGCCCCGAACTCCTGTCAATCGAGACACACTGTTGCACTCGACTTCGGTTGGTGTCGGATCGAACCCTACATGGATGCCGCACGGCGACTCATTCCTATCTTTGTGAGTGATCCCGACCAAGATTAGTTAGTTTCGGCCCGAAGTTGCTGTACCGGCTCGTGTTCTGCACGGCGGATCGTTTCGCGCTGGCGTGGGGACGTTGACTGCGGCGGTAGAGCACCAGCGCGGGTGTTACGTTGCACGCCCGTGGCAGTGAAACGAGGGCTCGTTGCACGGTGATTGGCAGCCGGTGTGGCTTGATGCAGGTTCGTTGCACGACGGTTGGCAGTAGCTCGTTGCAGACGGGTTGGCAGTAGGCGGACCACGATCACGGGCTGATCAGCGCGGCGTGGTTGGGTGATCGGCCGCCAGCACCGCGCGTCGCGGACCGGGCGGCGTTCGCGATCGAGTGACCGTAGGCGTGGGATCCGGAGCGCGACCGTCGGCGTGTCCGACAAGCTCCAGAGCCGCCCACTGGACAACTGAGGCGACAGCGCTACTCGAGGAACGTCCACGTATCGGCGCCGTCGAACCGTCGGACCCGCGCCGCTGCGACGATCGCGGGCTTCAGCAGGCGCGCGTTGACGCCCATGCGATCTAGAGCCGGATCGAGCGGCGACCAGTGCGTGATGCAGCCGCAGGTCGCGCAGTGATGGAGATCGAGCGACTTGTCACCCCACCGGTAGGTCACCGTCGGGCCGGCGACCCGGACCCGAGTCGGCGAGTAGTACGACCACAGCGCGCCGGTCCGGCGGCAGATCGAGCAGTTGCAGGACGTGAGCTCGAGCGGAGCGGCGTCCACCGAGAGCGTGACCGCGCCGCAGCGACAGGATGCGTCGACCATGCGCGCGCATCGTACCGCAGCGACGCCCCTAGCTCGGCAGGCGCATCGCCGTCCAACGCGAACCGGAATTCGCGGAGGAGCGCGCGGCAAGACGGTCCGCGCGTACACGGCCGAGGAGCTCGAGCTGATCTCGAGCTCGAGGCCGTACGAGCGGTGGCTCGCGAAGCACCCGGGGAGGTGGGAACGGTAATCGAGCTTTCTTTCTCCAGCACGGGTCCTTCACGCGACGCCATCGATCCGCACGTGGACCGTGACCCGATGGTTGCTAAAGTTCGCCCCCCATGTCGCTGATCAAGAACGCCATCGACTCTATCGAGCTTGGCGTCGAGGACTACGAGCAGACGAATACGGACCCCCGGCGCGCCGCTTCCGCGATTCGAAACTTCTTCGCTGGCGTTCTCCTCCTCCTAAAGGAAAAGCTGCGGCAGGAGTCGCCCTCCGGCAGCAACGATGCGCTGCTGTACGAAAAGATCGTCTACAAGCGTGCGCCCGATGGAACGATCATCTTCGTCGGTGCCGGGAAGAAGACGGTCGACGTCGGCCAGATCCAGGAGCGCTACAAGAATCTTGGTCTCACTCTCGATGTCGTGCCCCTCAACGAGCTTCAGCAGATGCGCAACGACATCGAGCACCACGATGCTTCGAAGCATCCGCACGCGAAGGTCCAAGCAGCGATCGCGAAGACGTTCGTGCTGGTCGCGCGCGTCCTCGAGGATCATCTCGGTCAGAAGCCGAACACCGTGTTCAGTGGCGACGTCTGGCAGACCATGCTGGATGAAGCGCAGACCTACAAAGAGATCGAGGACCGCTGCCGCCAGTCGAAAGCCGGCCTCGTCGGCGTCCTCGATGCAGCTGAAGAACTGCTCGACGCGCTCGAGTGCCCCGACTGCGGCTCCACACTACTCGAGGCGACGACGGGCGACTACATCGAGAGTGAGTACGAGTGCCGTGTCTGCGGCAAGGCGTCTTCGCTCGAGGTTCTAATGCCTGCTGCGTTGAAGATCGCGTATGCGGGTGCTGCTTACGAGGCCTACAAGGACGGCGCGCCAGCACCGATCGGGACGTGCCCAACATGTGGCGCGGATGCGTTTCATGACGAAGATGACGTCTGTCTGGTATGCGGCGAAGGGCGGCCGTACTCGAATTGTGAGCGTTGCGACGCCAGCCTAAGCTTGGACGAGCAGGAAACTGGGATGTGCAGCTACTGCCAGCATATGTACGACAAGCTGATGAACGACGACGATTAGCACTACTGCGTCAGGGTGAGAGCTGGATCATTCCGAGCGTCGAGCAGCGCGAGCGCGACCGCGGCGGCGCGGCGGCGTGGATGGGAACCACTACGCGACCGCGAACCAGGAGCTCGGGCGGGCCGTAGGCCGACCCGGCCCGTGGCCCGTTGGATCGGCCATGGCGTTCGGCATGGCTCGCTCGCTCGTCCTCTGGGCCGCCGGCGCGCTCGCCGCCGCCTCCTCCCTGGGGCCGGCGTCCGCGGACGCTCTCATGCTCGCCGCCGAGGACGGCACGCCGGTCGTGGAGGGCATCGTGCTCCTGCCCAGCGGCAAGCCGGCGGCCGGCGCGCACGTCTCGCTGGCCGGCTACACCCACCGGGCCTTCGGGAACAAGCGCGGCTGGTGCGCCCACGAGCAGTTCGCGGTTACCGACGCGAACGGCCGGTTCCGGTACGCCGAGCGCGACGGGTTCTCGCTCGGCGGCGAGCTGCGTCTCGGCCTGTGGGCGCGCACCGCCGACGGCAAGCTCGGGACGGTGCGCGACGTTCGGCGCGCGGGCTCGTTCTCGCTGGTGCTGGGCCCCGCCAAGACGCTCGAGATCGAGCCCAGGCGCGTGCCCTCCATGCCGGTCACGTCCTCGGCCGACGTCGCCCTCCTGCAGGTGAAGACCGCGACCGGCACGCTGCGTACGCGCGTGGGGATGAGCTCGGGCTCGTCGCTGTCGTTCGGGGGCGTGCCGCCCGGGAGCTTCGTGGTGGAGGTCCAGGCCTGGTGCGGTCCCGATGCGCCCTGCGCCGGCGCGATCGCCCGCGGCCGCATCGACGCAGATCGCGGGATCGCGGCGCCGCCCGTTCTCCTCGAGATCGCGCCGTACGGCGTGGCCGAGGGCGTGGCCCTCGATCCATCGACCCGCGCGCCCCTCGCTGGCGCGCCGATCGCCTGCGACGACGGGCCGTGCGCCTGGGACACCGACGGGTTCTGGCCCGCGGCACACACCGGCCCGGATGGCCGCTACCGGATTACCGGTCTCGCGCCGGGGACCCACGTGCTGCGATTCGGCGACCGCGTGACCGCCGCGGTCGCCGTAGCCCCCGCCGCTCCGCCGCGCGCCGCTCCGGCCGATGGACCCGCCATCGCGAGGTGAGCGCGCGCCCGGCCGGCGGCCCGCACGACGATGTTCGTGAAGCGCGCCCTGCATGGAGAAGGGCAGCGAGTAACCATCTTCGGTTCCGCTCAACGATGACTGCCTCTCCCCAGCCCGGTGACCCCCGGTCGTGGGTTGATGAGTAGCCACTAGATATCTCATCGAGCGCGGCGCGGACCCAGCGAGCAAGAACAGGCTGGGGCTGACCTGCCAAGACTATCCAGCTGCCGGGACATTGAAGTAGTTACCATTACCTCCGGCACCCGAGCCCGCCAGGGTCAGGAGACGGATGAGGCGGCCGGCTCGGAGATTCTCTGTGACGAGGGGGCCGTCGCGGCGAGATCATGAAAAATGATCACCGGAAGTCACGGCGCCAACAGCACACGTGATATTCGCCGCCCATGCAGCGTCGTGACTTTCTACGTTGGTCCGCCACTGGATCGTGCGGACTCGTGCTGGGCTCCTCGTTCTGGCGGCGCGCGTACGCCAGCCCGGCGGTGCCCGGTCCGAGCCCCTATGGCCCGCTCTACGCCTCGCCCGACGCGAACGGACTTCGCCTGCCAGCTGGATTCAGCTCGCGGGTGATCGCTCGCGCCGGCAGCCCCGTGGCATCGACCGGCCTCGTCTGGCATGCCGCTCCGGACGGCGGCGCCTGCTTTCCGCGCCCCAACGGCGGCTGGGCGTACACCTCCAACAGCGAGCTACCGCTGACCGGCGGCGCGTCCGTGATCGAGTTTGACTCCGCCGGCAACATCATCGCGGCCCGCAACATCCTGTCCGGCACCACCAGCAACTGCGCTGGCGGGCCGACTCCCTGGGGCACGTGGCTGTCCTGCGAAGAGTGGGAGCTCGGCCATGTCTGGGAGTGTTTCCTCGACGGCAGCCCGGCGAAGGAGCATCACGACCTCGGCACGTTCGCGCACGAGGCGGTGGCGATCGATCCGGTCCGCCGCCGCCTCTATCTCACCGAGGATCAGTCCAACGGCCGGTTCTACCGTCACATCCCGAGCACATGGGGCGACCTGAGCAGCGGCAAGCTCTACGCGGCCCGCGTGAGCTGGGACAATAGCCAGCGGCTCGGCGGCACCGTGAGCTGGCGCGAGGTGCCGGACGACGTGTCGGCTCGCACCTGGCCGATCTCGACGTACACCACCGGCTTCAACGGTGGCGAGGGCTGCTGGTACGACGACGGCCTGATCTACTTCACCACCAAGGGCGACAACCGCGTGTGGACCTATGACGCCGCCACCGAGCGCATCGAGGTGATCTACGACGTGGCGTTGACCCCCGACGCCGCCCTCCGCGGGGTGGACAACATCGTCGTGTCGAGCTCCGGCGATCTCTATGTCGCCGAGGACGGCGGCGACCTGCAGATCTGCATCATCACGCCCGATCGCGTCGTCGCGCCGTTCCTCCAGCTCGAGGGCCACACCGGCTCCGAGATCACCGGCCCGGCGTTCAATCCCCGAGGCGACAAGCTGTACTTCAGCTCCCAGCGCGGCCAGAACAACAATGTGCTCAGCGGCGTGACCTTCGAGGTGACAGGCCCGTTTCGCAGCTGAGGTACGCCTGGACCTCGATCCGGCGGGTCGCAGCGGGACTCGCCCCGGAACGATTCGGACGGGTCACGGCCGGTAAGCGCCCGCACACGTCGGCCACGATGGAGTGCCGTGGATCGAGAATCGTGTCCCGCCATGTCGATCCGGCGGGGCCTTATTCGTCGTCTCAGCGAGCGTGCCGATGGGCACGCCGAACCATGGAGGATGTGATGAGACCCCGAATGACAACACGACGAGTTCTCCTGGCGTGCGGCTGCTCGATCGGAGCGATGGGGCTGGAAGGGTGCGCGGAGGCGCCTCCGCCCCCGCTGAGCCCCTCGTCCTTCACCGAGGCGCGTGAGCTGATGGCCGACCAGGTCGCCCGGGGGGCGTTCCCGGGCGCGGTGTGGCTGGTGGCGCAGGGGGGTGAGGTGGCCGTCGACACGGTGGGGGTGACCGCCATCGGCGGGGCAACCCCGATGCGCCGCGACACGATCTTCCGGATCGCTTCGATGACGAAGGCGATCACCGCGACGGCGGTGATGATGCTCGTGGAGGAGGGCAAGGTCGCGCTCGACGCGCCGGCGGAGCGCTGGCTTCCAGAGCTCGCCAACCGGCGCGTGCTGAAGCGCATCGACGGTCCGCTCGACGACACCGTCCCGGCCGACCGTGCCATCACCGTGCGGGACTTGCTGACGTTCACGCTGGGCTTCGGCATCCTGTTCGATGAGACGCCGCCCATCCAGCGCGCCATCGCGGAGCTGCAGCTGGTGAACGCCCAGCCCGTTCCGATGACGCCGCACGCGCCGGACGAATGGATGGCCCGCTTCGAGACGCTGCCGCTCATGCACCAGCCGGGCGAGCGCTGGATGTACAACACAGGCAGCCTGCTGCAGGGCGTACTGGTCCGGCGCGCGTCGGGCCAGGACTTCGATGCGTTCGTGCGCGAGCGCATCCTCGCGCCGCTGGGCATGCACGACACGGATTTCTTCGTCCCGCCGCACAAGCTGGACCGCTTCGCGGGCTGCGGTATCTACACCGATCCGCAGCGGGGGCCTACGCGGATGGACGCGGACGGCGCGCAGAGCGCCTATGCCGCCCCGCCCGTGTTTCCCTCCGGCGCGGCCGGACTGGTGTCCACCGTCGACGATTATCTGGTGTTTTCGCGCATGCTGCTCGCCGGTGGCGTGCACGAGGGCCGCCGGCTGCTGAGCGCGGACTCCGTTCGTGAGATGACGAGGGATCAGCTCACCGCCGAGCAGAAGGCCGCCTCGACGTTCTTCCCGGGATTCTTCGACACCCATGGCTGGGGCTACGGCGTCGGGGTGACCGTGGGCAGCGACCCGGTGTGGCCCGTTCCCGGCAGCTATGGTTGGGACGGCGGCTTCGGCACGTCCTGGATCAGCGATCCGACCCACGACGTGGTGGCGATCGTGATGACGCAATCCTCGGACTTCCTGTTCTCGGGCGCGCGCGAGGCGCTCTGGCAGGCGATCTACGCGGCGCTGCCCGAGCGATGAGGAGCCCGACGCAAGATACCGGGGCCGATGCCGCCCTCCCTCGGACCCGGACCGGGTTGCGCTCCGGTTGCTGTGCGCGGGCCGCGGCGTTCCTGCCGACGCTGCGGGCGCTGCGGGCCGCGCCGCGGTGCGCGATCGTCTTCACGCTGCGCGCCGACTTCAGCTTGGGCTTCGCGGTAGCAGGCGCTCAGAACGACCAGCCTGACCGAGACCCCGCCGCGTCGAACACCTCGACGAGCGCCGCGGTCGGGAGGGGGCGCCATCCTGGACGAGGTCCCACAGCTACCCCCTGGCGCGCGCGAGAGAGAGCCTCCGCGCGCCTGGCAGCCGCGCGGTCTCGTTCCAGGTACGACGTGCGCGGTCTCGCCGCGCGAGCACCGCGTGCGCGTTCTCGCAGCTCGCAGCTTGCAGCACCCGCGCGCGGCCCGCGCTACGGGAATAGCGTCCGCTCGATGAAGCTGGTCAGCGCCGCGCGCGAGCGCGGCGGCGCGGCGGTGTCGCCGATCGACCTCGGTTGAGCTACTCGACGCGCCTGATGCAAGGGCCGATCGGCGAGGCCCACATGCAGGTGCGGTCGGCGTTGCACGCCTCGTAGGTCTTGTAGCCGCCGCAGCTGACCGACGCCACCAGCGGCTGGACGCACGACTGCGCCGCGGGGCGCGCGGCAACGGGCGCGCTGGGGCGCTCGGCTGCGCACGCGGTCATTCCGAGGGTCATCACAACAAACACGAGTCGATTCATAGACGATCCTTTCTCCCGGTGCGTCGCAGCCTATCGGTTGCGCGCGCACGGGTCGAGCACGAACAGAATTCGAATGCCGGTGCCTCCGGGCAGCGCCGCGCCGACGGGCTGCTAGCTCGCTGCGGTGGCGTACGGGGGAGCGCCGAGTGGACCTCGAATCGTCGCGAGCGCCGGCGAGGACGCGCGTCGGGAGCGAACGGGACCGGGTCGGATCGTGAGCGCGATATCGGGCGATCCACCCTCGCAGCTGTTGGACGACCTGGTCGATGGACAGCTCCGCACCGAGGACCGTGAGCAGCCGCCTCAGTTCGACTTCGGTCGACGCGAGATCCGCACATCCACACGGCTGCAAAACTAATTGTCGCTGATCAGCAGGGCTGGATGGACGCGTCGCTGGTAGCAACCTCGGGCTGTTCTCGGTGACGTTCGTGCTCCGGATCCCGTAGACATAGGCCGGGGAGGAGCCGACGAGGCTTCCGGCGTCTACTACGAGGAAATCCTTGCGGTTCGCGCGCCGAGGGCCGAGACGCGCGAAGCCTGGGCGCTACGCGTCAAGGCGCCGACATGCGCGTGCGGCTGCGGGGGCAAAATCGAGGTGCTCCCGATGCACCGCACGAAGGGGGTGCCGAAGTTCATCCACGGACACCACCCGAACCCGCTGCGGCGCGGGTTCGAGGCGCTCAGGGGGCAGGGCTACAAGCTGGTCAGCGAGGTCGCCACGGAGCTCGGGGTCTCGGCGACGACGTTCCGGCGCATGGAGGAGGAGGGCGTGATCCCGAAGGCGAAGCGCGTCGACTTCGGGCGCGGCAGGAGCGTGCGCGTGTACAAGGCGGAGGATGTCAAGCGGATCGCGAGCTCGAAGCCGCGCGAGCGATGGCTCGCGAAGCACCCCGGCCAGTGGGCGCGGTAGTGCGAGCCAGACCGGCACGTACCATGGGTACGTCAGAGCCACAAAGCGGAGGTCGGCGCTCAGGACGAGCCCATGGATCCCACCGATCGCTGCACAGCGCAGGCGCACGCGCTGCGCGCCAATGCGGACGACATCCGCGCGGGCAGATGGATGCACACATGATGGTCAGGAAAGGGTTCCACGGTACAACCGGCCCGATGATTCCAGTGCCGCGAGCACGCCCAACATCGCGCTCGAGGACTAGGCGCTTGCCGACGTGGGGATCGAGACAGCGCCTCCGCGCAATGGCCAACGCACTCGCACGATCCGAGAAGTTCGAGCCCCCGCGCCACGTGTACCTGATCGCAGCGTACGCTGCGAACGCGCTCAAGATAGGTTCGGCCTTCGACGTCAGGCTGAGGCTGCGGGAGATTCAGTCGTACTGCCCGGTGCCGCTCGTCCTCGTCGGTGTCGTTCAGTGGGCCGGTGCGAAGGTAGAACAACAGCTCCATCGCGACTTTGCGGCGTTCCTCCTTCATGGCGAATGGTACGACGCGAACTTTCAAAACGAGATCACGCTGGCCTTTTCGCGGCTTGGCGCAGTGAGCTGGGAAGAGCACCGCGACCCCGATCATGCCGAACTCGGTCGGGTCCTTGGGCTCGGCGATCTCGATATCGACCACCCAGCGCCGCGCAGTCTCTCTCGAGAGAGGCTGCGTGACGGCGGCAATCGTCCAAGGTTCGTACGCCGAGTTCGTTAGGCACGGCCGGGCGGCACAGAGTCGATAACGAGCGGCGCCGCTCGACGATTTCGGCGAGGGCGCGCTCACTGGTGTCGCCGAGGCGGCAGGTGGCGCGGAGCACCGCGTTGATCATCTCGGCGTTGTAGTGCAGGCGGAACGGCTGGAGCCGGGCGCGCTGGCGCTCGCGGGCGGCGACGACGCGCGCGCGGAGCACCGATGAGGGTTCGCCGGGCACGGTGCCGCGGAACTCCACGGGTGAGACCGGACGTAGATCTGCAGATCGATTCGGTCCAGGAGCGGGGCCGGTGGAGGAGGTTATCCTACTGCCCGATTGGGTTGGATACCATGTGTCGTCGGCAGCTCGTCAGGCCAGATTCAGTCACCAGCCGGCCTCGGCGCGGAACTCGCCGAGCTTGCGAGAACGATCGGCGCTCGCGAGCACCATGATTCATTGACTGCCGAAGAGTTTCGAGTCGACTCCGAAGGACAGATCTACGTGTGGTCGAATTGCAGATCAATAGCCTCAGAATTCTGGTAGACTCCATCGCATGGATACGTTTGTAAGAGAACTGAGGCACCAATCTGCTTACGGCAGCGTGTTCGGCACGTACGTACTCGATGAGAACGGCGACCTGAACGCGCTCGTCACTACGTTCGAGCCGATTCGCGGACCGGAGCGGCCGGTAAACTACCGTCTGACCGGGATCGATCTAGGCGAATCGCTGGCGAACGAAGCGCTCGATGTCGTCATCAGAGACGAAGCTCGAAAGCCGACGGGCTGATGGTTTGCACCTGAAGCATCGAATGACCGCTTCGGGCGGTCGATCTCGAGGTCAAGCCGGAGCGGTACGTTTCTTGCCCGCGTCACGAGCGACATACGGTCCTCACAGGAAGAGTCCGCGAGTTTGCTTGTAACGAGCGGCCGATTTCACGCCTCGGGCGACGTGGGCGGACGCTCGGCGATGTACGAGAGCTTGCCGGCGAGACGCTGCTCCTTGGAGCGACCTCGTGGTCGCTTCGATCCAGCTTGACCGCGTGCGTGCGCGTTCTTGAGGAGGCGGGCGAGGCTCGATAGCTCAGCCCGGTCCAGGTGCCGATCGTCTCCGCGCCCGCCATTGCCGTCCCCTCCTCGGGTCAAGTCATCTCGTCACCCGAGTCGGTGGGATCGTTGAGTTGAGCGATCCCGCCCCTCCCCCCTAGAGTGAGTAGGGGGACGACGTCGGAACGTCCCTTGCGACGCTGCGGCCTCGTGTCTACGGATTGTGCGTTCGTCGGTTTGGTCCGGTGCTCAGTCACGCCCAATTCGGGGTGTGTCCTAGGCCCGCTCCGGGCCGGCACCAACGAAGAGGGAGAACGTCATGAAACCACAACAGATTGGGTCGACGGCCTGATAGCTCGTTGAGCAGGCCGGCGGTCCGACGGGAGAACCCCGTGACCGAACTCGTCCGCAACTCTTTCTTCCAGATCCAAATCCGTCTCGGCGGCGTCCGCGTCGGCCTAGCCGTCGGACTACGCGGGGGTGTCGTCGCCGTGCAGAGCACCCGGCACTGCTGGCTCGTCGTCGTGGGCCGGGTGGTCTGACGTGCCCGGACCGACACACGGCCCGAGGGCCCCGCCCCGGCGAGGGTGTCCCGCTGCCTGCTCGTCCTGGCTGGGCATCCGGTCGACGAAGGCCCGCGTTTTTGAAGGGTCGGTGCTCGTTTGACACCAGTCTCCTAGAGTGGTTGCGACGGTGATGAAAGTATGGGTACCCGGCGAGTGGCAGCACGAGGCGCCTCGCCGAGCCGCCGCTCGGGACGCCGACGACGCGCAGTTGCCTAAGCCTGTCCTGGGCCTGTGAACCGCGGTCCGAGTCCAGGCGCGAATCGGTCAATCTCGGCCCGCATGTCTTCGAACTCCTGCCATATCCAGGCCACGACACAGTGGATGCGTGTTCCACGGAAGGCCATCGGGACCTTGCGGCTGTTGCTAACAACGGAATGTTGGATCCCGACGAGGCGGAGCGATGCTGGAGACCATTCGTCCGAATTCGAGCCGCGTGCGTGCATGCGCCACATCCCGCAGCCGCTGATACCTCCGGGCTCCGGAACGTCCGCATCTTCTCCATCGGAATCGACACTCTCAGCGGCGAAGTCAAACGCGATCGTTAGTCCCTCAATGGCGCTGGCGAGCGGCTTTCCGCGAAGTTCGCTGCAGTAGTACAGCGCTGTCGACGTCACGACCTGCGCTGGCAGATCCTCATCGGTCAACGAGCCTGGGTAACCACACACCGAATACCAGCCCTCCGGAGGAGGCACATCGGTTAACTCTAGATGTTCGAGGCCCAGAAAGGGGCGATGCCGCTCGATGGCCGCGAGGCCCTCAGGTGTTAGACGCGCTATTCCGACGTCGACAAAACGTTCATCGCGCGAAACGCGCATGTGCATCGTGTTGAGATTGATCGCCTTGTTGGAATCCGTCGGGAATACGAGTAAGGTGTGCGTCTTCCGGCGGCGAAGGACATGCGCAGCAGATAGCAGGAATCCAACGCCGGCGATCTTCAGCAGCACTCCAGTACCGTGCGCGAGCGGAATGTTACGCGCCGCATCGAGCGCGTATACCGGCACTGTACGTTCGCGGATCCATGGCACACCTTCCTCCTCTAGCCGTCTGAAGAAGTCACGCACCGCGTCCGATCGAAATGCCATTTTATCCCTTCTCGACTGGGTGTCGACTCGATCACGCCGAGGTCGACCGCGAACCGCCGGCACAGCTCGACATTTTATCCCTTCTCGACTGGGTGTCGACTCGATCCTGCGCGCTTTATCGATGCGAACTTGATGCGGATCATCGAGAAACTGGGGTGCCCGCACGCTCTGGGCGTAGTTGACGCCGATGCCGGAATTGCTCCTGCCCCTCGCTGTTACGAGTTCGACCCCTGCGCCCCCGACCCTCGAAGAGCGAGTCGGGAAGCTCAAAGCGTTCGTCGATCGTCAGCGGACGCGTATGACGTACACGCCGGGCTGGTTCGGCGAGATGGAGACCGAGCTGCGACGGCAGGTGCGCGAGCTCGAGCGCGACCTGACCAAGGAGGCCATGGCGGCCCACGACGTCGACGCCCCCGCAGTGGAGATTGCCGGCATCGTGCATCGACGCGTGCTCCGAGCGGAGCAGACGTACATGACGACCGCCGGGCCGGTGACCGCCGAGCGGTGGCTGTATCGGGCTCGCGAGGACGACACCGCCCGAAGGCGTAGGAATCGAACCGGCCGAGTATATGGCCATTTAGGGCCATTTAAGGCGATCCTGAGACGGCAAGAACTCCGGCGGTGCTCTTGCCCAACGGTCGATCGCTGGGCCGCGTTGAGGTCTGCCCACTGGCTCGTGCCGCGTTGAGATGCTGCCAAGTGCTCGTACCCTCGGTAACCAGCACCTGCGCGGGCGACCACACCTCACCCGCCGCCTTGAGTACGCGATCAATAAGTTCTTCAGCAGTAACGTTGCCTCGGAAGCTGTACGAGTCGCGCGGTAGCTCGTACGACGCGCCGTCGGACGAGGTGATCGTCCTTTTGAAGCCACGCTGCTCCATAGCGCGATGAAACTCGGCATAGTTGTTCTCGCTGTGAAGCTGCACACGGATGACGAAGTTGGTCATGGCGTTCTCCTAGAAGCCGCGCATCAGGAGGCAGTCCGCGCGGTTGTTGCGTCGAGGTGTGAGGTAAATTCGGCAGGGCGCCTCCGACGAACCAGGTGCGAGGCGCCAGAACAGCTCGCCGAGCAATCAGGGTTCGCGCGGATGATCGGCTGCGCCTTCCGGCTGCCGCGTCAATAGCGAAGGTAGAGGGCATGCGTGTGATGCCAGAACTGGTATACGTCGTGACATCTGTGTTCTTGACGCGTGTCTACGCCATACCGGGCCTCCTATGTCTTCAACGTCTTCTTCAGGTCCTTGAGTAGCTTCTCGGCTTCTTCGATCGTGCGCAGTGTGTCCTCGTCACCGCGTAGATCGGCGAGCGCGGTCCACGGGTGTTTGCGGATCGAGTCGACGATCGCACCGAGATCACCAGCGAGCCCATTCTTGCGCTGTGCCTTCGGCGCGCCCTCCAGCTTCTCAAGCGCATCGTTGATCGTCGTCGTCGGCTGCAGGAAGCAGTCCTTCGCGACCGGGTCCTTGAGGATCGGGCGCAGGCGGCGAAGGTCCTTCGAGTTCGTGATCAGCTTGTCGTTGATCTTCTGCACGATCGTCTCGACAACCGTCGGCGTGACGAGGTTCTTGTTGATGCCGTTGATCTCACGCGCCCACGTGATCGACGCGCTCGGATCGCGGATGTTCTTCAGCCGCTCGGCGAGCTCGTAGACCTCGACGAGCTTGTCGACTTCGCGCACAGTGATGCCGAGGATGTTCGCTGCGCTCGCGCGCCCCACGAGCTTGACAAGCTGGCACGCGACCATCTCCTTCTCCTTGGCGTCCCATTCTTTACGCTGGCGATGGATGTAGATCCAGACGCGGAAGCGCTCCTCGTCGTCGAGAGTGTGCTCGGTGATCTCCGCAGGAAGGTTGCGGTACTGCGGCTTACTCTGCTCAACGAGAACCTTCGAGTTGGTCCAGCGACGATCACCGTCGATGATGCGGAACTTCGACGCGATCGCTGGATGCGGCTCGAGCAACAGCGGCTCGAAGATGCCTTCGTTCGCTTCGATCTGGCGCTGTAATTCGGGGTCCTCCTTTGGGCCAACGCGCGGCTGCTTATCGTTGGGAACGACGTCGTCGATGTCGACCGTGGTGCGACGTGTACGCAGCACGGTGCGCCCGAGACGACGCTCCTGCCAATCAGTTGCCGCGGCGATCATCGGCTTCGATTCCGTCCACGATGTCGTCGATCTCATCGGTGACCTGTTTGTGCAGCTTCTGGAGCTTCTGCATCGCGAAGCCGCGCTTCCTCCACACGCGCGCGTGCGTGTCCTGCTCCTCGGCGTCGATCTCGGCGATCTCCTCGGTCACCTTGTTGACATCGGTGAGTTTGCGGCGGAACGCGTCCGACGTGATGTGGTCGTACAGCAGCGCCTTCTTCTCCGCGCGCTGCTCACTGCTCAGCTTGTTCTTGAACATCCGCACCAGTGCATCCCGCAAGATACCGACGACCTCGACGATGCGTGCGGGGTGTACGAGCAACACGTCATCATGGCGATGGAGTTCGCTCGCGCCCTTCGGAAAGTGGACTGTCGCGACGACCGCATAGTCGGCGGTCTGCGCAGCGGCTTCGGCGTGCAGCTTCGTCGCGTACGAGGTCTGCCAGTTCCCGCGCATGCGCGTGTCGAGCAGAATCTTGGCGCAGACGGCGTTCTTGTACTTGATCTCGACGAGCACGTCGCCACCGCTGTCGTTCTTCTCGGTTTTCGGCAGCCGGATCACGCGGTCGCCTTTGAACTCGCCCTTGAGCGCCTCGACGATATCGATGTTGACGACCTCCGGATTCTCGTTTGCTTGCTCGGCGATCCTCTTCTGCAGATCCGCGATCTGCTTCTGCAGCGCCTTCGTCGCGTCCTGGTTCTCGGCCTTCTGCTTGACGAGCTGGGTTTTCAGCAGCTCGCGCTCGCGATTGAGTTCGGCTTGGTGCTTCTGCGCCAACTCTGCTTCGAGCTTCTTGCGCTCGGCGGTTGCGGCGCTCGTCGCCGCTTCTTTGAGCTTGCGATCGAATTGTTCCTTCTCGTCGTTCGCCTTGTCGAGGCTTTCGCGCAACGACTGGAGCTGGAGTTCGTGTGTCGCGCGTTCTGCCTTGGCCTTGGTCTCGAGCACCTCGCGCTCGGCAGCGAGCTTCGCGCGCATCTCCGCCTCAGCCTGCTGGAGCTGTCGCTTCTGTTCGTCGCGGATGCGCGCTTCGATCTGGAGGAACTTCGCGCGCGAGATGTGCTGCCCGCACCACGGACATGCTTCTTGCTGCTGAGCTACGGCGATCACTTTCGTAGACCTCGGAGTGATTAGGTCCCAATAGGACTAACTGGATCCAACGAACAGTTCAACCGTTCGTACCGAAAAGTTGCGCGTACCGCGAAGCTCGCCCCAATTGTCAATTAATTTCATAGCATTATGGACCTGGCGCCCATCGATCCAGTAGGGGTTCCCCGGAGGTAGCATCAACCCGGGGAGCCGAGGCAGAGCGAAGCACAAGAAGACATTCGCAGCCGCGGCATCGCGGCGATGGCATGTTCACCGGCGCTCCATTCTTCGACGACGCGCCGATCTGGAAGGCGATGGACAAGGGCAGCTTTCCCTGGCGCGTTTCCTTCGTGCCGCTCGGCGAGCTCCGCACCGGCATTCCGACGAAGGAGATCTCGTTGCGCGCCGGCCGGACGCTCCGAAGCACTGGTTCAATGACTTCATCCAGGCGAGCCATTCGCTCGACCACGGCGACTTCGAGGCGCTCCGCGCGCCGTTCGAGTCGGCTCAGCGGCTCGAGGCGGAGGTGGGGGGGGTAAGCCGCCGCGCGCTGTCGCCTATCGCGAGCTTACGGCAAAGATCCAGGGCTTCCCACGTCGCGCGCGGCGCACACGGGCGTGCCCGGTGGCGCATCGCGAGCTTACGGCGAAGATCCAGGGCTTCCCACGAGCGTAGTTGTGGACGTACGGCGCCACCGCGCCGGCAGACACAAGTAGACCGAGCCAGTGGCTCTCGGATAACCGGATCCGGGTGGACCGGCGGCGAGTGAGTAGTGACGCTCGCAGGACCCTTCAGAGCTGACGCACTCTCGATGCCGGTACGGCGTCAGTCCTCGTCGGGGCCGGCGAGGAGGCCGTGGCGGCGGGCGAGGGCGCGGAGGTGCTTGCGATCGACGCCGGACTCGCGCGAGGCGGCGGAGAGGTTGCCGGCGGTGCGGGCGAGGAGGTCGGCGAGGTAGCGGCGCTCGAAGTCGTGGAGGACGGCGGCCTTGGCGTCGGCGTAGGGCAGATCGCTGCGGACGGCGACGCCCTCGCCGGCGAGCGGCGAGGCGTCGATGCGGATCACGAGGTCGGCGAAGCGGCGCGCGCCGGGGGCGAGGGCGAGCGCGCGATCGAGGACGTTGCGGAGCTCGCGGACGTTGCCGGGCCAGCCGTGCGCGATGAGGCGATCGAGGCCAGGGCCGGCGGGCGCCTCGTCGGGGAGGCCGCGGCGGCGCAGGAGCTCGCGCCCGAGGAGCGAGATGTCCTCGCGGCGCGTGCGGAGGGGCGGCAGCGCGACGCGCACGACGGCGAGGCGGTAGAGCAGATCGGGGCGGAAACGGCCGGCGGCGACCTCGGCGTCGAGGTCGTCGCGCGAGGCGGCGACGAGGCGGACGTCGACGGCGCGCTCGTTGTCGCCGCCGAGCGGGCGGACGACGCGCTCCTCGAGCACGCGCAGGAGGCGCGCCTGCACGGTGGCCGAGATCCGGCCGAGCTCGTCGAGGAACAGCGTGCCGCCGTCGGCGCGCACGATCATGCCGGCGCGCTCGTTGGCGGCGCCGGTGAACGCGCCGCGCACGTGGCCGAACAGCTCGCTCTCGAGCAGGCCCTCGGGGAGCGCGCCGCAGTCGACGGCGACGAACGGGCCGCGGCGGCGCGGGGACGCGTCGTGGACGGCGCGCGCCACGAGCTCCTTGCCGGTGCCGGTCTCGCCCTCGACGAGCAGCGTCGCGTCGGAGGCGGCGACGCGCTCGAGGACGGCGAACACCTCGCGCATCGCGAGGCTCTCGCCGACGAGCTCGCCGAACCGGCGCGCCTGGCTGGGCGGCAGATCGAGCGGCATGGCCTCGGGCTCGATCCGCAGCGCGGTCTTGCCGATGAGCAGGGTCGAGCCGGCGGCGATCGTGACCTCGGTGATCCGCGAGCCCTCGTACCAGGTGCCGTTCGTCGAGCCGAGGTCGCGCACGGTGAAGCGCGACTCGGCGGCGCGGACGGCGACGTGCCGCGCGCTCACGCGATCGTCGGACAGGACGAGATCGCACCCGGCGCCGGTGCCGACGGTGACCTCGCGCTCGGCGAGCAGGCACGCGCGCCCGCGGTCGGGGCCGTCCACGGCGACGAGCTGGCAGCGGAGCCGGCCGGTGCCGCCGTCGAGGATGTCGCTGTAGACTGTCGCGGTTCGGCCCACGGTGACCCGATGATACGCAGCGCGATCGGCCCCTACCAGCTCGTGAAGCCGCTCGGCCGCGGCGGGATGGCGGAGGTCCACCTGGGGATCGCCCACGGCGCGAGCGGCTTCGAGCGCAAGGTCGCGATCAAGACACTGGCGCCGGAGCTCGCGGGCGAGCCAGACCTCCAGCGCGCGCTGATCCGCGAGGCGGTGCTGGGCGGCGGGCTCCACCACCGGAACGTGGTCGCGGTGCTGGGCCTGGGCGTCGACGAGGGCGAGTACTACGTGGTGCTCGAGTACGTCGACGGCGGCGATCTGGCGCGCTGGCTCGATCCGGCGCAGCCGATGCCGGAGCCGCTCGCGCTCCACGTCATCGACGAGCTGGCGCTCGCGCTCGCGTACCTGCACGGCGTGCGCGACGCGCGCGGGCTGCCGCTCGGCGTCGTGCACCGCGACGTGGGCCCGGCGAACGTGCTGGTCTCGTGGGCGGGCGACGTGAAGCTGGCCGACTTCGGCGTGGCGAAGGCCACGGCGCTCGCGGATCGCACGGCGGCAGGCACGCGCAAGGGCCGCTATTGCTACATGGCACCGGAGCAGCTGGCGGGCGAGCCGGTCACGGCGGCGGCGGATCAGTTCGGGCTGGGCGTGACCCTGGCCGAGCTGATCACGGGACAGCGGCCGTTCGCGGGCGAGACGCCGTGGGCGCTGCTCGAGGCGATCCGCGGCGAGCCGGCGCTGGGCGGGCTCGCGCCAGACGTCCGCGCGATCGCGGCGCGCGCGATGGCGCCCGCGGCGGGCGATCGCTTCGCGTCGGTGGGCGAGCTGCGGCTGGCGATCGCGAGCGCGCGGCGGAGCCGCGAGCCGGCAGGGCCGGTGGAGCTCGCGTGGTGGCTCGCGGGTCGGGCGCAGGCGCGGGCGGCGGCGAAGGCGGCGGCGGCGGCGAAGAAGGAGGCGGCGGAGGAGGGGCAGGACTGAGGACTGACTATTAATGATAGGCGGCGGAGTGTGATCTACGCCTTGACTTGTGTCACGACGTGATACATCGTGTATCACAACGTGACACGCAAGCGACCACCGACCGAGCCGCCCGACGACGAGCCGGGCACCGAGAAGAAGGAGCGCGTGATCCACACGCGCGTGCCGGAGCGCCTCGACGCGCAGCTGCGCAAGCGCGCCGAGGATCTGGGCATCTCCGTCTCGAACCTCGTGCGCAACGTGCTGGGCCACGCGTTCGGCCTGGTGGGCGACGTGGTCGCCGACAGCCACGCGATCGCGCGCGCGGCGCGAGGCGACGCCGCTGCGGCGCCGGCACCGCCAGCACCGCCAGTGCCGCCGGTGCCGCCGGTGCCGCCAGCGCCGCCGATGCAGCAGCAGCAGCAGCCTGCGTCGTTCGACGACGTGCTGGGCTGGCAGCCGATCGTGCTCGGCAAGAACGCCGTGTGCGTGCGCTGCAACGCGATCCTGCCGCGCGGCACAGACGCCGCGGTCGGCCTCGGCACGACGCTCGTGGCGTGCCTCGCGTGCCTCGCGGAGCTGCGCCGATGAAGCCAGCGCGGGGACCGATCACGAGCCAGGCGCCGGCGGTGCAGGCGCTCTACTTCGAGGAGACATGTAGATGAAGACATCCATCGCGATCGATGAGCTGGTGGCGCCGCTGCGCGACACGGCGGTGCAGACGGCGCTGATGCTGAAGCGGCTGGGCCAGCGGCTCGACGCGTTCGCGCTCGATCTGGCGCGCGACGTGGGCGCGGTGACGCGCGACGCGCGGGACCTCGCGGGCGCGGCGCGCGATCAGGCGACCGCGATCTACCGGGCCACGCCGCGCGCGGCGCGGCTCGCGCAGGTGGCGGCCGCGATCGCGGCGCGCCACCGCTGGCTCCGGCTCGCGGCGGCGGCGCGCGGCGACACCGGGCTCTCCGCGGGCGATCACCGCGACCTCGCGCGCCGCGTGACGGCGGCGGCGGCCGAGCTCCGCGGCGGCATCGCGAAGCTCGGCCAGCTCGCGTCGTGCCGGCCGGATCTGATCGGCCCGATCTGGGCGGCGGAGCTCGCGGCGCTGCAGGACGACGTGCCGCCGGTCGACGAGGCGGCGATCCGCGCGCGGATCGAGGCCGAGCTCGGGCGCCCGCTCGCGCAGGCGTTCGCCGAATTCGCCGGCGCGCCGCTCGCCGCGGCGTCGCTCGCGCAGGTCCACGCGGCGCGGCTGCCCGACGGCACGCCGGTGGTCGTCAAGGTGCAGGTGCCGGGCATCGAGGACGTGATCGAGGCGGACATCGCGGCGCTGCGCGCGCTCGCGGGCACGCTCGGCGACGTGCCGGGGCTGGATCTGGCGACGTTGACGGACGAGCTCTCGCGCGCGCTCGCGAGCGAGCTCGACTACACGGCCGAGGCGGCGGCGCTGCGCGCGTTCGGCGACAGCGGCGGCAGCGCTGGCGTGATCGTGCCGCGGCCGATCGACGAGCTGTCCACGGCGCGCGTCCTCGTGATGACCCGGATCGAGGGCGCGCGGCTCGCCGAGCACCTCGAGCGGGCGGCGCCGGCCGAGCGCGATCGCGTGCTCGCCGCGCTGGTGGACGAGCTGGCGAGCCAGATCCTGGTGCGCGGCCGCGTCCACGCCGATCCGCACCCGGGCAACTTCATGGTCACGGAGGCGGGCGCGCTCGCGCTGCTCGACTTTGGCTGCACGCTCGATCTCGCGCCAACCGAGCGCGCGGCGTACGCGCGCCTCGTGATCGCGATCGGCGGCGGCGACGCGGTGGCGGCGGCGCGCGAGCTCGGGACGCTCGGCTTTGTCGCCGACGAGCCGGAGCGGCTGGTCGCGGCGGCGGCGGCGCTGATCGGTGCCCTGCGCCCGGGCGCGGCGGTCAGCGAGCTCGACTGGGAGGCGGCGTTCGGCGCGCAGCTCGCGGCGGCGCGGCAGCTGGGCGGGCTCGCGATCCCGCGCTCGTTCGTGCTGCTCGGCCGCGTCCTGGCGACGGTGGCGGGCCTGCTCGCGCGCTACCGGCCGGTGATCCAGCTCCACGGGGTGATCGCGCGCCACCTGGCCGCGGCGATCGCGCGCTCGTAGCGTACAGTGCGCGGTACAGTGGGCGCGTGAAGCTGTCGCGCGGCGTCCTGTACATGGCGGCGAGCGCGTTCGGCTTCTCGGCGATGACGATGCTCGTCAAGGTCGCGAGCGCGCGCCTGCCGACTGGCGAGATCGTGCTCGCGCGCTCGGTGGTGACGCTCGCCTTGTCGTACGCGATGGTCGTCCGCGCGGGGCTGCCGCGCCCGTGGGGCAAGCAGCGCCTCCGGCTCGCGCTCCGCGGGCTGCTCGGCTTCGGCGGCCTCGGGGGGTACTACGGCGCGGTCGTGCGGCTGCCGATCGCCGACGCGACGACGCTCCAGCACGTGGTCCCGCTGCTCACGGCGCTGCTCGCGTGGTGGCTGCTCGACGAGCGCGTGGGCGCGTCGGCGGTGATCGCGATGGCGTGCGGGATCGCGGGCGTGCTCCTGATCGTGCACCCGAGCGGCAGCGGCCTCGATCCGATCGGCGTGTTGCTCGCGCTGGGCGGCGCCGTGTGCTCCTCGTTCGCGTACGTCACGGTGCGCCAGCTCGCGCGCACCGAGCACTCGCTCATCATCGTCCTCTACTTCCCGCTGGTCGCGACACCGCTCTCGATCCCGTGGGCGGCCGCCGCGTGGATCACGCCGACGCCGGTGGAGATCCTCTTGCTCGTCCTGGTGGGGCTCGCGACGCAGGTCGGCCAGGTGTTCTTGACGATGGGGCTCGCGGTCGAGCGCATCGGGCGCGCGACGTCGGTGGGCTATCTCCAGATCGTCTTCGCGATCGGCTGGCAGCTCGCGATCTTCGGCCACGCACCGGAGGCATCGACGCTCGCTGGCGCCGCGCTGATCATCGCCGGCACGCTCGCCGTCGCGCGCTTCGGCGGCGTGGGCGGCGACGTCCGCGGCACGGTCACCGACGCGGCGGCGCGCGCGAGCGCCGCTCGCCGCTCGCCCGATGGCCGGCAGTAGCGGCCGCGGATCGGAGAGCCTCGGAGATGGCGGCTTCAGCGCGTTGGCGGAACGGTCACTCGGCGGCTGGAGGGCGAGCGCGGCTTAGGAGATTCCCGCTCCCCCCGCCCGTGCGCGCAGATCGTGCGCGCTCCGCTCAGCCGTGCGTACGGCGACGAATCGGTTGCGCGAGATTGGGGCTTTCGCGGGGTATCGAGCTTGCTACGTAGAGGGGTATGTCCGGGGTCCTCTCGCTCCCCAAGCCAGGCGATGTGCTGGTGGGCCGGTACGTCTTGCAAGAGCGTATCGGCGAGGGCGGCATGGGTATCGTGTACCGCGCCGAGCAGCCAGCGCTGGCGCGCACGGTCGCGATCAAGCTCCTGCACCCGGAGCTCGTGTCGGACGCGGTCCTCACGCGCCGGTTCAAGGACGAGGCGCGCGCGGCGGGCCGCATCCGGCACAGCGGCACGGTCGCGATCCTCGACTGCGACGTCACGGCGGACGGCGCGCCGTTCATCGTGATGCAGCACGTCCCGGGGCGGCCGCTCGGCCGGATCATCGCCGAGCAGGAGCAGCCGCTGCCGCTGCCGCGCGTGCTCGCGATCGCCGAGCAGATCCTGCGCTCGCTCGAGGCGACGCACGCGTGCGGCGTCATCCACGCCGACATCAAGAGCGACAACTTCCTGGTGGACGCGAAGCCGGAGGGCGACAAGGTCACGATGATCGACTTCGGGCTCGCCATGATCGACGGCGCCTGGATCAACTCGGGGTTCGTGTCGGGGACGCCCGAGTACATGGCGCCCGAGGTGATCCAGGGCGGCCCGCCGACGATCGCCTCCGATCTCTACGGCGTGGGCGTGATCCTCTACGAGATGCTCACGGGCGCGGCGCCGTTCACGGGCGCGTCGAGCCAGGAGATCCTGGCGAGCCAGCTCGACGACGAGGTGATCCCGCCGTCGCTGCGGCAGCCGGATCGCGAGATCCCATCGGTGCTCGATGGGATCGTGCTGCGCGCGCTCCACAAGGATCCGCGGGAGCGCTTCGCGAGCGCGGCGGAGCTCGCGGCGGCGCTGCGCGGGGCCGTGAAGGCGTGCGACGCGGCGGTGCGCGCGTGCGGCGCGCTCGCCGAGGCGGCGAGCCGGAGCTGCCGGAGCCATGGCGCGGGCGCGCGGCCGGAGCTCCGGCGCACGGGCTCGGAGTCGCCGACGCGCAACTGCGGGGCGCCCCGGCGGCGGCGCTTCACGTGCCGGCCGACCGGCGCGCCGCGGCGGGATGCGCCGCGCCGCGATATCGCGAGCGCGCGGCCGCGCGGCGACGCCGCCGCGATCGCCGACGGATACGTCGAGCGGGCCGCGCGGCTCGCGCGCGAGCAGCGGATCGGCGCCGCGATCCGCGAGCTCGAGGAGGGCGTCGACGTGCTCACCGCGGGCCATGGCCCGCCGGGCGATGACGCACCGGAGCCGGTCCGGCGGCTCGTCGCCGCGCTGGCCGCGCTTCGGCGGCGCGCGTACGACCGGGTGCATTGACGTGCATTGACGTGCAGGTGACGCGCAGTGACGCACGGCGCCGGTGCGCGGCCTGCAGGTTGCAGAACCGGATGCATGGCCCACGCATCGCCCTCGGCTCGCACGCTGCTCGCGCTCGCGGTCACGGCGGGCCTGCTCTCCGCGACGAACGCGGCCGCCGATGAGAGTGGCGGCGGCGGTGGCGGTGAGCGAGGGCGCGCGGTGGTCCCGGCGCGCTGTGCGCTGTTCGCGGCAGGTGAGGGCGCGGCGGACTCGGCGCACACGTGGCAGGAGCTCCTGTCGCTCGCGGCGTGCCTGCAGGACGCGTCCGTCGCGGCGGTGGGCGAGCCCGGCGAGCTCGTGCCGATGGTCGAGGCGCTGTCCCGCCGGCTGGCACCGCCGATGCGGATCTACCTCGCCGCCCTCGAGCGCGGCGACGCGCTGATCCAGCTGCGCGCGACGTTCCAGATCGGGATGGCGTACGTCGCGCTGGCCACGCGCGCGCGGAGCTCGATCGTGGTGCCGGCGGGCGCCGAGGCGGACGGCGACGCGGCGCGCCGCCACCGCGAGCTGCACGCGCGGCTCGAGCCGCTGCTCGTGCCGGCGCGGCGCGCGGCCTGGGTCGCGTTCCGCGCGATCGACGAGGCGGCGGCGGAGGACGGCACGCTCGCCGGGAGCGAGCTCGATCGCGGCATGATCCGCGCGGCGCGGGAGATGCTGCCGGCGCTGCGCGACGCGGCCCCGGGCGCGGAGCCGGTCACGGAGCCGCGCGCGGAGCCGCGCCCGATCACGGCCGCGGCGCGGTGAGCGGCCGCACGCCGAGGCCGACGACCCACGCGACGAGCGCCACGAGCGCGAAGCCGGAGAGCGCGTCGGAGACGAAGTGCGCGCCGACCGCGATGCGCGCGGCGGCGACGAACACGGCGGCGGCGAGCACGGGGCGCGCGCGGGGCCAAAGGATCGCGATCGGGATCGCGAGGCCGGCGAACAGCGTCACGTGCCCGGACGGGAACGCGATGCCGTCGCGGAAGAACGTGTCGCCGCCGCCGCGCGCGAGCCACTCCGACGGCCGCAGCCGCCCGGTCAGGTCCTTGAGCGGGCCGGTCACGTACCGCGCGAGCATGTGCGTGCCGGCGAGGAACATCAGCGCGGGCGCGTACGCGCGCAGGCGCGGCACGGCCATCGCGACGAGCATCGCGCCGACCAGGGTGAACGAGACGACGAGCGGGTGCAGCGGGAGGCCGATGACCTGCTCGAGGAGCTTCACGCCCTCCGCCCACACCTCGCTCGGCTCGTACGCGGCGAGCAGGCGCGCGACGGGCCGATCGATCGCGAGGATCGCGAGCGGCGTGAGCGCCGCCAGCGCCGCCGCGGCGAGCAAGAGGGCGTGCGGCGCCGGGCGCCGTTCGCTGCGCGGGACCGGGACCATCCGCGCTGGATGTTGCGGCAGCGGGCGCGCGGGGGCAAGTCGCGGTGGCGGCCGCGGCGGGCGCGCCGCCGGGATCAGCGGTGGCGGCCGCCCGAGCTGCGCGAGCCGGAGCTGCCGTGCGAGCTGGACGAGGACGACGACGAGCTGCTGCGCGAGCTCGACGACGACGACGACGACGAGGACGACGAGGACGACGACGACGCGCGCGAGCTACCGTGGCTGCTGTGCGACCGCGAGGACGACGAGTCGCTGCCGCTCGACCGCGAGGACGACGAGTCGCTGCCGCTTGACCGCGACGGCGGCGAGTAGCTGCTGCGCGACGGCGGCGAGTAGCTGCTGCCGCTGCTGCGCGACGGCGGCGAGTAGCTGCCGCGGCTCGGCGGCCGATAGTCGGAGCCGGAGTTGCGGACCCTGTGGTCGCGCGATGGCGGCGAGTCGAGGTCGCGCGAGGGGGGCGAGTAGCTGCCGCGGCTCGGCGGCCGGTAGTCGGAGCCGGAGTT
>Ga0247790_10000116_pt1 | contig 40734 bp, 32 predicted proteins | sample UWRJS171409R4_FD_179913 | JGI IMG/M metagenome (GOLD analysis project Ga0247790, IMG submission 179913) | Soil microbial communities from Arlington Agricultural Research Station in Wisconsin, United States - UWRJ-S171-409R-4 | ecosystem: Environmental > Terrestrial > Soil > Agricultural land...
CCGCAGACGCCGCATATACCGCGCACACCGCAGACGCCGCAGACGCCGCAGATGCCGCGCACGCCGCAGACGCCGCAGACGCCGCAGACGCCGCAGACGCCGCGCACGCCGCGCACGCCGCGGCGCGCACCGACACAGGCGGCGAAGGCCGCGCCCTCGCCGCGATCCTCGGCCTCCTGCTTGCGCTCGGCCTGTGCCGCGCGCTCGCCGGCCACGTGGCCCACGGCGCCGGCCCCCGCGTCGGCCCCGGCGGCAGCTGCTAGCCGGGTGCCACGCGGCGCAGGCGCAGGCGCAGACGCAGGCGCCGACGCAGGCGCCGACGCCGCACCGGCGCGCCCGCGCCACGCGCCCGGGCTCGCCTACATCATCGTGTGACCGCCGGGCGGAGACGGATCCGAGAACGCGTCTTCACAGCGCCGCACACAAGTCCGCCAGGCCCGCGAAGTTGCGTCGGTACGGCGGCTGCAATACGCCGCTCCCGATGCGCGTGCCCCCCTCGCTGCCGCCCTCCCCGCTGCCGCCCTCCCCGCTCTGGCTCCTGGCGCTCGCCGCCGCCGCGGCCGCCGTGCTCGCTGGCTGCCAACCCCCGATGCTCGCGGCGCGCGGGTCGTTCGTCGCCTTCGCGCCCGCGCCGCCGCCCGCGCCGCCGCCCCCGCCGGGCCTCCACGTCCACGCCCGCGCGGCGGCCCACGTGCAGGCGCCCAGCGCCGGGGCCCACGCCCACGTGAGCGTGCAGATCTCGTTCTTCGGGATCCCGCTCGCCGGCTCGCAGGACGTGGTGTTCGTGCTCGATCGCTCCGGCTCGATGAGCGGCATCGCGGCGGGCTTCGCGGGCGAAGACGTCGGGATGAGCAAGACGGGCGCGGTGCTCGCCGGCCTCGGCGCCACGCTGGTCAACGCCAAGGCGAAGGCGCTGCCCTCGAAGATGGAGGCGGCCAAGGAGGAGCTGGCCCGCACCCTCGCCGCCATGCCCGACGGCACGCGCTTCATGATCGTCTTCTTCGACGACGCCATCTCCGCGTTCTCGCCGCGCATGCTGACGCTCGAGCCCCAGACGCGCGCCGCGGCGATCGCGTTCGTGCGCGGCATCAAGCCGGGCGGCTCCACCGCCGCCGTCCCCGCGCTGCGCCTCGCCTACGAGGCCGGCGCCGCCCGCGTCGTGCTCCTGTCCGACGGCCTCGCGAACACGGGCGGCGGCGGCGACACGCTGCTCGCCGAGGCGCGCGGCGTCATGCGCGCGGGCGTGCGGTTCGACACCGTCGGGCTCGGCATCGATCAGGACTCGCAGCTCATGACGGCCCTGGCGGCGGAGAGCGGCGGCATGGCGATCAAGCGTTGACGCACCCGCGCCGGCCGCCGCTCGAGTAAGCTCGGCGGCGGTGGCACCCAAGCGGACGGTCCAGCCGTTCTTCGATGCGCGCGGGCGCCTCCTCATCGAGCGCCGCGGCCTGCCGGCGACCACGCTCGGCAACGATGCCTACCACTTCCTGCGCACGGCGTCGTGGCCGCGCATCCTGCTCCTGTTCGCGGCGCTCTTCGTCGGGACGAACCTCGTCTTCGCGCTCGTCCTGTGGCTCGCCGGGGCCGAGATCACGAACGCGACCTCCTTCGCCGACTACTACTGGTTCAGCGTCCAGACGCTCGCCACGATCGGCTACGGCGTGCTCGCGCCCGCCGACACGCTGTCGCACGTCATCGTCACGATCGAGAGCCTGCTCGGCCTCGGCCTCACCGCGCTCATGACGGGCGTGTTCTTCGCCCGCTTCGCGACCACGTCGGCGCGCGTCATCTTCTCGCAGGTCGCGGTGATCCACGAGTTCGACGGCAAGCCGACCTTGATGTTCCGCATGGCCAACGCGCGCTCGACGGCGATCGTCGAGGCCACCGTGCGGGTGTACCTGAGCCGCGACGAGGTGCTCTCCGGCGGCGAGCGGCTCCGCCGGATCCACGACCTCGCGCTCCGCCGCGGCACGTCGCCGATCTTCGCGCTGTCGTGGACCGTCTACCACGTGATCGACGAGGCCAGCCCGCTGCATGGCCTGACCGCGGCCAGCATCACCGACGGCACCCCGAACATCCTCGTGACGTTCCAGGGCATCGACGACCGCCTCGCGTCATCGATCCACACCCGCTACGCGTACGAGGCGCGCGACATCGTGTTCGGGCGCCGCTTCGTCGACATCATCCACACCGAGCCTGCGACCGGCGTGCGCTACCTCGACGTCGATCGGCTCAATGACACCGAGCCGTTGCCGGAGCGCGCCCTGGCGCTGCCGGAGCGCGCCGCGTAGCGACTAGGCAGCTTCGCTGTAATAGGGCACTTCGGGGAAGTAGCGCGCGCGCATGCGGCGGCAGTACTCGACGAGGTTCTTCGTGTTGCGGGCGACCTGAGTCGAGGGGCTATCCAGCGGCAGATCGATGACGTGCGACAGATACGCCCACGCCGTGGCATCGATGCCGGTGGGCTCGTCGCCGAAGAAGTAAGGCTTGTCGCCGAGGAAGTCGGAGACGGCGAGCAGATCGGCGGTGCCGAGCTCGTGCACCTCCTCGGCGGTGTGCCGGCCCATCCCCGCCCCGTGCATCTGTTCGATCATGGCCTTCCGGATCCCGTTGACCGCGTCCTTCACGTCCTCCCCGACCTGGTCGAGCGGCACGCCGGGCGCCAGCAGCGACCACAGGACGTGCTTGTAGATCGCGAAGCCCGCGTCGTCGCGGTGGCGGATCTGGATGATCAGCCAGAACAGGCTCTCCTTGAACAGCCGGCGGAACGCGAGCCCGATCGCCCGCTCCGCGGGCGTCAGGTTGCGATCGGGATCGACCCCGCGGGTGCGCCGCAGGTGCTCCACGATCAGCGTGGAGTCGGCGATCACCACGCCGTCGTCCTCGATGTACGGCCACTTGCCCTTCGGCGCCGGTACGGGCGACGGGAACGGCGCGACCTCGTACGGCAGGCCCGCGATGCGGAACCAGGTCTCGAGCTTCTGGCATGGTGGGCTGATGCTCCCCGGCATCCCCCACGCCGACGGAAACTTATGGAGTATGATCATGATTGCGCCCCCTTCCTGATTGCTGATTTTGCGATGAACACTAGAAGAATGCGATGGTGCGCACCTCGATGCTCTCGCGCGGCGGCGCATCGGGTGGGCTCGTCGGGTCGTCGAACGCGCTGTGCGCCAGGAAGCGCGCGACGGCCGGCTCGGAGTCGTAGCACTTGAGTAGCAATGCGTGGTTCACTTCCATGTTGGGGAAGTAGTGCCAGCGGTGCGCCTCCGCGTACCGGTACGCGTAGATCTCGCCGGTGCGATCGCGGTAGCGCAGCTCGAGGCGGACGAGGTCCTCGGGCGCGACGGTGCTGACGTCGCACATCGCGAGCGGCAGCTGCTCGACGCGCCGGCGGGTCGGCTTCCACAGGTTGTAGAACGCGACGCGACGCGCGAGCAGCGCGTCCGCCTCGTCGGGGAGCAGATCGCGCACGCGCTGCGGCCCGGAGACGGTGGTGTAATCGGTGTGCACCAGCCTGACGGGGTTCAGCCCCCGCTGCTGCTGCTCGGCCGCGTCCGTCCGCGGCGCGCGGATGTTGTAGTCGAAGACGTGGACGCGCCGCGCGCCGACGCACTCCCGCACGAACCGCGCCACCTCGGGGAAGAACTCGCCGCGCACCGCGCCCGCGTCCTCGAAGCGCGTGAACTCGATGTCGCAGGGGTGCAGCTCGAACCCCTCGCGATCGAGGCTGAAGCGATCCACGCGGTCCCAGCTCGGGGCGATCGAGACGTCCCGCGGATCATCGCCGGGGTCGTGGATGACCGTGCCGGGCTCCGGCGAGTAGAAGTAGAGCGCTGGCGTGACGCCCTTGTCGATCGTGTAGTTCAGCGTCGAGCGAACCGACGGTGCGTGGGTCATGGATCGCGTCCGGAGCCGCAAGAGTAACCGCGACCCGGGCGCCGCGTCTCGATCATTCTCCCGCGATCCGGACGGCGATCCGGACGGCGGCGGGCTAGCGCCGGATCCGCACGCGCCAGCCGCCGGGGACGAAGATCGCGCCGCGGGCGCCGAGCGTCCAGCCCGCCGGCTTCCACGTGTGCTCCTGCGTCGGCGGGATGCGCCACGAGCCGGTGATCCACACGTACGCGCGGCCGTCCCACTGCCACTGGCCAGGCGTCCACACGGCGGTCACCGTCGGGCGCGGCGGCTGCACCTCCGTCGGGGGCGGCGCGGCGGGCGGCGGGGTCGGCGCGTGGACGGTGAGGTCCTTCGCGATGTCCTCGTCGGGGACCTCCCACAGGCCGGCGATCCAGTGGAACTTGGCGTCGGCGTAGTGCCAGTAGCCGGTGATCCACCGCGCGTTGCGGCTCGGCCGGGGCGGCTGCACCTCGACGCGCGGCGGCGGGGGCGGCGGCGTCTTGGCCTTGCTGTCGACGAGCGTCGTGCGCCCCGCGGCGACCTCGCCGTCGATGAACGCGCTATAGCGCTCGCTCCAGGCGCGCGACTCTTCGAGGTACGCCTTCCAGCGCACGGTGGTCATGTCGGCGACGACGGCCCGCTTCTCGATCACGAACACGAGGCCCTCGAGATCGTTCGGCTCGTCGGACCAGAGATCGAGCACGAGGTGCGCGTCGAGCGCGATCGAATCCTCGTATCCATAATACGTGGTGTCGAGCACAGAAGTGCGAGACACGCACTGCTCGGGGATCTGGGCGACGCGCGTGAGCGTGGTCGGCTTCACCTTCGCGGGGGGCGCGGCCTGGGTGCCGTTGGTTGCGCCGGCCTTCGGCGAGCCGGCCTTGGGGGAGCCCCCGCCCGCGCCGGAGCCGGCGCCGGACGCGGCCGCGACGTCCACCGCGCGGTTCGCCTTGCAGGCCGCGTTGTCGGAGCGGCCCCACCCGAACGCGCGATCGGAGGCGTCGGAGGAGAGCCGTTTGTCCTTGTACTCGGCGGTGAGCCGGTAGTTGCCGGCGATCTCGTGCTGGCCGCACGCGTAGACGATGATCTGCTCGCCGTACTTCGCGCGCAGCGAGTCGGTCTCGATCCGGTACGGGCCCTGCCCGCAGCGGTCGCCGGGCTGATAGGCGGCGCGCTCGCGCGTCTCGTACGGGGCCTTGGGCCGCGCGTCCTCGAGCTCCTTGCGCCGGGCGCGGGCGGCCTCGCGCTGGGCCTCTTGTGGATCGTTGGCTCGCTTCGAGGAGCCACCGCAACCGACGACAAGGAGGAAGATGGCTGGCCAGATCCGCACGGCGCGCCAGCATCGCACACCGCATGCCAGGCTGATCCTGGCCGCAACTAGCGGACCTTCCAGGCGCGGTGGAGCGGCCCGTTCACACCACCAGCGAGTACGCCCGGGACTCGATGACGATCAGGATGCCGATCGCCATCAGCACGAACGGGGTGAGCGGGGCGGCCACCCGCCGGATCGGCGGCCCGAGGCGCGGGTGCGTGACGAGGGCGTGCCCGATGAGGCACCAGACGCCGGTCATGAGCAAGAACACGAGCACTGTCGCCGCGAGCTCGAGGGCCGACCGCGTCGCGAACACCGGCACGTAGGCGCCGATGTTGTCGCCGCCGTTCGCGATCGTCACGAGCGCGACGGCGATGACGCGGCGGTGCGCGCCCGCGGGCGCGGCGGGCGGCGTGCCTGCGCCGTCGGTGCCGCTTGTGTCGTCGGTGCCGCCTGCGCCGTCGGTGCCGCCTGCGCCGCGGAGCAGCTTCACGAGCCGCAGCGCGCCCATCGCGAACGGCAGGAGGCCGAGCAGGCCGAGGTACTCGGCCGGCGCCACGAGCGCGAGCAGCGAGCCGGCCAGGCTGATGGCGACGAGCGTGCCGATCCCGAGGAGCTGGCCCAGGACGACCTGGCGCGGCCGGAGCGCCGGATCGGCGAAGAACGTGACGAGGACGAAGAGATCGTCGACGTTCGTGGTGGCGAACAGGAGGATCGCGACGCCGATCACTGGCACGAGCGAAGGCACGGCCGAGCTCATGGCGCTTCGCTGCTCGCTGCTCGCTGCTCGCTGCTCGCTACTCGACGATCTTGATCGTCAGCGCCAGCGGCTTGCCGCGGCGGATCAGGCCGAGCTCGATGCGCTTGGCGCTGCGCAGCGTGGTGTAGACGTCGAGCGCCTTGTCGGCCGAATCGAGCAGCTGGCCATTGACCGACTCGACCGTGTCGCCGTTCTGGAGCCCAATCAGTAGGTACAGCGATGCCGGACGGATCGCGTAGAGCTTGAAGCCGTTCGGCTTGCCGTCCTTGACCGACGGCACGACGCGCGCACCCTTCGCGACCGCCATCGGATTCAGCAGGATCCGATCGACCAGCGATGACTTGATCTCGTAATGCGTGTCGTCGATCTTGCGGATTCTGCTTCTGAGCGCAGTGTCGAGGTCCTCCCGCTCGTCGGGATCGGTCGACCAGGCCGGGTCGGCCGGATTGGCTGGTGCGAGCGAAGCGACCGGAGCGGACGGCCGTTTCGGCGAGGTGAACGAGATCGGCGAGGTGTCGCTGATATCGAACCAGCGGCAATCAGGGTTGCCTGAGTGACCGCCGCAATAGCCGCGTGCGCAGTGGTCGAACGCGACATTGACGTCGTCACACTCTCGATTCGCGGTGCAGCACGCGGCGCCCTCGCAGCGGGTAGACGTGCGAGCGGCGCACTCGAACGCGCGTGTCGCTTGCGCGACGCACGACCCGGCCTCGGCGAGGCGGCCGAGGGCCATACACCAGTCGACGGCAGCCTGCTGCTCCACGCCGCACTGCCCGCGCGACGGCGACATGAGCGACATGCACCGCTGGCGATCGATCGGAGCCGGCGCACCGGCCGCGGCTGCGGGCGTAGCTGCGGGCGCGGCTGCAGGTGCGGGCGTGGTCGCGGGCGTGGGCTTCGGGTTGGTGCTGCAGGCGGCGACGCCCGCGAGCACGAGCGCGAGCGCGGACGCAGACGCGAGCGCGAGGCGTGATGTCGACACGGCGGCACGGTAACACGGCCGCTCCACGGGACTATTCGGCGGCTCGCCGCGCGGCGCTGGCCGAGAGGAGCGGATCGAGCGCGCTCAGATCGGGGACTGGCGTGCGCGGCGACCAGATGCACACGCCGGTCACGCCAATGAACGCGACGGTGCGCCGATCGCCCGAGACCACCATGCCGTCGACGCCGGGGAACGACGTGAGCGGACGCGCCGTGGTGACGTCCCACACGATGGCCGTGTGGTCCCGCGCGGTCGAGACGAAGATCCGGTCGTCGATGAACTCGCCCTGCTGGAGGAGCGCCGTGTGACCCTCGAGCTGGCCGCGCCGCGCGCCCGAGGCGCGGTCCCACACCGCCGGCGAGATGCCGCCGACGCCGATCACGATCGATCCGTCGGGGCTCGTCCGCACGCCCCACAGGTGGCCGGTGGCCTCGAGCTTGTGGGCAAGCGCGCCGGTCGCGCGGTCCCAGACGTAGAGGAATTGATCCGAACCCCCCGCGAGGACCTGGCCGCGCTCGCGATCGAACCGAACGTCGTAGATGGCATTGGTGGGGCCGCGGAGGATCTTACGCCGCGCCGGATCCTCAATCGGGTCGAGCACGACCGCCGCGGGCTCGGCCGTGACCGCGTAGATCTCGTCGCCGTCGACGCCCACGTGCAGGATCGCGCCCGGGTACCCGGTGAAGCGCGCCTCGAGCTGCCCGCCGCGCCAGACGTGCACGGCGCCGCCCGCCGTGGTCACGAGGCGCTGCCCCGGCTGCCCCGACATCGCTTCGATCGGGGCCGGGTGCTCCAGCTTTACTTCCACGGTGCAGCGGCGGGCGCCCCACAGCTCGACGCTCCGCGCGCCCTCGCGGAGCGCCGCGAGCTGCTCGTCGCCGGTCCAGACGAGCTGCTGGATCGGGGCCCCGTCGGACGCGCTGCAGGCGACCGCCTCCGTCTGGACGTCGATGACCGAAAACGTCCCGTCGGTGCGCGCGACGGCGATCCGCCGGCCGTCGGGCGCGAACGCAGCGATCGGGGGCTCGGCCTGGCGCGCGAACGCAGGAGCCGCGCTCTCGCCTTCTCTGCGCGCGCTGAGGACCGCGCGCAGCTCCTGGGCGCGCGAGAGGTCCCAGATCATCGCGGTGTGATCCCACGAGGCGGTGGCGAGCGCGGCGCCGTCTGGCCGGATCGCCGCACCGATAATGATGTTGGTGTGGCCGGTCAGCTCGCCGAGCAGCATGCCGGACGCGCTCCACAGGCGGGCGGTGTTGTCGGCGCTGGTCGTCACGACGCGATCGCCGGCCGGCGTGAAGCGAGCGCGTGTGACGTTGGCGCGGTGGCCGGCGAGGATGCCGCGCGGCTCTCCGGTGGGGCCCCACAGCCGGGCCGTGCGGTCGTTGCTGGCGGTCGCGACGAGCGCCTCCCCCTTGGGCGAGATGTCGATGTCGAAGATCTGCTCGTCGTGCGCCGCGCGCCGGGCGATCTCGCTGCCGTCGCCGCGCAGAAGCACGAGCTCGCCCGTGTACGTGCCGAGCGCGATCAGGTCGCCGGTCCGCGAGACCGCGGCAGCGGAGAGGAGCTGGCCCTCCGGCAGGCGGAAGCTCGCGCGCTGCGCGCGCGTGGCCGCGTCCCACACGACGAGCTTGGCCGTGTCCCAGGTAACGATGCAGGAGCCGTCACCGCAAAACGTCGCCCCGAAGATGGCGCCGTGCCCGTCGAGGTCGCCGGCAGGCGCGCCGTCCGGCAGGCGCCACAGCTTGACGACGCGCGCGTACGACGCGGCGAGGAGCAGGCTGCCGTCGGGGCTGAACGCGACCCGCTGCACGCCGCCCCCGGACGGCAGCGCCAGAACCTCGCGCCCGGTGCTCACGTCCCAGACATGGATCATGCGATCCGAGCCGCCGCTCGCCAGGAGGCGCGAATCGGGGCTGAACGCGACCACGATGACCCGATCGGCGTGCTGTACCACAGCGCGCGGCGCGCCGGTCACGGCGTCCCAGATCCGGGCGGTGCCGTCCAGGCTCGCCGTGGCGAGCCACCGGCCATCGGGGCTGTACGCGACGTTCGCCAGCTTATCGGCATGCCCGTCCAGCGTGAGCCGCCGGGCGCGGGTGGTTCGCGCGGCCTCCTCGAGCAGGAAGCGAGTGACCGGGCCGGTCGAGCCCCTGCGGTACGCCGCCGCGAGCGGCGCGAGCGCGCCGAGCTTGTCACCGTCGAGGACGCGCAGCCGCCCCTGCTCGAGGTACGAGTCGCGGAGCAGCCCTTCGGCCTCGCGCTGCGCGCGGCTCGCGGCGCGGCTCGCCTGCCACAGCGCGATCACGAACACCGCGGCGACCAGCGCGGCGCCCGCGGCGATCACGCGCCGGATCCGGCGGCCGCGCGCCGCCGCCGCGCCGCTCGCGGCGCCGAACGCGGCCTCGAGCGGCGTCAGGCTCGCCGCGTGGCGCCAGCGCCTGCGCCAGAGCTGGTACTCGGCGAGCGCGTCCCCGCGCCACAGGAGACCGGGATCGCGGCCCTTGGCGTTCCACTGCCGCGCCGCGGTCCGGAGCTGATCGACGAGCGCGGCGTCCCCTTCGTGCTCGTCGAGCCAGTGCCGCAGCGCCGGCCACCGGTTCACCAGCGACTCGTGCACGAGCTCGACCGTGGCGCCCTCGCTGCCCTCGAGCGTCTGCACCACGAGCAGCCGCGCGTCGACCAGCCGATCGATCAGCCACTGCACCGCCCCCTCCTCCGCGGACAGCCCGAAGAGCTCGGCGAGTGGCACGATCGCGCGCGTCCGCTCGGGGGTCACCAGCCGCAGCAGGATCGTCCGCACCAGCGGCGCCTGCTGCGGCCCGAGGTCGCTCACCACGCGATCGGCGTGGCTCGCCAGCGCGCCGGCCACGCCGCCCAGCGCGGTGTAGCTCTCCTGCGTCAGCAGCCGGCGCGCTGCATCGCGCGCGTCCCACAGCCGGGCGGCCGCGAACTGGAGCAGCGGCAGCGCGCCCGGCGTGGCCTCCAGGTGCTCGAGCATGTCGTCGACGATCGCGGGGGCCTCGAATCGATAGCCGGCCAGCTCGGCGGGGCTCACGATCGCGTCGCGCAGGCCCTCGCGGCTCGGCCGCCCGAGGAAGAACAGCCCCTTCGCCAGCTCGCCGGAGAAGCGCCGATCCTCGGCGACGCGATCGAGGAAGTCGGCGCGGATCGACAGCACCACGCGCAGCGGGCTCGTCGCGTCGTCGGCGACCGCGGCCAGGCACGCCGTGAACGCCGCGTGCTCCGCCGGATCGGCGACCTGCGTGTAGAGCTCCTCGAGCTGATCGACGAACAAGAGCAGGCGCCGGTCCCAGCGCCGCGCGCGCAGGCGCAGCACGCGCCCGAGGTGGCCGGGCTCGCGGTGCAAGGTCGCGGCGAGCTCCCGCTGCGCCTCGACCTCGCCGGCGAGATCGGCGGCGCTCGCGACCACCGAGTGCACCATCGCGACGAGCGCCTCGAGCGGCTTGCGCCCGGGCCGGACGACGAGCGCCTCCCACGCCTCGCCGGAGCGCTTGAGCGCGGGGATCACGCCGGCGCGCACGAACGATGACTTGCCGATGCCGGAGCTGCCGACCACGGCCACGAGCGGCCGATCGCGGATCTGCGTCACCAGCTCGGCGATCTCGCGGCTCCGGCCGAAGAACTTGTCGGCGTCCCGCTCCTGGAACGACGCGAGGCCGGTGTACGGGCTCTCGTCGAGCGGCAGCTCGCTCGCGCGACGCCCCGGCAGGAACGGCGCGAGCGCGCCGAGGAGCTCGGCCGCGCTGGGCCAGCGCTCGTCCTTGGGCTTGCGCAGGCAGCGGTCGACGGCCCGGATCAGCTCGCCGGGCACGCCGGGCGGCGCGGCCTCCGCCATCGACGGCATCGGCTGCTCGATCACCGCGGTCTGGAGGATCTGGCTCGCCGGCAGCGGGTAGCGGCCGCAGATCATCTGGTGCAAGAGGATGCCGCACGCCCAGAGGTCAGACTGGTGATCGATCGCCGGCCCGGTGCCCCACTGCTCCGGGGCCATGTACGGCAGCGTGCCCGCGAACGCGCCGGACGCGTCATCGATCTCGCGCTCGCCCTCGGCCTCGCCCTCGCGCTCGCCCTCGCCTTCTCCCTTGCCGGCGGGATCGCGGATCATCGCGATGCCGAAATCGAGCACCTTGATCGTCCCCGCGTCGGTCACGAAGACGTTGTCGGGCTTGAGATCGCGGTGGACGATCCCGGCCTCGTGCGCGCACGCGAGCGCCCGCACGATGGGGCACATGATCTCGACGGCGCGCGTGTACGGCAGCCGCTGGCCATCCTCGAGCAGCGCGCCGAGCGGCTTGCCGTCGAGGTGCTCGAGGACGAGGTACGGCACGCCGGCGTGCTCGCCGACCTCGTAGATGACGACGATGTTGTCGTGCCGGCAGCGCGCGGTCGTGCGCGCCTCGGCGAGCAGCCGCTCGGTCTGCCCGGGCGCATCGGCCCGCAGGAGCTTGATCGCCACGCGGCGGCCCAGCCGCAGATCGCGGGCGAGGAACACCGTGCCCATCCCGCCCTCGCCGAGGAGCTTGATGATCTCGTACTGGTTGATGAGCGCGCCGGGCCCGAGCGAGGGGCCCGCCGCCGTCCGCGCCGCGCGCGCCGCCGGCTCCGTCGTCTGCACGGCCAGCTGCGGTGGCGGATCGCCGACGCTCACGGCGTCACTTCTTGCCGTGGATCAGCGTGCGGGTGCCGTCCGCGAACCGGACGTCGATCTTGCCGTCGGTGCCGACGCGGGTGACCGAGCCGACGCCGAACTTGACGTGCTCGATCGTGTCACCGAACGCGAACCGCTCCGACGCGCGGTACGGCTTCGCGGCGCCGCCCGCGGGCCTGGCCACGGAGCGATCGACCTCGGCGTCGTCGCCGAGGAACGAGAGGCGGAGCTTGCCGACGCGGCCCTTCACCCGGCCGGCGAACACGGGGTACACGCCGTCGCCGTAGCCGGCACTGGCGATCGCGCCGAGCGCCGCGAACGTCCCCTCCTCGAGCGGCGTGTCGCCGTCGCGCCGGGGGCAGCTCTTGTCGAAGACGCCCGCGGTCCCGGAGTCGATGCCGATCTGGCCGATGCGATCGGCCGCGAACACATCGAAGCCCTCGTCGTGGATCGTCACGAGCTCGGCGGTGCGATCGCGCAGCGCGCCGTCACCGGGGCGCAAGAAGACGTGCCACACGCCGGGGTGGCCGTCGACCTTGAGCGACAGCGAGACGCCCGCGCTGCTCGCCTTCTTGCCGACGTAGCACGGGTCGCTCACCGTGAGCTTGCCGGATGTGGTGAACGTGCCGAGGTACTCGTAGCCGAGCACCGGGCGCGGCGGATCGAGCTTGAGCTTGCGCGACTTCACCGCGGCGAGCAGCACGCGGCCGGGCGTGCCGAGCGCCGCGCCGAGCTCGTCGAAGAATGCCTCGCGCGCCCACGCCGAGCGCGCGCGGACCTCGGGGTCGAGCGACGTGCCTGCGAACAGCGCGCGCCCGTGCAGGTCGACGGTCGCCGCGAGCGGCAGCTGCGCGAGCTGCGCGACGAGCTCGAAGATCACCACGTCGCGGGGGACCGCGGGCACGGGGCCGTCGAACGTGCGCTGGACGAGCCGCTCGACGATCCGCGCGGCCTCGTCGCGCGGGGTCATCGGCCGCCACGGCGTGCCGGGCCGGACGCCCATCGGGCGGCCGTCGAGCGTCACCGCGCGGAGCGCGAAGCGGCCGGCGCCAACGATCTGGAGCGGCGTCCCGCCGATCACGAGCGGCGCGTGCATCGGCAGATCCGTCGCGAGCGGCGCGAACGCCGGCCCCTGCACGTCGGCGCGCCACACGTACAGGGCGCTGCCCTCCGTCGAGACGAGGCCCGCCGGCACGGCGCGCACGAGCGAGGGCCACACGTCGTGCGACAGGCGCGCCGGCTCGGCCTCGGGGCGCCACCACAGGACGTCGGGCGATCGCTGCACGATCAGCGCGAGGCCGTCGTCGAACGCCGCGACGTCGTGCGTGGGCCCGTCCGTGGTCAGGTGCGCGAGCTCGGCGCCGTCGCCGTCGAGGATCCACGCGCCCGTGTCGCGGGAGGCGAGCACGACGCGATCGCCGACGACGGCGGGCGGCCGCAGGCTCCCCGGGCGCGTGACGCGCCACCGCGGGGCCAGGGCCGGAGGTGCGGCTGCGGCCGCGGTGGCGCCTGCGTCTCCGCCGGCAGCGGCGGGCGGGGCGTCGGCCGCGTCAGCGCCTGCGTCTCCGCCGGCCTCAGCGGGCGGGGCTGCGGCCGCGTCGGCGCCTGCGCCCGCGAGCTCCCAGTAGCTGACCTCGGTCTCGCGGGCGTCCTCGTCGTGGACGCAGGTGAGCACGCCGCCGCGAAACGGGACGAGCGCGTCGCCCTCGACGCGGCGCGGGATGCGCGCGATCACCCGCGCCGCGCCGTCGAAGACGGCCACGTCACCTGCCGTCGGCACGGCGAGCGCGTCCGCGAGCGCGACGGGGCGCTGCCGCGGCTGCTCCCCGGACGAGCGCGCCGCGATCGCCCCGTCGGCGCCGAGGATCGCGAGCCCCTCGTAGCCGGCGATCGCCGCCCCGCCCCGCCACGGCACACCGCCCAGGTCGAGGCACCCGGGGGGCGGCGTCATGAACCTGCGCGCGCCGGCGTGATCGACGAGCACGTGATCGGTGTTGATCGCCAAGAAGCCGGCCTCGGTCACCGCGATCGCGCGCACCAGCGCGTCCCCGAGCTCGACCTTCGCCAGCGCGCCGCCGGCCGCGCCCTCGTACAGCCACGACAGCGACGCGCCGTGCACGAGGAACCGCTCGCCGGGCAGCTCGACGAGGACCGCGCCCGAGTGCGCGCCGGGGATCGCGCCGCGCGGCGCGAGCTGTGCGTCGAATCGCTCGATCCCCGCGTCGGTCAGGACCGCGTAGCCGCCGCCAGCGAGCGCGGCGACATCGAGGATGTTCGAGCTGGCGAGCGCAGTGTGCGGGCGGAGCGGCGCGGTCATGCGCGGCGGATCAAATCACTGTCCGGCCCGCGTGCCCATCCCCTGCCGCGCCCATCGCCGCCGCGACCGAGCGCGAGCGCACGCCCGCATCGATGCGCGCGATGAGCCGACGCGCCGATCGCGTACGCGCGCGGGGCCTCGCCAATGCAGCCTGCGATACAGTCGCCGCCATGAAGATCGATTCGGGAGCTCTCCAGCCGGTCGCCGCCGTGGTCTCGTCGGTCCTCCTCCTGCTCGCCGGGCGCAAGCGCATCTTCGAGATCATCGCGCTCGTCGCCAGCGGCGTGTGGCTGGCGGTGACGATCGGCCTGTTCAAGTGGCCGCTCTCGGGCGTGAAGCCCGGGCTCGTGATCGGCGGCGCGCTGCTGGTGTCGGGCGTGCTCGTGTACCTGAAGACGAGCAACAAGCGCGAGGTGACGGCGTCGACGGTGATCGCCATCCTCGGCGGGATCCTCGTGTTCAGCGCGCTCTGAGCCGCTGGGCGCCGGAGGGCCGGCGCGCACCACCGGCGCGAGCGTGTCATCGTAGCGGCATGCGCGCTCGCGCCGTCCTCGCGCTCGCCCTCGCGCTCGTCCTCGCGCTCGCCCTCGCGGGCGGGTGCTGGACCGGCTCCGTGCCGGAGCCGCGGGCCGCCGAGCCGCGGATCGCCGAGCGGCCCTCGCTCTACGTGCGCATCGGCGGCGGCGGAGAGCTCGAGGCGATCGTCGATGAGCTGATGGATGGCATCGAGGCGGACGGCCGCATCGATATGTACTTCATGAACGCGGACGGCGGCACGATCCGCAGGCGCCTCACCGAGTGGCTGTGCGTCGCCAGCCGCGGTCCGTGCCGCTACACGGGCAAGCCACTGCACGAGGCGCACGCGGGGATGCCGATCGGCGATCTCGACTTCGATGCCTTCGTCGACGTCTTCACGCGCGTGCTCCACCGGCGCGGCATCCGCGGCCGCGAGCGGATCGAGCTGGTGCTGCTCCTCCGGCGCGCGCGCGCCGATGTCGTCGAGACGTCGCGGTCCCCGTAGCGGGCGCCGCGGCGCCGCGCGCGGGCCGCAGGTGGGCGCGGGTGAGATGACGCGCCGCGGCCCACATTATATAGGCGCGGGCGCGGGGCCGGCCCCGGGGAGCGCCTGGCTAGTACTGCGTCAGCTCGATGAGGACGCCGTCGGGCGCTTCGACGTACGCCGACGTCGTGCCGTACGCCAGGACGGGCTGCAGATGCACCGGCACGCCCGCGGCGGCGAGCTCGGCGACGGCGGCGTGGACGTCGGCGACGTTGATGCCCAGGTGCATGACGCCGCTGCCGCCCGGGCTGGTGCCGGTCTCGCCGGCCGCGGCGGTGACCCGCGGCGGCTCCGCCGGAGCGAGCCCCGGCGGGAACTCCGAGAACGCGAGGTGCTGGCCGCCGACGCGCACGATCGAGACGGCCTGGTGGAGGTTGTTCTTCGTCTCCATCACCTTCTCCGCCGCGAAGTGGCGTTGCCAGAACTCCACCGCGCGGTCGGGATGCAGGCTGTAGATGTGGATGTGATCGAGCGACTTGATCTGCATGGCGACCATTCTCCTCGATACCGCCAGCGGCCGCGGCGCCGACCGGCGACGGGCCGCGCGGCTCAGCAGCCGAAGATGCGGATCTGCTTCCCGTCGTGAGTCGCGTCGCGGACCGCGAGCTTGTCTTGCCAGCTCACGTCGCGGCGCAGGTCGAACATCACGAGGGAGCCCGCGGCGATCCCGGCGAGATCGAGATACGCGGCCACCTGACCCAGCGCCTCGGCCTCGGTCTCGGTGTCGCGGCGGAGCTTGACCTCGATGGCGTGGCGCTCGTCGCGCCAGTGGATCATGAGGTCCAGCGCGCGGCGGCCGAGGCCATACTCGCGCTCGACGCGCCCTCCCCCGTTCACCACCCGCTGGAGGAACGCCATCAGCATGAGGTGCGGACCGGCCTCGCGGTAGCCGAAGCCCTCGGCGGCGAGGTGCCCGTCGCGGCGCCAGAAGTCCTGGAACGCGCGCAAGAGCTTGTCGACGTCGAGGCTGCCGTCGCCGCGGACGTACCAGGCGGTCTCCTGCGCGAGCTGCAGCTCTTGGACGTGGGCCAGCGCGCGCGGGATGACCTCGCGATAGATCGGGTTGGCGATCGCGAGGCGGCCGCCCTCCTCGACGAGCAGGCCGAGCGCGATCACGTAGGCGACGTCGTCATCGAGCACGTCGCCGCCGGTGACCTGGCCGGCGATCATGGGCGCCAGGATCTTCTGGACGCGCGGCTCGCGCAGCCGGGCGACGAGCGAGTCGATGTGCGTCCGCCGCTCGCGGATGATGGTCTCCTTGGCGGCCTCGACGTGCGCCGCGGTGACCTCGCGCGCGCGGTCGGTGACGTCGCGCGCGACGATCTGATCGGCCATGGCGCTGGTCAGCCACGGGTGGCCGGCTCCGAGCTCGAAGATGCGGTCCGCCGCCGCCACCGCGAAGCGCTGGCCCGTGGCCTGGGTGTGCTGCGAGAGGAGCTCGGCGACCTCGGCGCGCGTGAACGGCCCGAGCGTCGCGGCCTCGGCGCTGATATTGAACGGCGACGTCGTCCCGAGCCACGAGACGGCGCGCCCCTGCGCCTCCGCGAGCGCGTAGTCCCGCACCGGCCGGAGCCCGATCAGGACGACGCTCGACGGGAACGGCTCGCGGCTGCGATCGAGGTACCCGGCGCGGAGCTGCGTGAGGAACGAGACCATCGCGGGCCCGACGAGCCCGTCGGCCTCGTCGAAGAGCAGCACGAGCGGCCGATCGCTTCGCGCCGCCACCTGCGAGAGGTAGCCGAGCAGCGCGCGCTCCGGGACGGCGAGCAGCGCGCGGACCTCGTCGCTCGACGGGCGGGCGAGCGAGGGCAGATCGCGCGCGAACGCGCGAGCCAGCTCGCCGAGGATGATCGGGAAGGCGCGATCGAGATCCGGCTGCTCGCGGGCGGTCTGCAGATCGATCCACGCGGCGCGGTGGCGCCCCGCCGCGTTCAGGTGCTCGACGAGCCAGAACGCGGACGTGGTCTTCCCGGTCTGGCGGCCGGAGTGGAGCGTCACGTACTTGCGATCCTCGATCAGCTCGAGCACGCGCCCGAGCCGCCGCTCCGGCGGCAGCATGTAGTGCTCGCCGGGGAGGCACGGGCCGGCGGTGTTGAACGACGGGCGCAAGCGACCGCAGCGTACCGCGCGCCGGGGACGAAGCCACCGCCGCCAGCGCTCTGTTGCGCGCACGCCGGCACGCCCGCGTAGCTGCCGGCGGTGCGCGAACATCGGCGGCCTAGCAGCTTTGCCGCTCAGCATCGGCCGCATTCTCGGCCCGATGTTACGGATCGACCTCGGCGCGGTGCGCTCGCCTCGCGGCCGCTCGCAAAGATCGCGTCAAGCGCGGCTCCGCGAGTGACACCGGAGGATGCGCACGCGCGCGGGCGCCGTATATTGCCCACGTGGCGTTCGCCGACCTCAAGAACGACTTCGTCTTCAGGCGCATCTTCGCGACCCACCCGGACCTCCTCTGCGCGTTGCTCAACGATCTGCTCGAGCGCACCGGGGAGCGGATCATCGAGGCCATCGAGTATCTGCCGAGCGAGCAGCTGCCGCTCGCCGCCGGCGCCAAGCTCTCCATCCTCGACGTCCGCTGCAAGGACCGCGGCGGCACGACCTTCGTCGTCGAGATGCAGCTCATCCACGTCCCCGGCTTCATCAACCGCGTCGTCTACAACGCGTGCAAGGCGTACGTCGGACAGCTCCAGGGCGCGGATCGGTACACCAAGCTCGCCGACGTCATCGCGATCTCGATCTGCGACTTCGAGCTCTGGCCAGATGCCCAGCAGCGCGCGCAAGATCTCCCGCTGGTGCCCATGCTGAGCCGCTGGAACATGACCGAGCGCCAGTCGGGCAACCACGGGCTGCTCCAGGTCCAGTACGTCTTCCTCGAGCTGCCCAAGCTGCCGCGCCAGCGCCCCGAGGCGCCCGGCGCCGACCTGTGGGCTTGGTTGTTCGTCCACGCCCCCGAGCTCACCGAGGTCCCCGCCAACCTCGCGCGGCCGTACCGCGCGGCGCTCGAGCTCGCCAACAAGGCCACGTTCACGCAGCTGGAGCTCAACGCGTATCGCAAGGTGCTCGACGAGATCCAGCAGGCGGAGGAGCTCGCCGAGGTCAGGGAGGCCAAGGGCAAAGCCGAGGGCAAAGCCGAGGGCAAGGCCGAGGCGATCCTCGCCGTCCTGGCGGCGCGCGGGATCGCCGTCGCCGCAGAAGTCCGCGCTCGCATCGAGGTGTGCGCAGAGCTGGCGACGCTCGATCGCTGGATCGCGCGAGCCGCCACTGCGGTCTCGGCCGAGGACGTCGTCGCCTAGCGGGCTCAGTCGAGCGGCGGTAGCACGGCGCGGGCGCCGTCGAGGCGGATCAGCTCGCGGTAGGCGGCCAGGCGCAGGCCGTCGGTGCAGCGATCGATGACGTGGTCGGTGATGCGCGAGAAGCCGAGCAGGCGGGCGGCGTCGCGCACGAGCTCGCGCTGGCCGATGCCGGCCGCGCGCTCGACGACAATGCGGATCGCCGCCGCGATCTCGGACAGCGGGACCTCGCCGATCTCGCGGCGCGCCTGGGGGCCGCTGCCGGCGACGCGCACGGGCGGCAGGCCGCCCGGATCCTGATCCATCCGCCACACGAAGTCCTGCTCCTCGCCGTAGCGGCCGCGGCCGTCGACGGCATGGCGCACCTGATCGGCGACGCGCTGCGTGATCCGGCCGATGCCGAAGTACGCCCCGACCCGGCGCGAGAGCAAGGCGAGGTGCATCGGCGCCTCGGCCGCGAGCACCTGCTCGACGATCTTGCCGAGCTCCTGCAAGTGGCGCGGCGCGAACAGATCGTCGGGGATGCGCCGCCCGGCGGGGATCGCCGCGACGGTGTACGGCCCGATCGGGATCGCGCCGCGGGCGATGCGGATCGGCGATGTCGGGCCGTCGTACGCGGGCAGCGGCAGCCGCTGCGAGGCCATGGGCCCGGCGCCGGCCGGGCCGGAGCCGGCCGCCACGACGCCGGACGTGGACGCGGCCGATACGAGGCTCGACGCCGGGCCGGACGTCGGGCTGGAGGTCTCGCCGGATGCAGGCGCACCCGGCCCACCAGGGGTGCCCGGCGCGGGCCCCGAGCCGACGGCCTTGCGCGCGACGGGCGACGAGCCGCCAGCGAGGCGAGGCGCCGCGCCGGGCGGCGTCGTCGACGAGCCGGCGCGGCCCACGCCGGGCGGCGTCGTCGACGAGCCGGCGCGACCCACGCCAGGCGGCGTCGTCGATGAGCCGGCGCGACCCGCGCCGGGCGGCAGCGTCGATGACGCGGCCCGGCCGACGATCGCGCCGGACGAGACGCGGCGCTGCCGGCTCGCGGCGAGCGCCGCCACGACGGCGGCCTGCATGCGCTGCGTCTCCCGCTCGGGATCGGTCCACCAGTCGAGCGTCCACACGCGGTGCAGCCGCCAGCCGAGCTGCGCCAGCACCTGCGGGCGCAGCCGATCGCGGTCGCGCGCGGCCGGCGCGCTCGCGTACGCGGCGCCGTCGTGCTCGATCGCCAGGATGTGCCGGGCCGGATCGTTCGGATCGACGACGGCCAGATCGATCCGGTACGCGCCGCACCCGATCTGGTGCCGGACGCGGTAGCCGCGCTCGACGAGCGCGCGCGCCATCGCCTCCGTGATGGGGCTCGCGGCGGGCGCCTCCTCCCCCGGCGCCAGCCGCGCCGCGCCGCCACCGGCGCGCGCGAACGAGAGCAGCGCGGCCAGATCGCGCGCCGCGCCGGTGGCCGCCTCGGGGATGTCCTCGGGATCGAAGCTCGAGAAGATCACGAGCTGCTCGCGCGCGCGCGTGATCGCCACGTTGAGCCGGCGCTCGCCGCCGCGCTGCGAGAGCGGCCCGAAGCCGAGCGGGAACCCGCCGCCGGGCTCGGGGCCGTAGCCGACCGAGACCAGCACCACGTCATGCTCGCGGCCCTGCGCGGCCTCGAGGCTCTGGACGAACAGCGGCTCGGGCCCCCCGATGCCGCCGCGCCCGAGCCGCTCGAGCACGGCATCGAGCGCGGGGTCGGCCGCGCGCGCAGAGTCGAGCAGATCCTCGATCAGCTCCTGCTGCGCGCGCGAGAACGTCACGACGGCGAGCGAGCGCGTCTGCTGCGCCGGGTCCTTGAGCCGCGCCACGACCTCGGCCGCCACGGCCTCGGCCTCGACGCGGTTGCCGCGCGCGCGATCGTGGACGCCGGGCGTGCGGCGCCACGAGATGCCGAGATCGGGCGACGCCTGCGCCGCCGGCAAGAGCTGCAGCCGGTCGCCGTAGTAGCGCCGGTTCGCGAACGCGAACAGATCCTCGTGCCTGCTGCGGTAGTGCCACTGAAGGCGCAGCTCGGGGAGCCGCGCGGCGAGGCAGTCGCCCAGCAGGCTCGGGAGCTCCGCGGGCGCGTCGCCCTCGCCCGCCGCGTCGTCGTCGGCGCCGGCCTCGAGCGCCGGGGCCGGCGGCAGCTGCCGCGTGTCGCCGACGACGACCGCGGCCGCGCCGCGCGACAGGGCGCCGATCACCTCGGCGGTGGGGAGCTGCGACGCCTCGTCGAACACGACCAGATCGAAGCGCGGCAGCGACGGATCGAGGAGCTCCGCGACGGAGAGCGGCGTCATCAGCATGCACGGCGCCAGGCGCGGCAGGAGCGTCGGGAGCGCCATGAACAGCCGGCGCAGCGGGAGGTGGCCGCGCTGCTTCTTCAGCTCGGCGAGGACGAGCGCGAGCTCGCCCTCGGGCTCGGCGGTGACCCGCGGCAGGCGCTCCGCCAGCCGGGCGAACGCGCGGCTGCGGACGAGCGCGTGCATCGCGCGATCGAGGTCCGCGAACGCGGCGACGTGCGCGTGGTGCGACGCGCCGTGGAACCGCGCGAGCGCCGGCGTGTCGGCGATCTCGGCGTCCACCCACGCGAGCAGGGTCGCGCGCTCCCACGCGAGCGCGAGCTCGGCGGCGCCGAGATCGCCGCGCTCGATCGCGGCGATGGCCGGACCGACGCCCGCGGCGAGCGCCGCGCGGCGCGCCGCATGGAACGCGATCCAGTCGCGGTGCGAGCCCAGCGCGTGGCGCAGGGCCTCGATCTGATCGCGGAGCTGGCTCAGGTGATCGGCGCCAGCGGCCGGACGGCCGAGCTCCGCGGCGCCGGCGGCCGGACGGCCGAGCTCCGCGGAACCGGCGGCCGGACGGCCGAGCTCCGCGAGATCAATGCCGGTGGCCGCGGCGAGATCCGCGATCGCGGGCGTCCAGCGCGCGACGGCGCCAGCGAGCCGGCCGAACGCGCCGAGATCCGCCGGCAGCTCGCCGCGCTGCGCCGCCACCTGCGCCACGAGCGCGCGCCACGCCGCGGCCCGTCCGGCTTCGCCGCCGGCGACCTCGACGGCATCGAACACGCGCCGTAGGTCCGCCGCCCAGGCGAGCGCCTCGTCGATCGAGTCGAGCGCGAGCGCGAGCGGATCGCCGCCGAGCTCGCCGAACCAGCGCCGCGCCGGCTCGGCGGCCGCGGCGAGCGCCGCCCGCACCGCGCGCTCGGCGATCACGGCCTCGAGCGCGGGCAGGATCTGGGCGTCGTCCTCGAGCTCGCCGGGCACGGCGGCGGCGCGGAGCTGCGCGCGCACGCCGCGCAGCGCCATGAACCGCACCGGCCCGACGCTGCCGCCCCACCGCTTGAGCTGCGACCACAGCGCGGCGGCGTCGAGCTCGTCGCGCTCAGTGACGCGCTCGGTGAACCGCGCGGCGACCTCGGCGACGAGCGCGCGGTGCCGGGCGGCGAGCTGGAGGAACGCGAGCGGATCGCGCGGCACCTCGAGCGTGCCGCCGCCCTTGGCGCGGAGCAGCGCGAGCCGCTCGCCGAGATCCTCGCCCGTCGCGGCGCGGAGCTGCGTCATCAGCTCCGCGCCGGGCCGCGGCGACACCTCGGCGAGCGCGGCGAGCGCGCCGAGCGCGGTGAGCTGGTCGCGACTCCGGGCCGCGAGCCCGGGCACGAGCGTGCCGAGCTCGGCGATGGCGGCGGCGAGCGCCGCGACGGCGGCGGCGGCCTCGTCGAGGGCGGCGAGCACGCGCTCGCGGCTCTCGGCCGACCAGCGCTCGAGCGTCGAGCGCCGCCACGGGTGCGTGGCGACGGGCTCGACGGGCACGGCCGCGGCGGCGAGCGCGGCGACCGCGACCCGCCGCCGCTCGAACGTCGCGGCGTCGAGCCCGACGGCGTCCCGCTCGGCGAGCGCCGCGCGCGGCGTGGTGCGCAGCTCGACGAGCCGGCCGAGCACCTGGTGCACCGAGCGGCCGAACGGGCCGACCCGGTGCAGCGCCGCGGTGTGCGCGTCGAGCGCGTCGCGCAGCTCGGCGAGCCGCGCGCCATCGCCGGCCGGCCCGCTGCCGGGCCGGAACGCGCGATCGAGCACGCGCCCGAGGTGCGCGAGCACGTGCGCGCGGCCGGCCTCGTGCGCGTGGTGCGCGTGCAGCTCGAGGCAGAACTCGCCGAGGCCGACGGCGGCGAGCCGCTGGCTCACGACCTCGAGCGCCGCGACTTTCTGGGTCACGACGAGCACGGTCTTGCCCTGGCTCACGCAGTGCACGATCAGGTTCGCGAGGGTCTGCGACTTGCCGGTGCCGGGCGGCCCTTGCAGCACGAAGCTCGCGCCCGCGGCGCCGGCTGCGACCGCGGCGAGCTGGCTCGCGTCGGCGTCGAGCGGGCACAAGAGCTCGGCCGTGGCGGCGGCGCTCGCGGGCTGCGTCACCAGCGCGGCGGCCGCGCCGGAGGGCTGCGCGAACGTGGTGGTGCCGCCGGCCGCGAGGTGCGCGACCACGGGGCTCCAGAGGAGATCGTCGCCGCTCGCGTCGAGGTCCTGCCACAGCGCGAGCCGGGCGCACGAGAACACGCCGAGCAGCGCCGCGCGCTCGACGCTCCAGCCGGGGCGCGTGATCGCGATGCCCTCGGCCGCGTCGAAGAGCGCGGCGAGATCGATCTCGTCGCTGGCGGGCTCGAGCAGGATGCCCTGCTCGCGGCGCAGCTTCTCGCCGAGCGTCTGGTTGAACCGCGGCTCGACGCCCGGGGCGGCGACGAGCTGCAGCTGGCCGTCGTTTGTGCCATCGCTGGTGCCATCGCTGGTGCGCTCGAGCTCCACGGGGCAGAGCCACAGCGGCGCGGGGTGCGCCACGCCGTCGGGATCGCACCAGCGGAGGAGGCCGAGGCCGAGCCACATGGTGTGCACGCCGCCGTCGGCGAGCTCTGCGCGCGCGGCGCGCCGGATCGCGGTGAGCCGGCGCGCGAGCTCGGCGGGCTCGAGCGGGACGGTGAGCCGGCGCAGATCGAACGGCCGGAGCTCGGTGCCGGCAGCGAGTGCAGGTGCAGGTGCAGGCGCAGGCGCAGGCGCAGGCGCCGCCTCGAACGAGAACGACTCACCGGCGGCGAGCGCGGCCGCGAGGCGGACGCAATCGACGCCAGCGAGCGGGACGATCGTCCGCGCGCGGGTCGCGTCGAGGAGCCGGTTCCCCGCCGAGAGATCGAGCAACGACTGCTTCCATCGTTCGAGGCGCGCGCGCGCGGCTGGGTCGATCACCTCGCCAGACTACGCCAATCCGGATTGGACCATCGCCGACGAGATCGAGAGTCATGAAGAGGAGATCTCGGGGATCGCTTGTGCGCGCGGCGAGAGATCTCCGCGTGAATCGCCGGGGCCACTCGCGGCTCGCCACAGACGCTTTGGCGGGCAGAAATGGGCTCGCCCCGACGGTGTTCGCCCGGTCTCCACCGTCAAATCGCCTGCGACAGGTATCAGCGCACGAGCGCGAGCAGGTGCCGCGGGTGATGCGCCTCGGCCCAGTCGGCGGGCCCCGGCTGCGTCGCGCCGAGAACGCGCTCGATCCACGCGGGCGGGATCGCCGCCGCGCCGTCGCGCGCGCCGAGCAGCGCGCCGGTGATCGCGGCGTTCGTGTCGGCGTCGCCGCCGCGGCTCGCGACGTCGATCAGCGCGTCGCGCCACGCCGGCGTGTGCGCCGCGTGCCAGAACGCGAGCCGGAGCGCGACCCGCACGAAGCCGGCCGTGCGATCGACGTGCAGCTCCTCGCCGTAGACGTCGGGATCGGCGCGCAGCGCGGCGTCGAGATCGCCCGCCAGGTCGGCCTCCGCGCGCGCCAGGTGCTCGCGATCCGCGGCGCCCTCGGCGCCGCCGCCGGCCCACGCCTCGCGGAGCCGCGCGGCCCCGCGCTCGAGCGCCCGCCGCGCCGCCGCGATCAGCGCGCCGCCACCCACCGGCGCACCTCCCGCCGGCCCGCCGCCCGCCGGCGCACCGCCCGCGTCTGGCGCGGTGATCGCCGCCGCGATCGCCGCGTCGAACGCGGCGCAGGCGAGCGCGCACCGCGGATCGGCGTGCGTGATCAGCGAGTCCGCGATCGCCGCGTCGATGAGCGCCGTCTCGGACGCGCCGCGGAGCGGCGCGACCGCGCCGCGGAGCGCGACCGCGATCGGCGCCGTCCGCATCAGCGAGCCGTTGCCAGCGGGGCGGCGCCCGTACTCGCGCCACACGCCGAGCGCGGCCGATGGCGCCACATCGCCGCCCTCGAGCCGCTCGATCGCGGCCTGGGTCTGCGCGCCGATGTCGAACGCGTGCGCCGACCACGCCACGTAGCGCGCGGCGACGTCGGCTGTGTCGAGCCCGCCGCGCTCGGCGAGGCTGCGCGCGAGGCAGACCGCGAGCTGCGTGTCGTCGGTGACCTGCCCCGCCACCAGCTCGAACGGCCCGCCGCCGACGACGTCCGTGGCCGGCCCGGTCGCGAGCGCCGGGTACGGCGGCTGCGTCATCCGCGCAAACTCGTACGTCGTGCCCAGGGCGTCCCCGACCGCCAGGCCCAGGAGCGCGCCGCGCGCCCGGTCGGCCTCCGCTCTCCCATCGCTTCCATCGCGCTTCGCGCCGCTGCTCGGTTCATTCGGCATCGTGTAGCAGTGACACTAACGAGCCACCCGCGCAAGCGGTATGTTCGCGGCGTGAGCCCGCATGACCCCGCCCCGCCCGGGCCTGCCCCGCCGGTGCCCGACCCGCCGGGGCCCATACCGCCGGGGCCCGCCTCGCCGGGGCCCGCCTCGCCGCTCGATCGGTGGGCTCTCGATCCGGCGATCGTGCACCTGAACCACGGCTCGTACGGCGGCTGCCCGCGCGCCGTCGTGGACGCGGCCGCCGCGTGGCGCGCGCGGCTCGAGGCCGCGCCGATGCGCTTCCTCGTCCTCGACTGGCAGCGCGAGCTCGATCGCGCCCGCGCCGCGCTCGCCGCGTTCGTCCGCGCGCCCGCCGAGCGGCTCGCCTTCGTGCCGGGCGCGACCACGGGCGTGGCGATCGCGCTCCACTCCGCGGCGCCGTCGCTCGCGGCCGGCGACGAGCTGCTCACCACCGATCACGCGTACCGCGCCTGCAGAAACCAGCTCGAGCGGCTCGCCGCCGCGCGCGGGCTCCGCATCACCACCGTCGCGCTCCCCGAGCCGTTCGACGCCGAGGCGCTGCTCGCGCGCACCCGCGCCGCGATCACGCCGCGCACGCGGCTCGCGCTCCTCGATCACATCACGAGCCCGACCGCGCTCCGGCTGCCGCTCGAGGCGATGCTCGCGCCGCTCGCCGCGCGCGGCGCGACGGTCGTCGTCGACGGCGCGCACGCTCCCGGCCAGCTCGATCTCGACGTCGGCGCCCTGCTCGCGCGCGGCGTCACCTACTACGCCGGGAACAACCACAAGTGGCTGTGCGCGCCGAAAGGCTCCGGCTTCCTCGTCGCGGCGCCGGGCGCGCCTGCGCTGCCGGTCGTCACGTCGCACGGCGGGAGCCCCGCGTACGGCCCGCCGAACCGGCTCCACGCCGAGCTCGACTGGCCGGGCACGCACGATCCGGCGCCGTACCTCGCGACCCCCGCGGCGATCGCCGCCGTCGCCGCCGAGGGTGGCGGCTGGCCCGCCGTCCTCGCGCGCAACCACGCGCTCGCGCTCGAGCTCCGCGCGCGCTTCGTGAGCGCGCTCGGCGGCGCGCCCTCGGGCGCCCGCCCGCTGCCGCCCGACACCGCGATCGGCACGATGGCCGCGATCCCGATCACGCTGCCGCCCGGCACCGAGCCGCTCCGGCTCGAGGAGCAGCTGCTCGCCGAGGGCTGGGAGGTCCCGATCGTCGGCTTCTTCACCGGCCCGCTCGTCCGGCTCTCCGCGCACCTCTACAACCACGCGGCCGAGGCCGAGGCGCTCGCCCGAAAGCTGGCGGCGCTCGGTGTTGCGCTGCGCTGACTTGCGCCACCCGCGCCGCGCGGCGGTAGGATGCCGCCATGGCACAGATGACCCACCAAGGCAGCTGCCACTGCGGCGCTGTCCGCTTCCACGTCGATCTCGATCTCGAGCACCCTGCCATCACGTGCAACTGCTCGATCTGCGCGCGCTCGGGCACGATGCTCGCGTTCGTCCCGAGCTCGGAGTTCAAGCTCGATCAGGGCGAGGACAACCTGACCGACTACCAGTTCAACAAGAAGATGATCCACCACATGTTCTGCAAGACGTGCGGCATCAAGACGTTCGGCCGCGGCGCCCGCCCCGACGGCTCGGAGATGGTCGCGGTCAACGTGCGCTGCCTCGAGGACGTCGATCTCGCCACGATCCCCACCAAGCAGTTCGACGGGAAGGCGATCTGATGCGCGCGCTCGCCTGGTACCTCGCCGCCGCCCTCGCGCTCGCCGGCTGCAAGGAAGACAAGCCGAAGCCGCCCGAGCCGGCGCTGCCGCCGGCCACGCCGGGAGAGATGAAGGAGAAGGCGGCGGGGACCGCCGAGCAGGTGAAGGAGAAGGCCGAGAGCGCCGCGGACAAGGCGAAGGCCGCGCTCGAGGCCGCCAAGGACAAGGTGCAGGCGGCCGGCGAGAGCGCCGCCGAGGCGCTCACCAACACCGAGGCCGTCCGCGCGGCGCTCGAGCGCCTCGAAGGGCGCATGAACAAGGGCATCGAGGACATGAAGAACGCGTCCAGCACCGAGGCGCGGGACGCCGCGGGCGCAGCGCTCGCGAAGCTGGCGGAGGAGAAGGAGAAGCTCCAGCAGCGCATGACCGAGCTGAAGAAGGACGAGGAGCAGACAGCCAAGGACGGAAAGGGCGCCAAGGCCGAAAAGGCGCCCTGAGGAGCGGCCCCGAAATCGTGCCTGGGATCCCTCTCGATCGACGCGACGCGCGGCGGGGGTGAATGGCCGGCTCGGCCGAGACAGAGGGGACGGGAAGGTCCCTGCTGGGATCCCGCGCGACGCGACGCGCGGCGGGGGTGAATGGCCCGGCTCTGCCGGGCCAGAGGGGACGGGAAGGTCCCCTCTCAATCAATCGATTCAGATCTTCTTGTTCCGCCGCTGCTGGAACGAGTACGGCCGGTGCGACGGGCCGCCCTTCTTGTCGTCGTCATCGCCGCCCTCGATCGGCGTGCCGACGATCGGCTCCTCGGCGCCCGCCCGGAACTTGATCGCCGATAACGGGCTGTCGCCGACCAGCACCTGGTTCTGGCGATCGAGCAGGCTGTCCATGCCCTCGAGCTTGTCGATGTCGTCGAGGATCTCGTCGACCGTCCCGTAGCGCTCCTCGCGCGAGTCGCGCGTCATGCGATCGAAGATGTCGTCGATGCCGCGCGGCAGCGACGGGTTGATCTGCGACGGCATCGGCGAGCGCCGCCCCGGCAGCTTCCGCGTCAGGAGCTCGTAGAAGATGATCCCGAGCGCGTAGATGTCGCCCTGCGGGCCCGACATCGTCGGGTCGTTGTACAGCTCCGGCGCCATGTACGCGACGTTGCCCATGCCGACGTAGACCTGGCGGATCACCGCGTGATCGCGCTCGACGATCCGCGTGAACCCGAAGTCGGACACCTTCACGTTGCCGTAGCCGTCGATCAGGAGCTGCTCGGGCTTCAGGCCGCGGTGGTACACGCGCTGCGCGTGCGCCGCGCGGAGCGCGTGCAGCGTCTGCAGGAGGTACTTGAAGACCAGCTCGACGGGGATCTCCTCGGCGTCGTTGATCAGGCGGCGCGCCGAGCCGTTTGGCGCGAGCTCGGTCACGAGGTTTGGGTACTCCGTGTAGAGGTTGACGTCGTGGATCGGCAGGATGTTGGGGTGCGCGAGGTTGCCCCACGCGCGGACGACCTCGGTGAACCGCCGCACGATCTCGTTGCGCTGGTCCTCGCTGAAGAACCCGAACAGGTCGCGGATCTCCTTGAGCGCGACCTCGCGGCTCAGCGCGACCTGGCGCGCGCGGTAGACGGTGCCGATGCCGCCCGAGCCGATCGAGGCGAGCTTCTCGTAGCGGGTCTCGAGCTCTGTGCTCATCTGGATCTCCCCTCCCGCGACGGCCGATGGCCGGCCACCGGACGCGGTCATCTTCGGCTGCTCCTTGCGCGGCAGCGGCGACGCCGTCGAGACGTCGCGCGCGGCCGCCGCCGCCGTCGGCCCCGACGCCTGCGGCGCCTGCGGGGCCGGCACGGCGCCCGACAGCGCGCTGGTCTGCGTGGCCATCGGCACCGCGCCCGTCGCGGCCATCGCGCGGCTCTGGCGCAGCTTCTTGAAGTGCGAGACGGCGCGATCGGTGAACTCGTTCAGGTTGCTGCCGTTCACGACCGCCTCGCCCTCGGGCGAGACCTCGAGGCTCTCGTTGGCGCGATCGTGGCGGAGGTACCCCGACTTCTCGAGGAAGCCGACGTACTCCTGGAACGGGATCGAGACGGCACCCTCGCAGACGCGGCGGATGTCGTCGTAGCGGTTCTGCCGGCCGTAGCGCGCCTCCGCCATCACATTCGCGAGGATGAATCGAGCCTCTTCGCAGAGGACTTCCTTGGTGACCTTGGCGCGGCCTTCCATCCGGCGGATTGTAGGGGGCCGCCGTACGAGGGGTCAATTGACCGGAGGCCCCTCGGAGACGAGTCGGTCCACCAGCGGTCGGTCCGCCGGCAAGATATCCCATCCCGGCAGCTCGCCGGCCGGGACCCACGCCAGGTCGGCGACCTCGATCGCGCGCGGCGCCGCGCCCGGCGCGAGCCGGCACGCGTAGACGAGCATCACCAGATCGAACGCGGGGTACGCGTGGAACAGGACGTCCCAGATCCGACCGACCGCCACCGCCACCCCGATCTCCTCGCGCAGCTCGCGCTCGAGCGCCGCGGCCGGCGCCTCGCCCGGCTCGACCTTCCCACCGGGAAACTCCCATTGCAGCGGCAGCGGCTGATCGGCGCGCCGCTGCGTGATGAGGACGCGCCGATCGACGCCAACGATCAGGCCCGCGACCACCAGCTTGCGCGCGCGGCCGGCGCTCACGCGCGCTCCGCAAAAATCAGAGTCACGAGGGTCGCCGTCATGGTCCCCTCGTCGAGAAATCGGGATCCAAAAATTCCGCGAGATGCTGCGCCGAACCTTGCATGTGCACCGTTCGGCCCCTACAGTGCCGCGAGGATGAGACTGTATCCAGCGAAGGTCGACAGCATCGCTGCCGAGATCATCACCACGCTGACACAAGCCGGTGACATCGAGGTCAGCGATAACAACGAAGCCCAGCTGGATGCGGCTGCCGTGCTCAAAGAGTACATCCGGGTCGACAAGGAGCTGACCGAGCGCGCGAAGGACATCCTCGAGATCCGCGGCCTGCCCTACTCGCACCTGGGCCGCACCAAGCGCCAGCTCGCCGATCAGAAGGATTTCGGGCTCGGCGAGGAGGGCCTCTCGTGGATCGCGAACCAGATGCTCGAGGCGTTCATGTCCTCGCGACACGTCGAGGAGGTGTTCGCGGAGGACGTGATCCTGCGCCGCAAGATCAAGGACATCTGCAAAAAGCACATGCAGGTGGACGAGGCGATCGATCAGGAGGTCCGCGACCGGATCAAGAACCTCGAGGAGGGGACGCAGGCGTGGGACGTCGAGTACGGCAAGGTGCTCGAGCAGATCAAGCAGAAGCACGGCCTGAAGGACTAGCCCGCGCGCGCTCGCAGGCGCCGCCCGCGCCTCGCGCCCCGGTGGACCGAACCGGACCAGGGGACCCGCGGCACGCGCGTTGTAGGTGCCGGTGAGCATGAAGCAGCAGCTCGCCGCCCTGTTCTTGCTCGTGTCCGCCGCTGCCTGCGGCGACGACGGAGACGCCACCGACACCGACGCCTCGGGCGACCACGCGGACCGCCTGGTCCTCGAGGGACAGGAGGTCACCGACTTCCTCGGCGCAGACGGCGTATCGGATCCGTTCTCGCTCGATGGCGGCTTCCGCCGGCTCGGCCTCCTCTGGGACGCCGCGGCGAATGACGCGTCCGGAGGCGCGTCCGGAGGCGCGTCCGGAGGCGCCTTCGAGGTGCGCACGAGCCTCGACGGCAAGGCGTGGTCGGAGTGGAAGACGCCGACCGTCGTCTCCGTCGAGATGGTCGCGCACGCCGGCCACGTCGACGCGCTCGACCTCGGCGGCGCCGCATCGACCGACGCCGATCCGCGCGCTGGCTGGTTCCAGCTCCGGCTCGTGCCGTCCGTCGCGGCGCCGACGTTCCTGACCGTCGAGGCGCTCGCCGACATCCCGGCCCCGTTCGATCCGGACGCGGCCGTCGAGGTCGAGGACGAGGCGTCGGACGGCGAGCCCGCCGGGGTGGCCGCGGATCCCGCCGGCGTCGTCGTGCGGACCACGCCGATCGGCGACCTGCGCATCTACGCGCGCGCGGACTGGGGCGCGAAGGCGCCGCGCTGCGCGAGCGGCACGATGACGCCGAACCGCGCCACGATCCACCACACCGTCACGCCGACGAACGACTCGATGACCCCGCAGCAGCGCCTGCGCCAGATCCAGGCGTTCCACCAGAGCTCCCGGGGCTGGTGCGACATCGGGTACAACTACCTCGTCTCGCGCGACGGGCGCGTGTGGCGCGGCCGCGGCCCGACGACGGTGGGCGCCCACGTCGCGAACTCGAACACGGGCAACATCGGCATCTCCTTCATGGGGACGTACACGTCCACCGCGCCGACGGATACGCAGCTGTGTCAGTCGGCGAAGCTCCTGCGCCGGCTGCACGAGGACTTCAGCGGGATCTCGCTGAACCGCACCGACGTGAAGGGCCACCGCCAGTTCGGCGGGACCACCTGCCCCGGCGACGCGCTCTATAACCGCATCGACAAGATCCTGCTCAAGGCGCGCAGCGGCTGCTCGGCCAACTGAGCCGCGCGCGCGAGCGAGGGGCGAAGCGCGGGGCCGCCGCGGCTCACCTGTAAGCCACGCCACTTGGCGCCGCCGCCAGATCGGGCACTCTTGGAGCATGGCCGCCCGCCGCCTCGTGGAGTGCCGCACCTGCAAGACGAGGCCGGTGATGCGCTGCGGGCGGTGCACCACCACGCGCTGCGCCGTGCACGCGCTCGCCGCCGGCCAGCGCTGCGATCGCTGCGAGCGCGACTGGGCGGAGGACGCGCCGACCCGCCGCGCCGCGAAGGTCATGTTCGCGCCGCCCGCCGGCATCTTCGTCGGCGGCCTCCTCTTCGGGCTGCTCCTGCCGGTCTCGGTCGGCGGCGCGGTCGGCGCGGCGGTCATGGCGGCGCTCGCGTGCGTCACGGCCGTGGCCACCGGGGCGGGCACCTGCCGCCTCGTCGATCGGAGCGCGCGGGCGATGTTCCTCCGCGAACGCGCCGGCGAGCTGCCGCCCGCGCGGCTCCTACCGTCGCCGCGGCGGTAGCTGTCCCCTGGCCGTCGCCGCGGCGGTAGCTGTCCCCTGGCCGTCGCCGCGGCGGTAGCTGTCCCCTGGCCGTCGCCGCGGCGGTAGCTTTGTATCTAGTCGCAGAAGTTGACCTCGCCGACGCGGAGCCCAGTGCGGACCGAACCACGCAACGACACGGACGGCTCACCGCTTGAGTCGCTCGAGCTCCGCGAGCAACCGCGCGACCTCTTGCTCGGCCTTCTCACTCCGCTGCTCTGCCTCTGCGCGACGCTGCTCTGCCTCCTCGCGACGCTGCTCTGCCTCCGCGCGGAGCCGAGCCTCCTCCTCGCGACGCTGCTCTGCCTCCGCGCGGAGCCGAGCCTCCTCCTCACGGAGCCGCTCCGCTTCTTCGGCCCGCCGCAGGCGGTCGTCGGCCAATGCCTGGACGCGAGCGGTGAACTCCTCGCTCTCGAGCAGCAGCGCCGTGCCCACATAGAACCGGAGCCGGTCCTGTTCGACCTGGACATCGAGGCCGAGCACACGCGACTCGTACAAGCCCAGGTTCGGTAGGATCGGCGTGTAGCTCGTCGCCTCGGACGACGCCAGGCGATAGGCCGAGAGTCGGTTGCGAGCGCCATCGTAGAGGAAGTACTCGGGGATCCCGAGCCGCGCGTAGCGCGCCACGTTGAGCTCCGCGTCCTTCTTGCGATCGCCGCCGACGTGGACCTCGAGCACCCAGTCGAGCCCCTTCCCCTCGTCGCTGACCACCCACTTGCTGCGCCGGGCGTCGTTGCTGTCGAGCACGGCGATCAGATCCGGCGCGAACCGCGGCTCGCCGGGGTAGTAGATCGGCAGCTCCGATGCGAGATAGACCCGGCGCTTCTGCCGCGCGAAGTACCCGCGCAGCGCGGTCAACGCGCCGACCTTGGCCCAAAAGTGGATCTCCCCTTCGGGCATCGCCATCTCGTCGTAGGTGACCTCGCCGGGGAGTGCGGCCACGACAGCGGCGCGCTGGGCGGGCGAGAGCGCCGCCCACACCTCGGCGCTCGGCGCCATCGGATATCCGGCCGGGCTGGTTGGCACTGCGGGCACTGCGACCATGCAAGGAACAGCGTGGCCGTCTCGGGCGCGGGGGTCAAGCGCGCTGGTCCGCGGGGTCACCTCAAGACCACGCAAAGACGACGTTCCCGCGGTCACGCCGGTGCGCGTTGCACACGAGTTACTCAAGCTCGCGCTGGAGCGCGCGAAGGTCGGTGACCCAGCGGGTGCGAGCGAATGCGTCCACGCGTACGGGACGCTCGCGGGTCGCACGCCCTGATCCCGGGCGGCCGGCCCTGATGGCACCGAGCTCGGCGAGCCGCCGGCTCGCGCTGAGTTCTTTCACGCGTGAAAGAACTCGCACTCCACCAGCGCGCGCTGGATCAGCCGGCCCCCGCGATGTTTAGAGGTCCCAGCTGGCGTGCGAACTCCGCGAAGCTGTCCGCGACCTTCTCCATGTCGCGGCGGTCGTGCCACAGGACGCGAGGATTCGATCCCTCTGGCCGAGGGTCCTCGGTGTCCTCGATCCAGACCTGGCCGCGAAGCTCGCCTGCGATGACGACGTATACATTGCAGCCCATGGTGTCGTATCCGACGTACAGCAGATCGCGGCTCGGCAACTCGGGGATGCCACCGTTGGCACCTTCGAGATTGTGATCGTCTTCATTAGTGAGACTCAGGAATCTGTTCAATATTCCAAACGGCGCAACCCTGTTCGAGTCGGCTGGGTCACCCCCATTCACGGCGAGTAGGAAACGCCGGTAGTCCTCTGGTAGGCGGTGACCGATTCGTTGCTCGAATGCCGTCAAGACCGCCTCGTCGATGTCTGGTCCTCGACGCTCCATGATTGGCCATTCAGTCTCCATATTTCCTAATCCCTCGCGCGTGTTTGTACGTAGCCCGCCCACCCGTGTGTTTCACGACCTCATGCAGCTGCCTTGGAACGAGCATCATGGTCTTGCCATCCTCGACGTGATGCCATGTGTGGTCGCGAGGAGTGCTCGGAAGGCCAGCTTTCGCGTTTGCCAAGGCATCATCGGCTGCACGCGATCCGGTGTACGGAATCTCGACGTGGGACTTGCCGTTCGGCAGTATCTTGGCGTGCGGTGCGAAGTCCGGGTAGCCCTCCGGAGTGAACTTGACGCCCTTCGCTCGGTACTGCGGGGGCAGGATGTCGGCTGGGAACTGCTCGCCGGCGAGATGGTGGTTCTGCGGCAGCCGGCCCGCGACGGGCTTCACCGTCGCGGCTTCCTCCGCCATCTCCGCGGCCGCGAGCTTCTGCCGCGAGGCCACGTCCTTCGCCGACCGCTTCAACGCGGTGGTTGCCTCACGCCTGGCCTGCTTCGCAGCCGCGAGGTAGGCGTCAAAGTATCGGCGCTGCATCTCCCAGTACAAGCGGCGGGTGACCGCGGCCTTTGCTTCCTTGCTCGCGGCCTTCCACGCCGCCGCGGTCTTCGGGTTCGTCGCGAGCTGCTTGAGCGCGGCCTTTGTCTCCTTGGCCGCGGCGACGCGCGCCTGCGAGGCGATCATCCTGCGCGCAGCGAGCGCCGACGTGATCTTGCCGAGGCCTTTCTTGAAGAGTCCCGAGCCGGCGCCGGTGATATTGCCGTCCGCGGCGATCAGCGCGACCTCGACCGCGCCGCGGAGCGTGAGCGGAACCCCGATGATGCCGATGATGCCGCTGCCGGCGGGGACGCCGGTGTCGCCCTGCTTGCCCTCGCCGCCGTACATGCCGTCTGGGGCGCCGCGCTCGCCGCCATCGCGCGAGCCTTCGGCGGTTCCGCCGCGACCACCGTCGTCCGAGCCTTCTCCATCGCCGTCTGCGCGCGCGCGTTCACCGCCCGGGCCTGTGCCGCCTATGCGCGTGTCATCGCCGGTGCGGCCGTTGTGGTGCTCGCCGTCTGGCGTTGCGCTGGACCAGTGCTCTGCATCGTCGGCGAGCTGGCGCTCGAGCTCGGCGGCGAGCTCGACGAGCTGGCGCTCGATCTCGCCGGCGAGCCGCTCATCGGCATCGACCGGCCCCAGGTCTCCGTCGAAGTCTTCGTCGCCGTCGCCGTCGCCGTCGTGTGAGTCTCGGGGCGCCACCCCGTGATCGTCCGCGTCGGTCGGCGCTCCGACGGCCTGGTGGTCGCGGTGCCGCGTGGTGGCGTCCTGGCCGGCCTGGTCGTTGCCGTGCCCGACAGGCCCGGCCGATCGCGAACCGTCCCCGGCGGCCCGCTCATCGGTCGCGTGTTGTCCCGGTGCATGCTCATCAGGCGCCGCGTGCTTGTCGTCCGTGACCACGTCCAACGCGGCCGCGTACATCACAATCCGGTCCGCGTTCGCACCGGCCCACTCCTCGAGCGTCTTGCCGCCGCTGCCTTGAAGATCGCTGCCGATGCGCACGCTCCGAGCGTCTGGACTGTCCCATGTCCAGCCGGCCGCACCACGGGTGCCGGTGTACCTCTGCGGCAGCGGTCCCTCCCAGCGAGCCTTCGCACCCCACGGCTCCCCGAGGATCTTTCCCTTCGAGTACGCAACGACCTTGATGACAGCGTTCGGCTCCGCTCGCTTGGCGGGCTGGGCCTCCCCCTCTGCCACACGCTTTGGCGTGGCTGCGTAGGGCGCCTTTGGCGTGGCTGCGTAGGGCGCCCTGGTAGCTGCAGGCCCGGTCAAGGACTCCGTCAGCGTGCGCTTCCCAGGCACGCCAGTCGCGCCGCTTTCGCCGCCTACCATCGTGCCCGCCCCCGGTCTCCGATTGAGCCTGTCGTTCATAACCCCGCCCCTCCTGGCGCCGTCATCCTAGTCCCGGTCCGTGCCACGCGCCACCAAGCGCGCCGCGTCCAAGCGCCCGGATGCGCGCACCGAAGCTGTTGGCGCGGTCACGGGCCGCACCTCGAGCCCGACACCTGGGTAGTCGCGGCGAGGGACCTGGCATCACGTCGAGAATGGACAAGACGATGATCCTGGTACCGAGAGAGCTTCACGAGGCCGTCAAACACACTGGTGGAACTGCAAAGTACAAGCATGCGAAGGGGGTGAAGAAATATGGGAAATAGATAGCCAACCATGGAACGTCGAGGCCCTGGCGTGGAGGGCGCTGCCATCGAGGCGTTCGAGAACCGTCTCGGGCACCGCCTGCCAGATGACTATAGACGGTTCATCCTCGAAGTGAACGGCGGGATCCTGGACGACTCCTGCCGCCAGTTTTCCCATGGTGTAGTCACTCAGTTATTCGGTATCGGAGAAGAGAACGAGGACGGGGACCTGGAGGACGCCAACCGCTGGTTCCATGTCAGCCCGAGTCGGGAACTGCTCTACGCCGGCCACGACTCTAGCGGCACCAACATTCTTGTCGCGCTCGTCGGTGAACATCGCGGCCAGGTCTGGATCCAGGACACCGCCGACCCGCGCCCAGACGGCTCAAACCCGCGCGTGTCGTGGCACGACCGACGCGACATGGAGAAGGTCGCCGACAGCTTCAGTGAGTTCCTGGGCCAGCTGAAGCCGCTCAGCAGATGAGCGTCGGCGCTACACCGGCAGGCCCAGCGCCGCGCGGACCTCGCCGACCACCATCTCGGCGAGCTTCTGGATCAGCCGCTCGCCCTCCTCGACGGTAGCCGCCTTCGGATCGCCCGCGTACGCGTGCTCGAGCCCCATCGCCGCGAACGTCGTCACGCCCGCCGCGAGCTGCTTCGACAGGCTGATCGGCACCGCCGGCAGCGCCTGGCGCGCCGCCTCGTCGACGAGCTCCGGCGCCGCCGCCATCACGATCGACGTCTCGTACTGGCCCGCGTGGCACGCGCCGCTCTTGAACTCGTCCGACAGCGTGCGCGCCCACTGCTTCGCCAGCGGGCACGCGACCGAGACCTTGCCCTCGCGGCCCGGGAGCACCGCGCGGATCGCCGCGTCGTGCGCCGGCTCGAGGTGGTTGTTGACGAGGCAGACGTGGCGGAACGAGAAGCCCTGCGCCGCGCCGAGCAGGCCGTCGCAGATCGCGGCGACGTAGGCCGTGAGCACCGCCGCCGGCACGCTGACCGCGCCCGGAAAGCCCGCCGCGCACTCGGTGACGCCGTAGCTGATCGCCGGCGCGATCACGCCCACCAGCGGGCCCTTCCGCTCGAAGAGCTCGGTCGCGCGCACGCACGCGGCCGCCGAGATGACGACGTCGGTGCCCAGGCCCAGGTGCGGCCCGTGCGGCTCCGTCGAGCCCACCGGCACGAGCGCGACGACCGCGCGCTTGCCGCCCGCCAGCGCGCGGAGGCTCGCCGTCGTGTGTCGCGCCAGAAACTTCTCGGCCATGGCTCCCCTTGGCTCCGCTCCCTGTTACTCGGGCAGCTCCCCGCGCCGGTCGCGCTCGATCAGGAGCTTCTTGTCCACCTTACCCCGATCGTTCTTCGGGAGGTCCTCGACGAACACGACCCACCGCGGATACTTGTGCTTCGATAGCCGCCCCTGGACGTGCGCCTTGAGCTCGGCCGCGAGCGCCTGCCGGCCCTCCGGCGCGGCGATCCGATCGCGCGCGTCCGGCCGCAGCACGATCAGCGCCTTGGGCTTGGTGAGCCCCGCGTCCTCGCTCGGGATCACCGCCGCCACCGACACGCACGCGTGCGCGAGCAGGCAGTCCTCGACCTCGCGCGGCGCTACAAAAACGCCGCCCACCTTGAACAGATCGTCGGCGCGGCCGCTGAACCACAGGTAGCCGTCCTCGTCGATGTGGAACAGATCGCCCGTGCGGCACCAGTGGCCGTGGAACGTGCGCCAGCTCTTGTCGCGATCCTGGAAGTAGCCGTGCGCGACGCTGTCGCCCTTGACCCAGAGGACGCCGATCTCGTTCGGCGGCAAGGGCGGCGCGCCCGCGCCGTCGGCGTCCTCGGGGAGGACCCGCAGCGTGTAGCCAAGGACGACGCGGCCCAGCGAGCCCGGCCTGACGTCGCCCGGGCGGTTCGAGCAGTAGATGTGGAACATCTCGGCCGAGCCGATGCCGTCGTAGACGTCGGCGCCGAACCGGTCGACGAAGCGCCGGAGCAGCGGCTCCGGCAGCGCCTCGCCCGCCGAGAGGTGGAACCGCACCGACGACAGATCGAGCCCCGGGCCGCCGCCCGCGCGGCGCTCGTCGTCGAGATCGAGCAGCTTGCCGAGCATCGTCGGCACGTTCGTGACGATCGTCGGCCGGTAGCGCGCGATCGCCGCCGCCACGGACTCGGCCGTCGGCCGCTCGCTGAACAGGCCCACCGTCGCGCCGACGGCGAACGGGAACCACAGGTTCGTGCCCGTCGCGTAGCCGAAGAACAGGCGCGGCACGCTGACCGTGACGTCGCCCTCGCGGTAGCCCACCGTGCGCTTGGCGTAGACCTCGGTGTTGAACGCGAAGTCGCGGTGGCTGTGCATCGCCGCCTTCGGGCGCCCCGTCGAGCCCGACGTGAACAGCCAGATCGCCGGATCGTCGCGCCGGATCCGCGGCAGCGGCGCCTCGAGCGTGCGGCCGTGCCCGATCGCCGCGTGCAGGGAGCCCACGCCCGGGCGGCAGCCCGCGAGCGCCGCCGGCGCCTCGAGCTCGACCTCCACCGGATCGCCCGTCGGCGCGTCCGGCGACAGGAGGATCTCGCGCACGCTCGGCAGCTCGCCCAGCTTCGGCGCGAGCGCCTCCGCCACCGCCGGCGTCGTGATCACGACCGCGGCGCGGACGTACTCGATCACCGCGGCGAGGTCGTCGATCGGCGCAATCGGGTTGCCCATCGTCAGGACGCAGCCCGCGGCGAGCGTGCCGAAGATGCCCCACGCGAACGCCGGCGTGTCGGGCAAGACGATGTAGACGCGCTGCTCCGGCAGGATGCCGCGCGAGGCGAGCCAGCGCGCGAGCGCGCGCGAGCGATCCGCGACCTCGGCGTAGGTCCACGCCCGCTCGCCGAACAGGAGCGCGCGCCGCTCGCCCTTGCCCTCGGTGATCCGATCGAACAGGAAGTAATCGGCGAGCGAGAGCTCCTCGGGGAATGTGACCGTCATGACGTGATGCCCTGCCCTCTCGCCAGCGCGCGGCCGATGATGGTGCGCTGGATCTCGCTCGTCCCCTCGTAGATGCGCAGCGGCCGGATCGCGCGGTAGAGGTACTCGACGACGGAGCCCGCCATCACGCCGCGCCCGCCGAACAGCTGCACCGCGCGATCGATCACGCGCCACGCGGCCTCGGTCGCGCCCAGCTTCGCGATCGAGACCTCGGTGGTGATGCGCGTGTCGAGCGTGTCCTTCAGGTAGGCCGCGCGCAGGACGAGCAGGCGCGCGGCGTCGAGATCGACGGCCATGTCGGCGAGGTGCGCCTGGACGAGCGGCTGCTCGATCAGGCGCTTGCCGAACTGCGACCGCTCGGCCACGAAGCGCAGCGCCTCGTCCATCGCGCGGCGCGCCATGCCAACCGCCGCGGCCCCGACGGAGACGCGGAACGCGTCGAGCGTCTTCATCGCGAGCTTCATGCCCTGCCCGACGTCGCCGATCAACGCCGTCGGCGGCACCGTGACGCCGCGCAGCTCGAGCGCGCCGATCGAGTGCGGCGCGCCCGCGGTGAGCGGGTGGATCCGCACGCCCTGCAGGCCCAGCGGCACCCACAGCGCGAGCAGGCCCGCGTTGCCGAGCACCGGATCGAGCGTCGCGAACACCACCGCGTGATCCGCCAGGGTGAGGTTCGAGATGAACAGCTTGTCGCCGTCGAGCCGGTAGCCGTCTTCGCACGGCACGGCGCGGGTGGTGATCGACGCGACGTCGCTGCCCGCCTCGGGCTCCGTCAGCGCGAACGCGGCGATGCGGTTGCCGCGCGTGAACGAGCGCAGGCTCGCGCGCTGATCGTCGGTGCCTGCCAGCACGATCGGGTGCGTGCCGAGGCCCTGCACCGCGAAGATCGAGTCGGCGCGCGGGCAGACGTAGCCCAGCATCTCGCGCGCGAGGCACAGCGCGCGCGTGTCGATGCCAAAGCCGATCCGCAGATCGCTCGCCGAGCTCTCGACGTCGATGCCTGGCGCGCCCGGGCGGAGCGCGCCGAGCGGCACCACCAGCTCGAACAGGCCGGCCGTCGCGAGCGCCGCCGCCGCCGCGCGATCGCGGGCCGGCTCGTCGGGGCCCTCCTCGATCGTCGCGAACGCGGACGCGGCTGCGACCAGGCCCTTGCCCAGGGCCAGGTGCGACTCAGTGAAGAACATCGGGAGATCGTGCGTGGACAACCTGATCTTCATGGTTCGTTCTTGGACCTCTCAGCTGCTCCGCTGGGCGGAGCGTTGGTACCCGCCTCCACCGCCGGGCCACCCGGCGGCTCCGGCGCGCCGCGGAACTGCGGCGGCCGCTTCTCCTTGAATGCCGTGTGGGCCTCGGCGAAGTCGGGGTGTTGCATGCACAGCGCCTGGGCCTGCGCCTCGGCCTCGATCGCCTCGGCCAGCGCCATCGTGTGCTCGCTCTCGATCATCTGCTTCGTCATCGCGTGCGCGAACGCCGGCCCGCGCGCGAGCCGCGCCGCCCACTCCTGGGCCAGCGCGAGCGCGGCCTCGCCGTCGGGCACGACGCGGTTGACGAGCCCGATCCGGTACGCCGTCTCGGCGTCGATCTTGTCGCCGAAGAACAGGAGCTCGGAGGCGTGGCCGAGCCCGACGATGCGCGGCAGGAGGTACGTGATCCCCATGTCCGCGCCCGAGAGCCCGACCGGCGGGAAGATGAAGCCGAACTTCGCGTTCGCCGCGGCGATGCGGAGGTCCGCCGCGCACGCGATCACGGCGCCCGCGCCGACGGCGATGCCGTTGACCGCGGCGATCACCGGCCGCCGGCAGCGCCGCATCGCGGCGATCAGCCGCCCCGTCAGGCGCGTGAACGCGAGCAGGGCCGGCGTGTCGCGGCCGAGCAGGTGCTTGATGATGTCGTCCTGATCGCCGCCCGAGCAGAACCCGCGGCCGCGCCCGGTGATGACGATGGCGCGCACCTCGTCGTGGCGATCCAGATCTTCGAACGCCGCGGCCAGCTCGGTGTAGACCTCGAACGTGAGCGCGTTGAGCCGCTGCGGCCGATCGAGCGTGAGCGTGGCGACGCCGTCGGACAGCTCCGACGCGAACGACATCGAGCGGATCATGGCTCTCCTCCTGA
>Ga0247790_10000117_pt1 | contig 40732 bp, 35 predicted proteins | sample UWRJS171409R4_FD_179913 | JGI IMG/M metagenome (GOLD analysis project Ga0247790, IMG submission 179913) | Soil microbial communities from Arlington Agricultural Research Station in Wisconsin, United States - UWRJ-S171-409R-4 | ecosystem: Environmental > Terrestrial > Soil > Agricultural land...
CGCTTGTCGCCGCGTGCGGCGGCTCGCCCGAGCCCGAGCCCGAGCCCGAGCCGGGGCAGTCCTCGATCGTCATCGAGGCGCGGCTCGCCAGCGTCTCGGAGAGCGGGACGTTCGAGCTGATCGCGAAGCGGATCGGCGACCCGACCGGCGCGGCCAGCGTCGAGTACCGCACGGAGGATGCGGGCGCGACGGCCAACGTCGACTACGAGGCGGCCACCGGCACCCTCACGTGGGAGGACGGAGACTACGCGGAGAAGCTCCTCAAGATCCGCGTCATGAGCGACCTCATGCTCGAGGGCACCGAGGGCCTGACGCTGATGGCAGGCGCGGCGGTGGGCGCCTCGCCGTTCGCGCCGGTCTCGCTCTCGATCCGAGACGACGACCGCCTGGGCGACGCGATCGCGCTGACCTCGAGCGGCCGGATCGTGAGCTTCGATCGCAAGCAGCCGGGCGCGCTGCTCCACACGGTCAAGCTGGCGGGCCTCCTCTTCGACGAGGAGATCGTCGGCATCGACGCGCGGCCGCGCGACGGCCTGCTCTACGCGCTCACCTCGCGCGCGCGGCTCTACACGATCGACGCGATCACCGGCCAGGCGACGCGGCGGGCGGACCTCAGCGCCGACCCCGGCGACACGACGGCGCCGTTCACGGCCCTCGCGGGCGCCCGCTTCGGCGTCGACTTCAACCCGGTCGCGGACCGGCTGCGCGTGGTGTCAGACACGGGCCAGAACCTGCGCATCGACGTGGAGACCGGCCGCACGTTCACCGACGGCGCGATCACGGGCGGCGCGGCGGGCCTCACGGCCGCCGGCTACACGGGCAACTTCGCGGCGGCGTGCCGCACGCGGCTCTACGCGATCGACGCCACGACCGACCGGCTCCTCCTCCAGGACCCGCCGAATGACGGCGCGACGGCGGCGGTCGGCGCGGGACTCGGCGTGGACGCGAGCGCGGCGCTGCTCGACATGATCACGGACGCGTCCGGCGCCACGCAGGCGCACGCGCTGCTCACCGTGGGCGGCGCGACGGCGCTCTACGCGATCGATCTCGCGGGCGGCGGCGCGGCGAAGGTGGGCCGCGACCTCGAGCTGGCGTTCGGCGAGGCGGTGCGCGGCTTCGCGCTCGCGCTCCCCGCACCGACGGAGATCCCGCAGCAGCCGGGCGAGCTGTACGCGGTCACCGAGTCGCACCGCCTGCTCTCGCTGAACCGCGGCGCGCCGGCCAAGGCGTGCACGAACGCGCCGATCGGCGGGCTCGCCGCGGGCGATCAGATCGTCGGCATCGACGTGCGGCCCTCGACGGGCATCCTGTACGCGCTCACGAACAACGCGGGCCAGGGCAAGCTCTACCGGCTCGATCCGGTGACGGCGACGGCAGCGGCGCCAGTGCTGCTCACGCAGCCGCTCTCGGGCACCGCGTTCGGCGTGGACTTCAACCCGACGGGCCCGGTCGCGCTGCGCATCGTCAGCGACACCGGCCAGAACCTGCGCGTCACCGACGTGACGACGGGCGCGACCACCGCCGATGCCGCGATCAACGGCGCCACCGGCCTGCACGGCGCCGCGTACACGAACTCGGTGCAGGGCGCGGCGACGACCACGCTCTACACGATCGATATCGACGCGGATCGGCTCCGCATCCAGACGCCGCCGAACAACGGCACGCAGGTCGACGCCGGCGCGCTCGGCGTGGACGTCGCCGGGGTCGCCGGCTTCGAGATCGATGGCCGCGACAACGTGGCGTTCGCGGCGCTCGACCTCGCGGGCGGCACGGGCACGACGCTGCACACGGTGAACCTCGCGACGGGCGCGGTCTCGGCCTCGCTCGGCACGGTGGGCGGCAGCGAGCGGCTGCGCGGCCTGGCGCGCCCCGCGCCGACCACGACGGTGTTCGGCTTGCTCGGCGGAGACCAGCTGGTGACGATCCCGCTCGCGGATCCGTCGGCGCCGACGGTGGTGGGCGCGGTCTCCGGCCTCGCCTCTGGCGAAAGCCTGCTCGGCATCGACTTCCGGCCGAGCACCGGCATCCTGTACGGCCTCGGCAGCGCGGGTCGCCTCTACGCGATCGATCCCGCGACGGCCGCGGGCACGCTCGTCTCGACGCTGGCGGCCGACGCGGCGGACGCCACCTCGCCGTTCGCCAGCCTCGCGGGCAACGAGCTCGGCCTCGACTTCAACCCGACGGGCCCGGTCGCGCTGCGCATCGTCAGCGATGCCGAGCAGAACCTCCGCATCCCGAACGTCGCGACGGGCGCCACGGTCACCGACACGCAGCTCACGTCGCCGCTGGGCGCGGCGGACGTCGTCGCGGCGGCGTACACGAACAGCTTCCCGGGCTCGACGGCGACCCAGCTCCTCGTGATCGACACGGCCGCGAACCAGCTCATGCTCCAGGCGCCGCCGAACGACGGCGTGCTCGCCCCGATCGGCGCGCTCTCGCAGACGCTGACGTTCAGCGGCCCCGCGGCGTTCGACATCGCGGGCGGCGCGAACGGCATCTCGCTTGCGGCGCTGCGCCGCACCGGCGAGGCGACCTCGCGGCTCTACCGCATCGATCTCGTCACCGGCGCGGCCACCGAGGTCGGCACCGGCATCGGCGGCGGCGCCGCGGTGCGCGGCCTCGCGATCCGGATTCGCTAGCGTAAAGCCGGCCGATCGGCCGAACCGTTCGATCCAAGCGCCGCTCAGAGCGTGGTGCTCGCCTTGACGAGCGCGAGCCCGAAGCACCACTGGCCCTCGGGGGTGGTGATGCTGATCGATCCGGATCTCATCTGCCGGTAGAACTCCTCGAGCGAGGCGCTCGACTCGAGCGTCTCCTGGCCGGTGGCGCCGGCGTGCCCCTTGGTGCGGGCCACGTACAGGGACGCGGTGCCGCACATGACCGCGATGAGCCGGCGGTTGTAGACGAAGCGGGCGGGGAGCGCGTCGACCGGCGCGCCGTCGTGGGCGGCGAGCAGCCGCTGGCAGGTCGCGTCGTCCATGCGGAGAAAGACGGCGATCGCGGCGAGATCGTAGAACGGGTCGTTCGATCCGGCGGTGTCCCAGTCGATGAACAGGAGGTGCTCGCCGTCGTAGACGACGTTCGTCGGGTTGGCGTCGTTGTGGCTGAGGACGGCGGGCCGCTCGCAGGCGGGCACCGCCTCCGCGAGCGCGCGCGCGACCGCGCCTTCCACGAAGGCCGGCACGGGGAAGCCCGGCACGAGCGCGGACCAGATCGTGCCGAGGAACGTTCGCGGCTCCAGCACGTCCGCGTCCGGTGGCAGCGGGATCTCGTGCACGCGGCGCACCGTCCGACCGAGGAGCGCGAGCACGTCCTCCCGCGTGCGCGGATCGCCGTAGACCGCCGGGAATGGCGTGCCGCCGACGAAGGCGCTCACGACCGCGCGCCGCGCCTCGTCCACATGCACGATCCGGGGCGCCACGCCCGCGTCCGCGGCGAGCCGATGGATGTGGACCCGGCGGCGCCAGCGCTCGATCGGCTCGCTCTCTGCCACGACCTTGAGGACGTATGCCTGCCCCGCGACCTCGACGCGATAGACGCCCGCGCCGGACATCCCCGCGGCGACCCGCGTGATCGTGGTGGTGGGCCCCTGCAGATCCGCAGGCAAGCAGGCTTCGAGGTTCGTCATGGCTAGCTCCGGGGGCGATTCTAGACCTGGCCCGCCGTCTGCGGCACTCCGGGCGCTAGCTGGTATGTTGCAGATCGATGAGTAGCAAGTGCCAGGTGCTGATGGCGACGATCACGCTCGTGATGGTCTCGGCGTGCTCGTCTCCGAGCAAGAAACCGGGCAAGGTCGTCGTCTCCGACTCGGAGACGGAGATCCTGGACCTGGTGTCGTTCAAACCCGGCACCGCGGAGCTGGAACCGAGCTCCGCGCCGATCCTCGACTCGGTCGTATCGACGCTGCAGGGCAACCCGAACATCCTCGAGGTCGAGGTGCAGTCACACACCGACGAGCGCGGCGACGACGATGCCAATCTCAAGCTGTCCGAGCAGCGCGCGCAGGCCGTGATGAAGTATCTCGTCGACAAGGGCGTCGAGCAGTCGCGCCTCACTGCACATGGCTACGGCGAGACGCAGCCGATCGATCGGGCTCAAACGCCCGAGGCGTGGGCGAAGAACGCGCGCATCGCGTTCCTGATCCTCAAGCGAAGAGATTAGCGGGCCGCGCGCGGGCGCCGGCAACCGGCCGCGACATGTATTGTCTCTCCCGCGATGCAGCGCCGCGCGATCACGCTCCTCTTCGTCCTGGCCAGCGCCTGCGGCTCCAAGCCGGCGCCGCGCACGGTCCCAGCGCCGGCCGCGGCCAGGCCGGCGCCCGCGCCGACGAAGCCGGCGCGCGATCCGAGCGATCCGTCGCCGTGGCCGGTCCCGATGCGCGTCATGACGTGGACGCCCGATGGCATCGTCCGGATCGGCGAGCTGCCGTGGTCGCCGCCGCAGCCGGCGCCGACGACGCCCTGGTTCATCGAGCCGTCGGGCGCGGTGGATCAGCCCAAGCTCGCGCAGATCGTCGGGGTGATGCGGCAGGAGCGCACCCCGGGGCTGTCGCTGCGCGGCCAGCGGATCGAGGCGCTGCTCGGCGAGCTGCGCGACCTGCCGGACCTGAAGACGCTCCTCCTCGATGGCACAGCCGCCGACGGCGCCGCGCTCGCGGAGATGGACGTGTCCTTGACGCGGCTCTACCTCGCGCGCACGGCGGTCGACGACGCGGCGGTCGCGGCGATCGTCCTGCGCCACCCGGCGCTCGAAGCGCTCGACCTCGAGAACACCGGCGTGGGCGACGCCGCTGCGAAGGCGATCACGAAGCTCGCCGGGCTGCGCGCGATCAACTTCGGCGGCACGCGACTCACCGACCTGGGCGGCGCCGAGCTGCGCGCGCTCGGCCAGCTCGAGATCGTCGACCTCGGCCACACGAAGGTGGGCCCGCGGACGGTGGCGGCGCTCCGCGACCTGGCGATCCGCGAGCTGTTCCTCGACGGTACGCGCGCCGGCAAGGAGATCGCGACGCTCGCCGGCTTCACGCCGGGCCTCCGCCGGTTCGACGTCTCCAGCCTCGCCACGTACAAGCCGGTCGACGCCGACGTCGCGTGGCTCGCGCACGCGCCCGAGCTCGTCGAGGTCGGACTGTCCGGCGCGCGCGTCACCGACAAGCTCGTGATCGAGCTCGCGAAGCTGCCGAAGCTCTCCCGCCTGCGCCTCGCGAGCACGCCGATCACGCTCGCCGCGATCGCGCAGATCGCCGCGCGCGGGGCCACGGCGGGCCTCGAGGACCTCGGCGAGCTCGACCTGGCCGGGACGCCGGTCGACGACGCGCACGCGGCGCGCCTGATCAGCGCCCCGAAGATGCGGATCCTCCGGCTCGATCGCACGCCGGTCACCGATCTGGCCCTCACGACCGCCACGCCGGGGAGCGCCCTCTCCGAGCTCTACCTGTCGCACACGAAGGTGACCGATCAGGGCCTCGAGATCCTCGATCGGCTCCCCTACCTCAGCGGGCTCGGGCTCGCCGAGGCGGCGATCGGCGCGCCGACGCTCGCGCGGATCGCGAAGCTCCGCGAGCTGCACACGCTCGTCCTGTCCAGCACGGGCGCGCCGCGCGAGGCGCTGCGCGGGCTCGGCCAGCTCGGAAAGCTCGAGAGCCTCTACCTCGATCGCACGCGCGCCGACGACGAGACGCTCGCACAGCTGGCACCGCTGCGCGGCCTGCGCGTCCTGCACCTGGCGCAGACGGACGTCTCCGATGCGTCGCTCGCACAGCTGCGCGGCTTCTCGCAGCTCGAGGAGCTGACGCTCGGCGACACGCGCGTGCGCGCGCCGAGCCTCGAGCTCGACGCCTGGCCGAAGCTGCACACGCTCTCGGTCCTCGGCTTGGGGCTCGGCGACGCCGCGCTGCCGGCGCTCGCGCGGCACCGCGCGCTCGCCGTGCTCGATCTGTCGTCGACGGAGATCCGCGATCCGGCGCCGCTCGTCGCGCTGCCGAACCTGCGCATCCTGGGCCTGGTGATGACGAAGCTCACGAAGCCTGGGCTCGCGAGCGTGAAGGCGCTCGCGGCGCGCGGCGTCGAGATCGTGCAGTAGATCGTGCAGTAGGCAGGCGCAGCGGCGCCCGCGACGAGCCCGCTCAGATCGGCTCGACCGTGATCGTCTGCCCGGACGCGAGCGGCTCTTTGAAGAAGAGGATCCACGAGCGATCGTCGACCCGCTGCGGCACGTACCACACCCCCGTTGCGCCGACGCGCACCGCGCGCAGCGCGTCCACCGCGCGCGGGAACCGCAGCCACACGGCGTACGGGTTCCGCACCTGTCCGGTCAGCTCGAAGTGATCGCCCTCCGCAAGCTCGACGCCGGGCGGGGCGCCATCGCCAGCGTCGCCGCCGTAGATCCCGTCGCGGAGCGACGGCTTCATGGCAACGCCGTTGACCTTGAGCTCCAGCGGATCGATGTAGTCATCCGCGCGCGCCTCCGTGTCCATACACCCGGCGCTGCGCCCGATGAAGATCACGGAGTCGTTCTCGAGCGAGAGAGTCCCCGGCGTCTGATCATTGAGGAGCCTGAACTCGAACCCGAACCCGATGAGCTGATCGCGGCCGCGGATCCGCACCCCCTCGTTCTTGGACCACACGAACGACATCTGGCGCGTACCGTCGTCCACGCACGACCAGCCGTAGTTCGGGAGCTCCTCGCCGATCGTCGGCAGCTGCAGCACGTCGTCGGGCAAGCCGGAGTGCCTGAGCTTGCTGAAGGCACCCCGCGCGATCGTCCAGAACGTGGCGATGTTGAACCCGGACGACGGCCCGGCGCACGTGCACTGCGAGAGCGAGATGTCCGCCGAGCTCGGATCGGTGATCGTGTCGTGGCGGACGATCCGGCCATCGGGGAACACCGTGAACGTCGAGGTGCCGCCGGGGCTGCGCTCGCTGTTGCAGGCGAGCCGGGTCGCCCAGTCGAGCTTCATCTGCACGACCGCCGGGCCGGGCAAGACGGGCGAGAGGAGGCTCGTCACGGGCGGCGCGCCACCACTCGCGCTGATCCGCGGGGCCGGCGAGAACAGGATGCCGACCTCGTCCTCCTGATTGCATGCCTGCCCCGGATCGTGGCCCAGCACGTCGGTGCCGTTGATCCGCAGCGCGTTCGGGAAGCCGATGCCACCGCCGACGCCGGGGAACTCGAGCTCGAACGGCAGACCGCTCGCGATCTTCCCGGCGACCACGCCGCCGGTATCGGCCGCGGTGAACGTGACCGCCTCCTCGGGAGCGTACGGCGGAATCGAGAAGCACCCCGAGAGGAGCAACACGAGCGAGAGCTTGCGGATCATCGCGACCACCCCACCGTTACCAGCGCGCCGTGCGGCGTGACCGCGGCCGAGACCTCGGGCGCGCCGCGCTGGCGGAACACGGTCAGCTTGAGGACCAGGCCGGTGAGGACCGTGGCCGCGCCGACGGCGTACGCGCCGATCGCGACGTTGCGCTGGAGCTCGAACGTGTCGCGACCGTTGAAGTAAGCCTCGGGATCTTGCTCGGTCTCGAGCTGGCCGCGGGTCCGCACCGCCAGCACGTGCGCGACGCCGCCGGCGGCGACGACCAGCGCGCCGGCCCCCATGATGTAGAGCGGCACCCGGCTCGCCGGCGGTGCCGGCCGGCTCATGGCCTCGCGCCGCTCGCGCTCGCGCCGGGCGGCCTCCTCGGCGGCCTGCGCCGTGCTGCGATCGGCGGCGCGCTTGTCCACGATCGGCGTGAGCCGCGCGACCTCGTCGCGGGCCTCGTCGGCGACGTCGCCGCTCGGCGCGAGATCGAGGTAGTGCCGGTACTCCTTGAGCGCCTCCTCCGGCCGCTGCGCGCGGTCGTGGCACAGCGCGATGTTGAAGATGAGCGACGGCTCCTTGCTGAGCTCGAACGCGGCCTTGTACTCGGCGATCGCGCGCTCGTAGTCGCCGCTCTTGTAGTACGTCTGTCCCAGCTTGAAGTGAGAGGCCGCCTTCGAGCGATCGTCCGGCTGCGCCGGCTGCGCCGCGGCGGGCGCGGCACGGAGCGCGGTGGCAGCGCAGAGCACGAGGAGCGCGAGCCGCGCGAGCCGCGCGAGCGAGACGACCGAGAGACGAGGATCGATCATGGCTTCTTCGCCGGAGCGAACGGATCCACCGGCTCGCCCTTGCGCCGGGCCGCGCCGGAGCCGTCCTTCGGCGCCGTGGACACCGACGCCCCCGCCCCGGCCGCGGATCGGCGGGACGACTTCGCCAGCTTCACCTTCTGCGTCCCGCCGGTGCGGAGATCGACCTCGACGCGGCGATCGGCGTACCCGGACTTCTTGATCATGAAGCGCTGCGTGCCAGCCTCGCTCGGCAGCTCGGCCCGCCACGGGGTGGCGCCGACCCGCGTCTCCGACGGGAGCCGGAACACGTCCGCGCCGGGCGGCGTCGACTCGATCTGGACGACCACGGTGTGCGCCTCGGGCGCCGGGATCGGCGCGGGCGCGACCGGCGCGGGCGCGGGCGTCGGCGCGGGGGTGACCGGCGCGGGCGCCGGGGCCACCGGCGGGGCGGTACTTGCGACTCCGGCGGGCGGCGGCGACTCGCGCGCGCCCGCCGAGCCGCCCATGAAGGCGTAGGCCGCGATGCCGCCGGCGACCAGGGCCGCGCCGCCAGCGAGGATCGACCACCGCCGCCGCGCTGGCGGCGGGCCGAGGGCGATGATCGACGCTGGCGGCGTGATCGATGGATCGGTGTGCTGCGTGTTCGCCGCGGCGCGGAGCTCGGCCGCGAACGCGATCGCGGTGGCGGGCCGGTCGGCAGGCTCCTTGGCGAGCGCGCGCCGGAACACGCGATCGAGCGAGGGCAAGAACCCCGGGCCGACCGACGGGATCTCCGCCGAGATGTGCTGCTCGGCGATCGACGCGATCGTCGGCCCGGTGTACGGCTGCTTGCCGGTCAGCGCCTCGTACGCCATGGCGCCGAGCGAGTAGAGGTCCGAGCGCGGGCCGACCGACAGCGGATCGCGCCACTGCTCCGGTGACATGTACGGCGGCGAGCCGAGCGTCGCGTTCGCCTGGGTCAGGTTGCCGCCGCTGTCCGAGATCGAGGGAAACAGCGTCTCGACCTGGGTCAGATCGGTGCCGACCTCGATCGTGAGCCCGGACGCGCCGAGCACGGCGTCGTCGACGAGCTTCGCGATCCCGAAATCGAGGAGCTTGGGGAAGACCTTCCCGGCGCGCTCGACCAGCATGACGTTCGACGGCTTGAGGTCGCGGTGCACGATCCCGTGGTCGTGCGCGTTCTGCACGACCTCGGAGACCTGCTCGAAGAACGTGACGAGCATCTCGAGCGGCAGCGGCCCGCGATCGACCAGCCACTGCTCGAGCGAGGTGCCGTGGACGAACTCCATCGCGATCCACGCGAGGCCGTCCTCCTCCTCGACGCCGAACGCGTACACGTGCGCGGCGTACGGGTGATCGAGGCGCGACGCGAGCCGCGCCTCACGCAGGAAGCGCTGGAGCACCACGTCGCTCGAGCGCAGGCGGTTGTGCAGCACCTTGATGACGGCCTCGCGGCCGAGCATCGGCTGCTCGCAGCGATACACCGCCGCGAAACCACCCGCCCCGATGCACTCGCGAAGCACGAAGTCCCCGAGCCGACGACCTCGCATATCGTCTTCGCTGTCCGTCCCCGGCAGAGTCGGTGATACAGACTGTTCCGCGAAGGCCTCCACGGCGCCGACACTAGCACGCGAAGTGCTCGCGCTCGCTAGCTCTCATTTGGCCCCCCCGGCGGGCGCGCGGGCGCCCGCGAGGCGCCGCGCGCCGAGGGCGCTTTCATCCTTGGCGATGTGCGGGGACTACTCCACCTTGAAGCTCACCGACCCGATCGAGGTGCCGGAGTCGGTCTGGACGTCGACCTCCCACGCGCCCTTCGTGTGGAGCGCGCGGCGGCTCATCGTCGACCAGCGCGCCGAGCCGACCTGCAGGGTCGCGGTCCAGACCTCCTTGCCGTCGAGCTTCCACACGTGCTTGGCGGTGCCCTGCCCATTCGTGATCCGCGACCACACCCAGACGGTGGTGCCGGGCGCGAACGTCGACGCCTCTCCAACGATCTCGTGCTTCTCGACACCGGTGCCGGCCTTGACCTCGGCCGAGGCGGCCGCAGGCGCGGGCGCGGGTGCCGGCGCGGCCGGCTTGTCGTCGGCGAACGCGGTGCCGGTCGCGCCGAACGCGGCGCCGGTGGACAGCATCAGTGCAAAAATCCAATGACGATTCCCCATGCTCACTCCGTGAGCGGCATTGGCCGCTTGGTTGACGATAGAACGCGATGTGGGCCTCATTCTATTCGCAGTCTCACGGAGCGCGAGCTCCGGAGCCAGCCGCAAGAACCGTGCGGCGCCCGCGCGGAAGCGCTCGCTTGACGCTCGGTCGGCCGCGGGCACAGAATCCGCGCTCTACCGGGGAGGAAATCGAAACCATGTCCAAGCGGATCGTCGTGGCTGCGTTCTTGTGTGCTGGGCTGATCGCCGCGTGCGGCGGCAGCGACGGATCTGGCGTCGAGCGGAGCAAGTCGCTGGTGTCGCTGAACGACGACGAGATCACCGATCTCTGCGAGTACTTCGCCGACGTGACCGAGAAGCGGGTCGTCGACTGCGGCGGCGGCCTCACCGTCACGTTCCAGGCCAAGCCGGTCGCCGAGTGCGTCGCCGATCACCAGCAGATCCCCGCGAGCTGCTCCGCGACGGTGGGCGACGCCGAGGACTGCAACACGGACTTCGCCGATCTGACCGATGAGCAGCTCTGCTCCGACGGCGCGCTGCCGGCGTCGTGCCAGGTGCTGTTCGCGTGCGGCGCCCTCTGACGCCGCGCGAGACGACATCGCTGGCGGCGCCGGGCTGCTGAGCCGGCGGCGCCGTGGCAGGCTCCGCCGGTGCGCGTCGCGTACCTGCACGGCTTCGCGGGCGATCCGGCGGCGTGGGATGCCACGCTCGCGGCGCTGCCCCGCCACGACGCGCGCGCGGTCGCGCTGCCCGGGCACGGCGGCGGGCCGATGCCGCCGACCTGGGACAGCTGCCTCCGCGCGCTCGCCAGCGCGATCGGCGAGGTCGAGCTCGTCGTCGGCTACTCGCTCGGCGCGCGCGCCGCGCTCGGGCTCCTCGCGGCCGGCCGCGTGCCGCGCGCGATCCTCGTCAGCGTGAACCCGGGGATCGACGACGCCGAGCGGCCGGCGCGGCGCGCGAGCGACGCCGCATGGGCGCGGCTGCTCCGCGAGCGCGGGCTCGCCGCGTTCGCCGACGCGTGGGAGGCGCAGCCGTTGTTCGCGACCCAGGCGGCGACGCCGCCCGATCGGCGCGCCGCGCGCCGCGCGCGCCGGCTCGCGCTCGATCCCGAGGAGCTGGCGAGGAGCCTCGAGGTCATGGGCCTCGCCGAGATGCCGGACTACCGCGGCGCGGCGGCGGCCGCCGCGCCGGGCGCGCGCCTGGGGCTGATCGCGGGCGAGGCGGATCCGAAGTACGTCGCGATCGCGCGCGCGCTGCCCGCGCCGCTCGAGGTGATCGCCGGCAGCGGCCACGATCCGACGCTCGAGCAGCCGGCGCGCCTCGCGGCGGCGATCGCGGCGCTCGCCGGCCTGTGAGCGCCGCGGCCGGGCTCAGGGCGCGGCGTCCGCAGCGCCCGCGGCGACTGCGGCGCCCGCAGCGATCGCGGTGTCGGCATCCATGAACTGCGCGCGCAGCTCGTCGGGGATCCGCTGCGGCCGGCCGCTCGCCATCGAGATGAACGCCCACGTCGTCGCGCCGCGGGCCACGACCTGCTCGCCGCGGCGGAGCTCGGTGCGCCGCACGCACGAGGCCGGGCGCCACGCCTCGACCCAGGTCTCGCCGACGAGCGTCTCGCCCTCGCGCACCTGCGCGACGTAGTCGACCTCGTGGCGCCGCACGACGAACACCGACCCCTGCTCGCGGTAGCGCGCTGGATCCCAGCCCGCCGCGCACGAGTGCGCGGTCGCCACCTCGAGGATCCAGCGGATGTAGACGAGGTTCGACACGTGCCCCAGCTCGTCGATGTGGGTCGCGTCCGCGGTGAACGACATCGAGAATCGCGGCGAGGCCGAGGCCGGAGACGAAGCCGAGGACGAGGCCGGAGACAAGGAAGACACGGCCGCGGACTTTACAGTACCGTGCGCGCATGGGGGACGTCCCGCCGGACGAGACGAGCGCCAAGCAGCTGCGGATCCGGCTCGAGCACGGCGAGGCCACGCCCGAGCTGGCGCTCCAGCTCGTGGCCGCCGCGGCGCTCGACGCGCCGACGCGCGCGGCGCGGCTCGACGCGTGCCGGCTGCTCGGCGATCTCGCCGGGCGCGCGCTCGGCGCTGGCTGGGACGTCGCCGAGCGGGCCGCGTTCGCGCTGCTCGAGGCCGCGCGCGTCGCCGACACCGCCGCCGATCGGCGCGGCGTGCTCGCCGCGATGGGCCGCGGGTTCCGCAACCTGTGGCTCCTGCCGTTCGTGCACCGGCGCCTCCGCGACCGCGATCCGAGCGTCGCCATCGCGGCGCTCCACGCCGCCGGCGGGCTCGGCTTCCCGGCGCTCGAGGAGGCGGTGGCCGGGTTCCTCGGCGAGGCCGCGCCCCCGCCGGTGCGGCGCGCCGCGATCGCCGCGCTCGGCCGGATGGGCGCGATGAGCGCCGTCGATCGCCTGGTGCCGCTCGTCCTCGGCGATCCGGCCGAGGCCGCCGCCGCGCTCGCCGCGCTCACCGAGATCCGGTCCACCGCGGGCCGCGACGGCGCGCTCGCCGTGCTCGATCACGATCTCGAGCCCGAGGTGCAGGTCGCCGCGGTCCGCTACCTCGCCGAGCTCGGCGCGCTCGAGGTCTTGCCGGTGCTGCGGCGGCTCGCGCGCCACGACGATCCCGAGGTCCGGATCGCGGCGAGCCTGGCGTCGCGCGCGCTCAAGGCCGAGCGCAACCGCGACGCCGCCGAGCGCTTCCTGGTCGCGCTCGGCGAGCCGGATCGCGCGGTCCGCGCGGTGCTCGCGCGCCGGCTGCGCACGCTCGACGCGGCGGAGGTGATCGAGCAGGCCGAGATCCTGCTCGGCGAGGACGCCGAGGGCGTGGTGCAGATCCTGGGAGAATTGCGCGCGCCGGAGATCACGCGCTACCTGCTCGCGCTCGGCGGCCGCGCCGCGCTGCCGGCGGCGGTGCGCGCCCGCGCCGTCGGCTCGATCGAGGCGAACCAGGCGTGGGAGCGCGCCGCGCTCGCCGAGCTCGCGCACGGAGCGAGCGCCACGGGCGATGGCGCTGACGACCCCGGAGACGCGCTGCGCGCCGCCGCCGTGCGGGCGATGGGCGCGTTCGCGACGACCACCGAGCTGATCGATCGGATCGCCGATCTCGCGGCCTCGCCGTCCGCGGCGATCCGCGGCGCCGTCCTGTGGGCGTGCCAGACCGCCGCCCGCGCCGAGGGCGACGGCGCCGCGCTCGCCCGCCTCGTCGCGCCGATGCTGGACGACGCCGACCCCGTCGTCCGCCGCCGCGCCGCGTACGTCGCCGGCAACCTCGGCCTGGCCGAGCTTGCGCCCGCGCTCGCCCGCCGGTGCGCCGCCAGCGAGCCGCCCGAGCTGCGGCTCGCCGCGTACGTCGCGCTCGGCGAGCTCGGCGTGCCTGCCGGCGTCGTCGGCGAGGTCGCCGCCGCGATCCGCCGCGAGGACGATCCGCGCGTCCTCGGCGCCGCGTCGAACGCGCTCGTCGCCGCCGCGCCCGAGCCGGCGCTGCTCGGGAGCCTCGCGCCGCGCGTCGCCGAGCTCCTCGCCGCGCCCGAGCCGCGCCTGCGCGAGGCGGGCGCCGAGCTCGCCGGCCTGCTCGGCGGCGCCGTCCCCGCCGCGGCGATCGCGCCGCTCGCCGGCGATCCGGCGCCGGCCGTGCGCGGCGCCGCCGTGTGGGCGCTCGGCCGGCTCGCCGAGCCGGCGGCGGAGGCCGCGCTGCTCGCCGCGTTCCGCGACGACGATCCGGCCGTCCACGAGCGCGCCGCCGCCGGCCTGCTCCGGCTCGGCACGCCCGCGGCGCTCGCGCAGGCGATCGCGTTCGTCGCCAGCGACGGCGATCCGACGGCGCGCGGCGCGCTCGCCGCCGCGATCGCCATCCCGCGCGCCCACGCCGCCGAGCTCGCCAAGGCCGTCGACCTGGCGCTCGGGCGCGTCCATGCCGACGATCCGGCGTTCGAGCCGCTCCTCCGCATGAAGCTCGAGACCGTCGCAGCAGCAGCAGCAGCTCCCGGCGCCGCCGCGCCCGCGGCCCCTGACATCGACGCCGAGATCACGGCCGTGTTCCCCAGCTTCCCGCTGCTCGTGAAGCTGTCCGGGTTCGAGGCGCTGGTCCGCAGCCTGCGCACCGCCGAGTCGCTGTTCCACGCCGCCACCGGTGCCCAGGGCGCCTCAGGCGCCCAGGACGCCGATCACTCGCCGCCGATCACGCTGTGGATGAAGGTGCTCGAGAACTACGTCCACGCGTGGCTCGGGCCGCGGCTCGCCGGCCTCCAGCGCGAGCCCGCCGCGCTGTTCGACTACGTCGATCGCGCGCTCGGCAGCGGCTGGCCCGGCTACCAGCGCTGGCTCGAGCCCCGGTGGCGCGATCCGGCCGAGGTCGGCGGCGCGCGCGTCGAGCTCCCGCTGCGCGCGATCCCCAACGCGGTGCGCGAGCTGCAGGAGCACCGGCGCAAGCGGCTCGACGCGCCGCTCTCGGTCACCGAGTGGGCGCGCATGCTCGTGCTGTTCGCCGTCGATCACCCGAGCGGCTTCCGCAACCTGTTCAAGCTCGGCCACAAGGGCGGCGAGCGGCGCGGCGCGGACGCGGCCGGCCCGGGGCAAAAGCCCGAGCGGACGATCGCGCTCGCGCACCGGCTCCACACCCTGGCCGCCGTGCGAAACCTCGTGACGCACCGCGCGAATGCAGGCGGCGCCACGCTCGCCGCGTTCCGGCGCAGCTACTACGCCGCGTTCGAAGACCTGATCGCGCTCGCCTGAAGCGGATTTTCATCCCGAGGGGGGGAGTACAGCCATGCCGCGCCGCGGCGAAGCTGTGCACTGGGGTGCGCAGTGACTGGCTGAGTAGTTCCTCCCCAGGGGCACAGACCTGATCACCGCAGCTTCGTCCGCGTTACGGACGGCACGTGGGTTGCTGTCTCGGATCTCCGCCGGACAGACGGTAGCTATGTTGCGCTACGGCGACGGAACCCCATTCCCCTTCGGAGACGCGTTTCTCGACATGCTCGTGGACGCAGTCGACGCGTGCACCACCATGCTCGCGGCGACCGCGAGCCTCGATCGCCGTCGAGCGGAGGCGGACGCGGTGCTGCAAGCGATCGGCGAGCAGGAGCGCCAGCTCCTCTTGTTCGAGCGCGCGGTGGCGGCGGCCTGCATCCCCGGCCCCCACGGGGGGGACACGCCCGCGGCGCGCGCCGCCGAGCTCACGCGGAGCGCGATGCAGGGCGCCGTCGAGCGCTCGCGCGAGCAGCTCCTGCAGATCTCCTCGCGTGAGGGAGCGGAGCCGAGCTGGCACCGCACCGCGCAGCGCGTCCACGCCGCCGTCGGCCAGTTCTTCGGGCGGCGCTTCCTGCCCAACACGCGCTGGGCGTGGGCGTGGGACGCGCGCGGCGCGGTGGCGCGCGCCGAGGGCGCCTCCCAGGACGCGCGCTTCCAGGTCGTGTTCGATCTGGCGCTGCCGCCCGCGTGGCAAGCACCCGTGCGGATCGACACGCTGGTGCCCGATCTGGTCGTGAGCCTGCCGCGGCACCGCTGGCTGCGCGCGCCCGTCGAGACGGCGCTCCCGCTCGGCCGGTGCTTCCTGGCGAGCGCGCGCCACGACGACCGCGGCCGCGAGCTCGTGATCCGCAAGCCGGACGGGTCCGGCTGGCGGATCGAGCTGCCGCAGGACGCCCAGCCGAGCGCGAAGGCGCTCGATCGGCGCGGCCGCGTCACCGGGACGGCGCTCGTGCGCGAGACCGAGCTCCTGCCGCTCTGCGCCGCGATCGAGCGCGAGCTCGTGACGTCGCGGCTGCCGCGCCAGGCGCGCACCATCCTGCTCGACGGCACGCCGATCACCGAGCTCCCCGACACGACGCTCGCCCCGCGCGCGATGCTCGGCGAGCTCGCGCCCACCGTCCGCGCGATCCGCCAGCGCAGCCAGGTGCCCGGCGAGCTGACGCTCAAGCGCGACATCGCCGACGGCCGGCGCGAGGAGATCTACATCTCGCGGGTGAACCTCACCGCGAGCTACGCCGACCTGCCGGCCACGCACCGCCGGCTGCTCGACGACGCCGGCTTCGGCCGCGGGCGCTCGGTCGGTGTCGGCGAGCTCGCCGAGCCGGCGCCCGCCACGTTCGCGCGCGGCTCCTCGCCCACCGTCTCGCAGCTCCGCCACGAGACGCAGCCGCTCATTGCACCTGCTGCACCTGCTGCGCCTGCTGCGCCTACTGCGCCTACTGCGCCCACGTCCGCCCCGCGCGCCCCGGTGCCGACCACCGCCGCGCCGCCCGCGCAGCACGACGCGCGGGCGCGGCGGCGCCGCGAGGAGCGGACGATCCCGTCGTTGGTCGTCGCCCTGCCGCTCCGCCGGCTCGCGACCAGCTAAAGGCCCAGATCTCGGCGCAGGAGCCGGGGCCCGTCAGAGCTTCTGCGGCTCCGCGCCACGCGCCGCGCGCGCCTCCGGCTCGATCGACACCACCTGCGCCGCGCCCGGCATCGCCGGCTGGCCGTCCGGCGCGATCGCCCGCACCGGCGGCAGCGCGCCGACGGCGCCCGTGATGAGTCGCGCGCCGCGCTTGAACGTCAGGAACGACCACGCCCACTGCAGCATCACCGCGACGCGGTTGCGGTATCCGACGAGGAACATGATGTGGACCGCCCACCACAGGAGCCACGCGAGGAAGCCGTGCTTCGCGAAGCGCTTCGTCGCGATCACCGCCGACGCGCGCCCGATCGTCGCCATGTTGCCCTTGTCGCGGTAGCGGAACGCCGGCCGCGCCTCCGGCTTCATCCGGCCCGCCACCTCGGCCGTGATGATCTTGGCCGCGTGCTGGGCGCCCTGGATCGCGCCCTGCGCGACGCCCGGTACCTGCGCGCCGCCGCTTACCATCTTCGCCAGATCGCCGATCACGAACACCTCGGGGTGCCCCGGCACGGACAGGTCCGGCCCCACCTCGACGCGGCCCGCCCGGTCGCGCGGCGCGCCGAGCTGCGCGCCCAGCGGCGACGCCTCGACGCCGGCCGCCCACAGCACCGTGCGCGCGCCGACGCGCTCCTCGGCGCCGCCCGCCGACACCATGAGCCCGCGATCGTCGATCGCGGTGACGCGCGTGCCGGTGCGCACCTCGACGTGCCGGCGCTCCAGCGAGCGGCGCGCCGCCTCGGACAGCTTCGGCGGGTACGCGCCGAGCACGCGATCGGCCATCTCGAAGAGGAACACGCGGACCTGCGTCGGATCGATCGTGCGGAAGTCGTGCGCGAGCGTGTGGAGGCCGATCTCGCCGAGCGCGCCCGCGAGCTCGACGCCCGTCGGGCCCGCGCCGACCACCGCGAACGTCAGCCAGTCGCGCTGCGCCGCCGGGTCCGCCTCGCGCTCGGCCGCCTCGTACGCGAGGAAGATCCGGCGCCGGATCTCGAGCGCGTCCTCGATCGACTTGAGGCCCGGCGCCAGGCCCGACCAGTCCTTGCCGAAGTACGAGTGCGTGGCGCCCGTCGCGACGATCAGGTAGTCGTACACGAGCTCGCCGCCGTCGAGCTGCACGCGGCGAGCCGCCGGATCGATCCCGCGCGCCTCGGCGAGCAGCACGCGCGCGTTCGCCTGCTCGGCGAGCGCGCCGCGGATCGGGTACGCGATGTCGCCGGGGTTGAGCGCCGCCGTCGCGACCTGGTAGAGCAGCGGCTGAAACAGGTGATGGTTGCGGCGGTCGACGAGCGTCACCGTCACCGGCGCCTTCGCGAGCGCCTGCGCCGCGGTGAGCCCGCCGAATCCACCACCGATGATCACGACATGCGGCCGTTTCATGGTCCTCCCTGTCCGATGTCCGATCGCGCCACGACGCTTCTTGGTCCCGCAAGCCCGCGCGATCACGCGTCGCGCGCGCCGCTCACAGCGTGAAGATGGCCGCGCCCCACGTGTAGCCCGAGCCGAACACCGACGACAGGATCCGGTCGCCGCGCTTCACCTTCCCCTGCTGGCGCCAGTGATCGATCGTGAGCGGCACCGTCGCCGCCGTCGTGTTGCCGTAGTACTCGATCGTGTTCAGCACCTTGTCGGACGGGATCTTCGCCACCTCGGCGACCTTCTCGTTGATCCGGAGGTTCGCCTGGTGCGGCACGAACCACTGGATGTCGTCCCAGGACATGCCCGTCTTCGCGAGCGCCGCCTGCGTCGACATCACCATGCCGCGCACCGCATTCAAGAACACCCGCTTGCCGTCCATGTGCGGGTACATGAGCTCGTTCCGCTCGCGGTCGGCCGGGTTGTAGTCGAGGTACGGCAGGCGCTGGATCTCGAAGATCTTGAGGTTGAGATCCTGGACGCCCGTCCCGTCGGCGTGGGCCGACGTGTAGACGACCCCCGCGCGCGGATCGTCGGTCTCCATCGGCCCGAGCACCATCGCGCCCGCGCCATCGCCGAACAGCACCATCACGTCGCGGCCCCGCGTCGTGTAGTCGAGCGAGTGGCTGTGGAGCTCGGCGCCGACCAGGAGGACGCGCCGGTACATGCCGGTCCGGACGAACGCGTCCGCCATCTGGAGCCCGTAGACGAACGCCGAGCACTGCTGGCGGATGTCGAAGCACGCGCACGAGCCGCGATCGATGCCGAGCTTCTTCTGCAGCACCACGCCGGTGCCCGGGAAGTGGAAGTCCGGCGACAGCGTGCCGAAGATGATGCAGTCGATCTCCGACGCCTCGACGCTCGCGTCCGCCAGCGCGCGCCGGGCCGCGGAGAGCGCCAGATCGCTCGTGGCCACGCTGCCATCGTTCGGGACGTACCGGCGCGCGCGGATCCCGGTGCGCTGCCAGATCCACTCGTCCGAGGTCTCGGTCTGCTTCGTCTCCTGCCGGACGTGCTTCTCGTCGAGGAACGGGATCTCCTCGTTCGTCACGATCCGGTCGGGGACGTAGCTGCCGAGGCCCAGGATCTTCGTGCGGATCATCTGAACGTGGATATGTCATACGGTCCCTTGACGACAAGGCCCGCCGCCACTTCTGGCGCGGAGAACTGACGCGGAGAGCCGCCTTCTCGGCTAGCCTCCCGTGCGTGCGCGCGAGAATGCTGATCGCGGGAGCGATCCTCCTCGCGGCGTGGGTGCCGGCCGGACCGCCGCGGCCGCCCGCGCCGCGCGCGCTCCCCGGCTGGGCGCTCTACGATCGATTCTGTCTGCCGTGTCACGGCACGGCTGGCGACGGCCGCGGTCCGGCCGCTCCGTACACGCGCGGCCGCCCGCGCGACCTCACGCAGGGCAGCTATGCCTGGCGCTCGACGCCGCTCGGCCAGCCGCCCACCGACGATGACCTGCGCACGGTGATCCGCCACGGCGCGCCCGGCACGTCGATGCCCGGCTTCGATCTCCCGGCGGCAGAGATCGATCAGCTCGTCGAGATCGTGAAGGCGTTCGCGCCGGGCGCGTTCGCAGCGGCCGCCGCGCCGGGTGCGCCGGGCGCGCCGGGTGCGCCGGCCATCGCGCTCGCGCCGCCCCCGCCGCCGGATCGCGCGCGCGGCGCAGAGCTGTGGTCGCGCCACGGCTGCGCGAGCTGCCACGGCCCAAACGGCGCCGCCGACGCGCAGGCCGGCAAGGCGATGGCGCGCCCGCCGTACGATCTCACGCGCGAGCCGCTGCACCGCCCGCGCGCCACCGACGACGCGGCCGGCCGCCGCCGCGCCGCCGCGCTGTCGATCGCCACCGGCCTCGGCACGATGCCCGGCTACGCCGGCGCGCTCACCGACGCCGAGATCTGGGCGCTCGCCGATCACGTCGTCGCGCTCGGCGGCGGTGCCGCCTCAGCCGATCGCAGCGCGCTCGACGACGCCGCGATCGCCGCCGATCGCACCGCCCGCGTCGTCGTCGGGCAGTGGCCCGGCCAGGGCGCGCCCGACGAGGCCGCCCTCTTCGGCGGGCCCGTCCCGCCGCAGGGCCCGCCGCCCGCGCAGCTCGCCCCCGCGCAGGCCTCGCTCGATCCGCAGCAGTGCGCGCGCTGCCACGCCAAGCAGGTGCGCGAGTGGGCGCCGTCCGTGCACGGCCGCGCCGCGTCGCCCGGCTTCGCCGCGCAGATCTTCGCGCGGCCGCAAGGCGAGGTCGCGTCGTGCCTCGGCTGCCACGCGCCGCTCGCCGAGCAGCGCGCCGAGGGCCCCCTGCGCCAGACCGGCGTCAGCTGCGCCGGCTGCCACGTGCGCGGCTGGACGCGCCACGGCCCGGCGCGGCGCTCGCCGTCGCTCCTGCCGCTGCCCGGCTACCCGCTCGCGACGCTCGACATCTACGAGCGCGGCGACCTCTGCCTGCCGTGCCACCAGCTGCCGCCCCGCACGGCGGTGAACGGCAAGCCGCTGCTCAACACGTACAAGGAGTGGCTCGAGGGGCCGTACATGCGGCGCGGCATCCAGTGCCAGCACTGCCACATGCCGAACCGCGAGCACACGTTCCTCGGTGTCCACGATCCGGACACGTTCCGCCAGGGCATCGCGCTCTCCGCCACCGCGCGCGCGGCCGACGGAGGCGTCACCGTCGTCGCCGAGCTCGCGAACGTCGGCGCCGGCCACTCGCTGCCGACCACGCCCACGCCCGCCGCGTGGCTGTCGATCCAGCTCCTCGATCGCGGCGCGCGGCCGATCCTCGGCGCGAGCGCGACCCTGCGGATCGGCCGCGACATCTACCACGACGGCACGCGCTGGCACGAGCGCGCCGACACGCGCATCCCGCCCGGCGGGCGGCGCACGATGGCGCGCGCGTGGCAAGCCGGCCGCACCGCCGAGGCCACGCTCGCGCGCGTCACCGTCGAGGTCCACCCCGACGATTACTACGAGCAGCTGTACGAGCGGCGCCTCGCGGAGAAGCTGCCGCCCGCGCAGCGCGCGCTCTACGTCGAGGCGCTCGCGCGAGCGCGGCGCGCACACTACGTCGCGATCCAGCGCGACGTGCCGATCGCGCGCTGACCGCGCCTGACGCGCGAGCGCGGCCGCGCGCCCGGCCGCGGCATCCGGGTTGCACTCTCGAGTCGCCATGTACCCGGCCGCGATCCCTCCACCTCTCCGGGCGATCAACGTCCCTCCGGATCCGCCCGATCCGCGGCTGCCTGACGACTGGCCCAAGCCGCCGCCGCTGCCCGAGGAGCCGCCCGCCGATCCGAAGAAGGCGCCCAAGCACGATCCGCCGCCCGAGGAGGAGCCGCAGATCGAGCCCGAGATCCCCGGCAAGGAGCCCCCGCCCATCCGCGAGCCCGACGCGCCGCCGCGCATCGACGCGCGCGGCGCGCGCACACCGTGACGATTCGGAAACGCGGCTCGTTCCGTGACACCATCGCTCGCGCATGCCTGATCTTCGGAGCGGCTCATGACGCCCGCGCGCCCGACCGCCGCCGCCGCCGCCGTCGTCGCGCTCGCGCTCGCGCTCGCCGCGGGTACGGCGTGCTCGCCGCCACCGCCCGCCGCGCGCCGCACCACCCCCACGGTCGCGCCGAAGGCCGCCGCGGCCGCCGCGCCGATCGCGACGCCGCCCCGGCTCGTGGTGCTCGTGATCGTCGATCAGCTGCCCGCGTGGGCGTTCCTGCAGAAGCGCCCGCAGCTCACCGGCGGCTTCGATCGCCTCCTGCGCGAGGGCGAGTGGCACACCGGCGAGCACCCGTCGGCCGCGGCCATCACCGCGCCCGGCCACGCCGTGATCTCCACCGGTGAGCCGCCCGCCACGTCGGGCATCCTGGCCAACCAGTGGTACCGCCGCGCGCAAGATCGCCTGCTCGCCTCTGTCCAGGATCCGGACGCCCCCGGCGCCGCCTCGGCGCGCTGGCTGCGCGTGCCCGGCATCGCCGACGCCGTCGCCGCCGCTGGCACCGGCGCCAAGGCCGTGTCCGTGAGCCTCAAGGACCGCGCCGCGATCCTCTCGCTCGGCCGCGCTGGCCTGCCGATCTGGTACGACCGCAAGGCCGTCGCGTGGACGAGCACCGCGCCGCCCGCGTGGCTCGCCGAGCACAACCGCAAGGCGCCGATCGCCGCGCGCCTCAAGGAGCGGTGGACCGCCGATCCGCGCCGGCTCGCCGCGCTGTCCGGCACCACCGACGATCAGCCCGGCGAGGCCGGCGAGGCCGGCTTCGGGCCCACGTTCCCGCACGACATGACCGCGACGAAGGAGCCGGCGTACGCGCTGCTCGCCACGCCGACCGGCAACCAGGTCGTCCTCGACGCGGCGCTCGCCGCGATCGACGGCGAGTCCCTGGGCCAGGACGCCACCCCCGATCTGCTCGTCCTGAGCTTCTCGGCGCACGACTACGTCGGGCACGGCTGGGGCCACGAGTCGTGGGAGGCCTGGGACATGATGCTGCGCCTCGACGAGCAGCTCGGCCGCTTCCTCGAGGCGCTCGACCAAAAGGTCGGCGCCGGGCAGTGGGCGATGCTCGTCACGAGCGACCACGGCGCGAGCCCGTTGCCCGAGCGCGCGGGCGGCGGCCGCATCACGTACGAGTCGATCCGCGAGAGCGCGAACCGCGCCGCGTCCACCGCGCTCGGCCTCGGCGACTGGATCGCCGACACGAAGTTTCCGAGCGTCTACCTCTCGGCCGCCGCGCGCGCCCGCACCGCCCGCGATCAGCAGCGCGCGATCGCAAAGATCGTCTACGCGCTGCGCTCGTACCCCGGCCTCGGGCGCGTCGAGCGCACGCTGGACGTCGCCGGCAACTGCGAGCAGCGCACCGGCGACACGTTCCTGATCTGCCTCGCGCTCGATCCCGTCGAGTCCGGCGAGGTCTTCTACATGCCGGCGCGCGGCTGGATCATGCAGGAGGCGGCCGAGCCGCTCGCCACGGGGCACGGCTCGCTCCACGCCTACGATCGCGAGGTCCCGCTGCTCCTCGTGCCGCCCGATCGCAAGTCGCACGCGCCGCTCACCGCGCCCTCGGAGGCGAAGATCCAGATGGTGCGGGTGCCCATCATCCTGGCGCGCTGGCTCGGCGTCGCGCCGCCGCAGAAGCTGCCGCGCTGACCGCCCCGCCGGCCGCCGCTCGCGGCGACCGGCTCACTTGCGGCTCGGCAGCACGATCCACGGCTCGCGCGCCGCCTTCGACAGATCCGGCTCCGAGCAGTCCTTGTACATCGGGCGGAGCGAGCCCAGGTGCATCGGACCGCTCCCCTTGCACGGCACGTGGTCGTCCTGCCGCCGCGGCGGGAACCCGACGAGCTTCGGCATCGCCGAGCGCGTGCCGACGAAGTCCGACAGCCACCACGCCGACGGCCACTCGATCGACCACACGAGCCACGCGCGCATCGGCCGGCCCGCGCTGTCCTTCGCCGGCGAGAAGCGCAGCTTCTGGATCTCGCCGATCGCGATCTGCTCCAGATCGTAGCCCGGGCGCCTGAGGAACTTGTACCGCACGAGCGCGCCCGTCTCGTCGATGTCGAGGAGCAGCCACGCCTTCGTCCATGCGTCCGAGAGGATCGCGCGATCGCTGTACGGCGGCGCCTTCGCCGACGAGTAGTTCGTCGGTTTCGGCGGCACCGGCGGCTTGATCCGGTCCTCGACGACGATGACCTCGCCCGCCACCGAGTCGACGCGGCCGTCGAGCACCGCGGGCCGCCCCGGCGCCACGGTGACGTGCCCGCTCGTGCGCGAGTCACCGTGCACGAACACGAGCCGGTAGGCGCCCGGCCGCACCAGCGCGCCGTACCGGCCCAGCGCGTCCGTCGTCACCGTCCGCTCGAGGCCCCGATCGCCGGCGATCATCACCAGCGCGCCCTCGACCGGCCCGCCGTGCGTCGCATCGAGGACGCGGCCGCTCAGCTGCGACCGCGGCTCGAGCGCGGCACCGTCGCCAGCGCCCGCGTCCTCGGCGCGCGCCGCGCCCGCGCCCATCGCACCGACGACGACCGATGCCACGATCCAGCTCGCGCGCATGGCTAGATCTCGTGCGGCATCGGCCGGCGCGGCGCGCGGAAGTAGCGCAGCGGCGAGTACGGCGCGAAGTTCGAGACCCGCGACGTGTAGAGGTCGGCGTAGTCGTTGACCTGCTCGCCGAAGCGCGAGTTCTCGTTCCCCTCGCGCAGACACGACCCCCAGTGCGAGTTGTAGGCGCGATCGACGCGCGCCTCCAGCGACTCGACCTCCTCGCCCATCAGCGTCGCCCGCGCCCGCAGCGTCTCGATCGAGCCGCGCATGCGCTTGCGCTCCTCCTCGAGGCGCGCGTGGAGCGGCGCGGCCGTCGCCGGGTCGTCGAGCAGCCGCCCGATCTTCTTGAGCCGGAGCGTCTGGTAGTCGATCTCCGACTCGAGGTTGCGGTGGCGGCGATCGAGGAGCTCGAGGTCCAGGATCTGCGCCTGCAGGCGATCGCTCACCGAGATGTCGCGCTCGAGCTCCTGCAGCACCATCGCCGTGCGCCACATGTGCTGCTTGCGCAGCCGCAGGATGTCGCCGTAGATGTGATCGCCGATGTAGAGCACCTGCTCGCCGCGGATGCCCGTCATCTGCTCGAACGCGACCACGTTGCCGCCCTGATAGACCTTGTCGCGCGAGAGGTGCTTGATCGCGTCGGGGCTGCCGTTTGCAAGCGGCGCGCCCGTGGCCGGATCGATCTGCATGAACGGCCGCAGCTCGTTGAAGAACGCCGGCTTCGCGCCGCCCACGATCACGATGTCGAAGTAGTTGCGCCACGACGGGTACGCCTTGCGCTCGCCGTCGAGCAGGTAGCTCATGACCACCGTGGTGTAGTCGTAGAGCGAGTTGGTGAGCAGGAACAGCTTCTTGCCCGAGCTGCGGAACTTGTGCAGCGTCTCGGCGAGCTGCGGATCCTTCATGATGTAGGACGGCAGGTCGGCCTTGATGACGCTCTTCAGCGTGTCGTCGCGGTGCGCCTCGTCGATCGCGGTGCGGATGTCGTTGAACAGCTTGTTGTAGTCGATGCCCGGCAGCTCGCGATCCGCCCAGTCGACCATCGTCAGGTACATGACCGCCTCGGGCAGGCCGAACAGCGTGTCGATCCACTCGAAGCGATCGTCGGACAGGTTGATCTTCTCGTTGCGGTAGGTCGACCGCCGCTCCTCGGACGAGAGCTCGCGGAAGCCGTGGTAGCAGCGCCCGACGTAGCTGTGCCGATCCAGCTTGAAGACGTTGCCCCGCGCGCGGTCCACCATGACGCCGCGGATCGCCCACCGCGGGTCGTAGTGCAGGGTCCGGATCGCCTCGGGGTAGCCGTGCTTGTCGATCAGCTTGCCGAGCGTCAGCTCGATGGACAGCCGCTCCAGCCGATCCTGGTGGTAGAGCGCGAGCGTGTAGTCCATGTCGAAGCCGATCATCTCGATCCGCTCCATGCGCAAGTTCCGGTTGCAGAACACGCGGTTCTTGCGGGCTACGTCCAGCTCGCTCGTCGCTTCCCCCAAGAGCACGCTCAGCTGCGCGTCGAGGTCGCCGGTCCCCGCCATGGACGCCCATTGTAGCGGATCTCCACGGGTGAATCTCGACGAGCAGCGCATGACCGCCCGGGTCCACGCCTGGGATACATTCCTGGTATGCCCGTGTCATTGCCTGCCTGGAACCGGTCCGGGGAGCCCTTCGCCGAGCTCATCTCCGCGGAGGCTATCGCCGCCCGGGTGGCCGAGCTCGGCGTGCAGATCACGCAGGACTACGCCCCGCACGCCGGCACGGACATCGTCGTGCTCGGCGTCCTCAAGGGTTCGGTCATCTTCCTGGCCGACCTGGTGCGTCACATCGCGGCGCCGATCTACGTCGACTTCATCGGGATCTCCTCGTACGGGGACGCGACCGTGTCGTCGGGCGTCGTCCAGATCACGCAGGATCTCTCGCGCCCGATCGAGGGCAAGCACGTGATCGTCATCGAGGACATCGTCGACACCGGCCACACCGTCCACTACCTCCTGGCCAACCTCGCCACGCGGCGGCCCGCGAGCCTGCGGCTCTGCTCGCTGCTCCACAAGCCGGAGCGCTCCGAGCGCGAGGTCAAGATCGACTACCTCGGGTTCACCATCCCCAACAAGTTCGTCGTCGGCTACGGCCTCGACATCGCCCAGCAGTACCGGAACCTGCCCTTCATCGGCTACGTGCAGGACCCCCAGAGATGAGCCCCGAAGGGCTGCAGAAGCTCCCGGCGGCGCTGTTCGAGATCGGCAAGCTGATCGGCTCCGACCTCGATCCCGGCATCTTGCTCGCGAAGATCGCCGAGCTGATCTGCCAGCTGATCGGCGCCAAGGCGTGCTCGGTGATGCTGCTCGACGCCGATCGCAAGCGCCTCCTCGCGAAGGCCGCGTACGGCCTGCGCACCGAGCGCATGAGCTCGCTGTCGTTCCGCATCGGCGAGGGCGTGGCCGGCTGGGTCATCGATCGGGGCGAACCCGCGCTGATCCCCGACGTCACGGCCGACCCGCGGTTCGTCGTCCTGCCCGGCAACCAGACGCCGATCGCCTCGATGCTGTGCGTGCCGCTCCTCGCGCGCGGCGAGCGGGTCGGCGTCGTCACCGCGACCAGCGAGCGGACCTTTGCGTTCGACGCAAACCACCTCGAGATCGTGCGCTTCATCGCGACGACGATCGCGCTCGACATCGAGAACGTCCGCCTGCACCGCGTCGCCGTCACCGATCCGCTGACCGGCGCGTACAACCGCGAGTTCTTGCTCGCGCGCCTGCCCAAGGAGATGGAGGACGCGATCGATCGCGAGCGCCCGATCTCGATCGCGATGGTCGACGTCGATCACTTCAAGGCCGTCAACGACCAGCACGGCCACGCCGTCGGCGACGCCGTCCTCGCCGAGATCGCGCGCCGCCTGCGCGGCGCGATCCGCACCGGCGACCTGCTCGTCCGCTACGGCGGCGAGGAGTTTTTGACCGTGCTGCCGAAGGCCGACGCCGGCCGGGCCTGGGAGGTCGGCGAGCGCATGCGCCAGCGCGTGTGCGAGCGCGCGTTCAACGCTGGCGATGGATTGATCCTCTTGCTCCGCATCTCGGTCGGCATCGCGCAGTGGCGCACCGGCGAGAAGATGCAGGACCTCATCAGCCGCGCGGATCTGGCGCTCTACAACGCCAAGCTGCGCGGGCGCAACCGCGTCGAGGTCGCGCAGTGAGCGATCAGCCCGACGATCCGCACGGGCGCGCGAAGCGGCCTGGCGAGGCTGGCGACGCGAGCGCGCCTGCCGCGCCCGCTGGGAGCGAGGGCTACCCGCCGCCGATGTTCGCGCCCGCGGCCCCGGCAGCGGCGAGCCACGCGCCGCCGAGCTTCGCGGCCCTGGTCCCCGCCGCCGAAGGGGCGAGCGCCGAGCCCGCCACGCCAAGGGTGGTGAGCGGCGTGATCGATACCGGCGCGGCCGCGGCCACGCCCGCGGACGAGCCGCTCCTGCCCGCCAGGTACAGCGAGACCGAGCTGCGGTCGGCGGTCCGCTCACCGGCGGCGCCCGAGCCCACCCGGCCGCGCGGCTACGCGCCCGCGCTCGACGACAGCAATGACGGCGATCATGACGACGCCGATGCCGGCCGCTCGCCGCGCAGGCGCAAGGCCGTGCTCGCGGTGGGCGCGGGACTGATCGCCGTCCTCGGCATCGCCGCGCTCGTCGTGCTCGGGCGCATGAACGCCGGCCGCTACGCGGTGAGCTGCGACACCAAGTTGGTGACCGCCGAGCACGGCCGCTCGTTCCCGCCCTGGGGCATGAGCCGGCTCGGCGGCGACGCGTGGAAGCCGATCTCGATCCCGCCGAGCTTCCAGTGCGTCGGCCTCGAGACCGAGGATGCGGCCGAGCTCGGCGACGCCTACCGCAAGATGCTCGTCGAGCGCGCCGAGTCGCTGCTCACCGCGAAGGAGAAGGAGCCCGCCCAGATCGACCAGGCGGCCGGCATGCTCGAGCAGGCGCTGCTCCACGCGCGCTCCGACAGCGATCCGCACAAGAGCGCGCGCCAGGGGATCCAGCGCATGCTCGGCGATGTCGCGTACTGGCGCGCGTCGGCCGCCCTCCAGAAGGCGACCACCGAGCTCGCCGCCGCGGCGAAGCAGTTCGAGGCCGCGGCCGGCCAGCTGCCGCGGTTCGTCTCCGACGCGAACGCGTGGGCGACGCACGTCCGCCGGTTGCTCGAGGAGCTGCGCAGCGGCCCAGCGGGCGCCAAGCCGCCAGCGCCCGCGGTGCCCGCGACGACCGCCGCGGCGCCCGTCCCCGCGGCGCCCGATCGGCCGCTCGCGCCCGCCGGTGTGGCGCTGCCCGTCGAGCCCGGTCGTGGCGGCAGCAGCGCCGCCGGCACCGGCAGCAGTGCTGGCACCAGCGAGCCGCCCCCTGCGCCAGCGAGCCCGCCAGACGCCGGCGTCCCGACCGGCGGCGTGCTGCTCTAGCAGCCCGCAGCCAGCAGCCAGCAGCCAGCGCGCTGCGCGCGGTCGCCGGGAGCCTGCGCGCGGATCGCGCCGCGCTCGGCACGCGCGTTGCTGCCCACCCAGGCGTGAAGCCTCGAGCCGATCGTGAGCGCCGGCACCGGCGCGCCGCCCCCGCGCCGCCATGCCTGCCGGACGCCGGCGTCCGACCGGCGGCGTGCTGCGCTCGCATCTAGCAAGCTTCGCGCTTCGCCGGGAGCCTGCGCGCGGATCGCGCCGCGCTCGGCACGCGCGTTGCTGCCCACCCAGGCATGAAGCCTCGAACCGATCGTGAAATGTGGGCGCGGAAGGCCGCGTCGTCCGTCGAAGATCCCGAGCAGATCCGGGGACCTATCCCTGCGGGAGTGGCCCACGAGCGCCACGCCTCGGCCCCCTGCCCGCGCACCCTCGCTGTCCGAATTTCGGCCGGACACGTCCGGACACCGGACAAGAACCGGCCCGCCCGCGCCGCCCGCGCCGCACCCGCCGCCCGCGCCGCCCGCGCCGCACCCTGCAGCGCGCCCGCCCGCGGAGCCGCGGCCGGAGGTGCACCGTGATCGCCATGCTGTTCCGGCCGTACCTCGCGCTCCCCTTGCTCGAGACGCGCGACGAGCCGTGGATCGAGCAGGTGCTCGACGCCGCGGAAGCGTCGATCGGCCAGCCGTGGCGCGCGCTGCTCGCGCAGCTCGCCCGCACGCCGCCCTGCAGAAGCCCCGCCGAGGCCGCGGCCGTCGCGAGCGCGCTGCGGCGCGCGGCCGGCGCGCGCGCCAACGACGGCCCCGTGGCGCTGCCGAACGGCCGCCCCACCGGCCGGACGCTCGCCGCGCTCGTGAACCTCGACCGCATCCAGCGCGCCGCGCGGCGCTCGCACCAGGTGCAGCTCCAGCTCTGGGAGGGCGCCGACGAGATCATTCGTGCCGCCGCGTGCCTCGGCCTGCCCGCGCAGATCACGCGCGGCCCCGGCGGCGCGACCGTGCTCGAGCTCGCCGGCCCGCCGTCGCGCTACGACGATCCGGCCGCCTACGTGCGCGCGCTCGCCGCGCTCGCGTCGCGGCTCACCGAGCACGCGCGCTTCCGCCTCGAGCTCCGCACCCGCGTCGGCCACGGCGAGCACGCGCGCGAGCGGACGCTCTGCGTCGAGCCGCCCGTGCTGCTGCCGACCGCCCCGCACCTGCACCCGCGCCCGCCCGCGCACGCGGCGCGCCTCGCCGCGGCCCTCGACGACGCTGGCCGTGTCGTCACCCGCTATCCGGCGCCGATCCCGAGCGGTGATCACCTGCTGTATCCCGACCTGGAGCTAGCGCTCGCCCCCGCTCCCGTACCGGACGCAGCCGGTGACGCCACCGGACGGCCCCGCCCGCGCGCGTGGATCGAGCTCGTCGGCTTCGCCACCGACGAGCACCTCGCCCGGAAGCTCGCGCGCTACGAGGCCGCAGCCGCAGCCGCGCCCGCAGCCGCAGCCGCGCCCGCGCCCGCGGGCACCCAGCCGCGGCAACGCCCCCCGCGCCGCTACATCCTCTGCGTCGACGCCGCGCGCTACCCGCGCGCGCGCGCCGGCCAGCACGGCCCGCTCGGCGCGATCCTGCCGTTCCGGCGGCAGATCGATCCCGCCGCGCTGCTCACGCTGCTCGCGCAGCTCGCGCCGCCCTGACGGCGCTACTTGCCGCCGGCCGCCGTGCCGATCGCCAGCCGCGTGAGCCCCACCACCTTCGCGCGCTCCATCAGGTTCACGACGCGGCCGTGCTGGACGCCCTTGTCCGCCTTGAGCACCACCTGCGTGTTCCGATCGCGCGTGAACTGCGCCCGGAACAGCGCGTCCAGGCTCGCGTCCGGGATCGGCTTGCCGCCGAGGATGACGTCGCCGGAGATCGGGATCTCGAGCACGAGCGAGCTCTTCGTCGGATCGATCTCCTGCGTCTGCCCCGAGGGCAGCGTGATCTTGATCCCCGACCGCTTCTGCTCCTCCTCCTGCTGCTTCTGCTGCTGCTCGACCTTCTTCTCCTGGTTGCGCTCCACCTGCACGGCGAGCGCGCTCACCATGAAGATGACCACCATCACGAGGAAGACGTCGGTCAGCGGCGTGATGTTGATCTCGGCGAAGATCGACTGGCCGCCCTCGTCCTCGCCGCCCAGATCGTCGGAGACCTCAGGCTGCTTCCCGATCGCCATCGCCATCTCCTTTCGTCCGCTTGGTCTCCTTGCGCTCCGCGATCGTCTCGGCCTTCTCGGCCTTCTCGGACTCCGGCTCGCGCTTCACCTTGCGCGGCTGCGAGTCGCCCGGCTGATCGAGCAAGAGCTCGAGGAACTCGTCGGTGAGGAGCTTCAGCTCGGTCGCGATGCGAGCCGCGCGCTGGCTGAAGAAGTTGAACAGCACGACCGCCATGACGGCGACCAAGATGCCCGCGGCGGTGACGATCAGCGCGCTCGAGATCGGGCCAGCCACCTCGCCGAGCTTGACCGTCTTCTCGTGGTCGAGATCGCCCATCGCCATGATGATGCCGACGACCGTGCCGAACAGGCCGACGAACGGCGCCGTCGCGCCGATGGTGCCCAGCATCCACAGCCGCGCCCGGAGATCCTGGTTGACCCGCATGCGCTCGCGGTGCACCGCCGTGATCACGTGCTCGGGCTTCGCCCGTCCGAGCCGCTCGTAGCCGACCAGGAAGACGTCGGCGATCGGCGACGGCGAGCGCTCGCAGGCCGACCGGCTCTCATCGAGGGCGCCACGCGAGAGGCACCGCCTCACCGCGTCGCTCAGGAGGCGGGCCCGGGTCACGAACTTCCACTGGGCGATCAGCCGCTCGATGGCCACCGCGAGCGCGATCACCGAGAACGCGACGACGACCCACATCGAGCCGCCGCCGTGGTTCATAAATGTCATGAAGTCCGACTGTTCCATGGGGGCCCGGGATCTTTGATAGCACGGCGCGGCAAGGCAGGGACGAGCGCCGAGAAGCCCCGGTTTCGACCGGTCGACGCGCGCGGCGGTTGCCCAGAGCCGCCAGACCTGCTCGAATCCGCCGCGATGATGCGAATGGTGAAGTGCGCGAAGCTCGGCGAGACGCTCCCCGCTCTCCCTTACAAGCCGTTCAACGACGCGCTCGGCCAGCGCATCTACGAGTCCGTCTCGGCGGAGGCGTGGCGGCAGTGGATCGAGCACTCGAAGAAGCTCGTCAACGAGTACCGGCTCGACCTGACGCAGAAGAAGGCGCACGACGTGCTCAAGGAGCAGTGCGAGCAGTTCCTGTTCGGAGACGGCGGTTCGCTGCCCCCCGAGTACGTGCCCGAGGGGGCCAAGCCCGACAAGCCCTGACCCGGTGCTCGCGCTCGCGCGCCACCTGCCCCGGCTCGCCGCGCGGCTCCCGTGGGCCTCGCTCGGCGACTGGCCCACGCCCGTCGAGCGCGTGGAGCTGGACGGGCGCGCCGTGTGGGTGAAGCGCGAGGGCGCGTCGAGCCCGCGCTACGGCGGCAACAAGATCCGCACGCTCGAGGCGTGGCTCGGCCACGCGCGCGACCAGGGCGCGCACCGGATCTGGGCGATCGGCGCCTACGGCTCGAACCACGTCATCGCCACGGCGCTCCACGCGCCCGCCGGGCTCGAGGTCGGCGCGATCGTGTTCCCCCAGCCCGCATCGCCGTGGGCGATCGAGAACTGCGGCGCCATCCTCGGCGCCGGCATCCCCATCGTGCGCCTGCGCAGCGTCGCCGAGCTGCCGCTCGCCGCCCTGCGCGTCGCGCGCCGCGACCGCGGCTCCGTCGTGATGGCGCCCGGCGGCGCGACGACCGTCGGCACGTTCGGCGCCGTCGCCGCGGCGCTCGAGCTCACCGAACAGATCGAGGCCGGCGCCCTGCCGCCGCCCCGCCGCATCGTGCTCCCCGTCGGCAGCACGTGCACGACCGCCGGCCTCGTGGCCGGCCTCCTGCTCGCGCACGCGATCGGCGCCTGGCGGTGGCCGCTGCCGCTCGTGCACGGCGTCCGCGTCACGCCGTGGCCGGTGACGTCGCGGCTCGTCGTCGCCGAGCTGGCGTACCGCACGCTCGCGCGCGCCGCGGCGCTCGGCGGGCCGCGCGTGGCGGTCACGCGCGCCGAGCTGCTCCGGCGGTTCGTCGTCGACGGGCGGGAGCTCGGGCCCGGCTACGGCTGGATCACGCCGCGGGCGCGTGCCGCAATCGCGGCGCTCCCCGCGCCGCGGCTCGACGGCGTGTACTCCGCCAAGGCTGCCGCGGCGCTGCGGCGGCTGCACCGCGCCGGGGTCGGCCCGCTCCTGTTCTGGGCCACGAAGTCAGAGGCCCTGCTGCCGCCGCCGCCGATCGATCGCCTGCGCGCCGCGCCCGCGAAGATCGTCGCCTGGCTCGGCCGCGGCTGAGCCAGCGCGCAGCCGGCTCGCGGCGCCGAGCCGGTCGGCGCGAGCCGAATCGTTCGACAGCCTCGTCCCTCGGCTCGCCGGAGGCGCCCTACGGAGCAGGTCGCCTCGCAGACTCCGGGTCAGTCGGTCTTCGCCGGCGCGGCCTTGGCGGGCGCGCGCTTGCTCTTGTCCGCCGCCGGCTTGGCAGGCGGGCTCTTGCTCTGCGTCGCCTGCTTCGCCGCCGGAGCCGGAGCCGGAGCCGCCGCCTCGTCGCTCATGCGCCGCGACGCCGCCCGCGCGCGCGTCTCGGCCGCCCGCTCGCGCTCCGCGTTGATGTACACGAAGCACTCCTTGATAGAGCGATCGTTCTCGACGTTCTGCTGGTAGTAAGCCGGCGCGCGGCTCGACAGCGTGACCGCGGTGCCCGCGGCGTCGGGACACCGGCCCGCCCGCACCTGAGCGCGGAGGCGCTCGTGCTGGTCCCTCGCCCACGAGAGGTCCGCGTCGCCGGCCGCCGCCTTGTCCTCGGCGAGGCTGCCGGTCACGGCCGCCCCGCCCATGGCAGCGCCACCCGCGGGAGACGGCGCCTTCATGCCCGGCAGCGCGCTGGGCGCGGCCGGCGCGGCCGGCGGCGGCGGCGCGGCCTCGGCCCTCGGCTCATCGCTCTGCGCGCGGCCCTTCGCCATCTTCTTCGGGCGGTCGTCGTCGAGATCCTTCGGGAGTGGCTGCGGCGTCGTCACCTCGAGCACCGAGCTCGGGCCGGCCGAGCGCGCGGCCATCGGCTTCTCCTCCTTCACGACCGCCCGCCGCGGCATCGCCGGCTCCGGCCGCGGCTGCGCAGGCGCGACCTCGGCGGGCTTCGCCTGTTGCTCCGCCCGGCCGCCTCCGCCGCGATCCTCGCCATCGGCGAGCCCCACGCGATAGGACCCGACCACCTGCTCCAGGCGATCGGCCTTCTTGGCGTCCTCGGCCCGCTGCCTGCCGGCCGAGTCCCGAGTGTTCTTCGCGAACGCTGCCGTGTCCGCCCGCGGCTCCGCGGGGGCCGTCGCCTGCGCCTGCCCGGTGGGCAGCGCCATGGCGCCCTCATCGGCCGGGGCGACGCCCGCTGGGGCCGGGGTCGCGGCGCTGACCGAAGGCGTGCCCGGCGCCATCGCCGGCTCGCGCGCGCCCTGTCCGTCCGCCTGAGAGAACGAGACCTCCGGCGAGGCGAGGTGCTCGCCCTGGCGCAGGTACAGCGTGCCAGCGACGCCAACGACCAGGACCATCATGGCCGCGGCCGCCATCGCCGGATGCATGAGGAACGAGCGGCGCAGGCGGGCGAACCAGCCCTCCTCCTCCGCCTTGCGCGGCGCGCGGCGCACCGCCTCCTGCAGCAGCAGCGCGGAGATCGACTGCGGCGGCTCGAGCTGAACCTCGAAGATCCGGCTCGCGCGGACCGCGTCCCGCGCACGGGTCAGCCCCTCGAGCGCGCCGCGATCCGCCGGGTGCGACTCGAGGTGCGCCTTGAGGCGCGCCTCATCGGCGGAGCTGAGCTCCCCGTAGAGGCTGCCGATCAGCAGCGCGTCGATGTCGTGGCGGTCCACCATGGCCCTGGTCCTTATACTACGTGTGTATCTGACGAGCGACGAACGAACGAGCCCTGCCTTATCGAGCACTTGGCACTCGTGGGTGCCTGGCTCGGGGCTCTTTTTCGCGCTTGAAAGTTACAGACGCAGGACCGGGGCCTACGATCTAACGCGGTGCTGCTCGTGCATGACGCCGCGAGTCGCAGCCGACAACCCGCTGGAATCGCTCGAGGACTCCGCGATCTCCCCCGCGGGGAGCGCTAGTCCTTGTTCGGCTGGCAGCTCCACTGGATGTTGTCGAGCGACCAGCCATCGTCGCCGCAGACCGACGCCGACGCCTCGGCCGTCTGCATCGAGCTGTTCGTGAGCGCCAGCTTCGCGGCGCCCGCGTGCGCAGCGCGGCGCTTCTTGGACTCGGGCGCGCAGACGAGGCGCCACGAGATCGTGCAGTCCACGGGGATCGTGCACGTGTTGTTGATCGTGAACTCGACCTTGTCGTCGCCCTTGTCCTGCTGGTTGAACGAGGTGCAGGTCGAGATCGACTTGGTGTCTCGATCGGCGAAAGCCACGGGGACACAGATCGAGAGAGCAAGGGCGCACGCGGCCCAACGCGTCCAGGTTGCAGTACGCATCGCAGACCTCCGGTGACGGCGCGCGCGAGCGCGTCTCGAGCGATCCGCGGGCGGAGCTGCCGCCGCGGAACCGCCAGCGCACCGCATCTCGGCGGCGCCGTCGTGTTCGGGCTATCTGACATCGAGCGCGCCCGGCGGTTTCGGTTTTTTTCGCCCCTGGGGCATGATCGAGCGATGGCAAGTCCTCTCGATGTGTTCCGGGACGGCGCGCTGGCCGGCCACGTGGCGCTCGTCACCGGTGGTGGCACCGGGATCTGCCGCGGGATCGCCGCCGCCTACGCGCGGCTGGGCGCGGACGTGGCGATCACGAGCCGCAAGCAGGACGTGCTCGAGGCCGCGGCGGCCGAGCTCGCGCAGGCCACCGGGCGCGCCGTCCTGCCGGTCGCGGCCGATGTCCGGGATCCGGACGCGATCGGCCGCGCGGTCCGCGCCACGATCGAGCGCTTCGGCAAGCTCGACACGCTCGTGAACGGAGCGGCCGGCAACTTCCTCGCGCCCGCGGCCGCCCTGTCGCCGAACGGCTTCCGGACCGTCATCGACATCGATCTCAACGGCACGTTCAACGCGTCGCGCGCCGCGTTCGAGGCGCTGCAGCAGTCCGGCGCTGGCCTCGTCCTCAACATCAGCGCGACGCTCCACTACCACGGCACGCCGCTGCAGATCCACGCGTCCGCGGCGAAGGCCGGCGTCGACGCGGTGACGCGCAACCTCGCCGTCGAGTGGGGCCGGTTCGGCATCCGCGTGTGCGGCATCGCGCCCGGGCCGATCGCCGACACCGAGGGCATGCGGCGCCTCGCGCCCGGCGAGCTCGGCGCGAAGGCGCGCGCCGCGATCCCCGCCGGGCGCTTCGGCGAGATCGACGAGATCGCCGCCGCGGCGGTGTTCCTCCGCTCGCCCGCCGCCGCGTACATCTCGGGCCACGTGCTGGTCGTCGATGGCGGCCACTGCGTGGCGACGCCACCGCTCGGCGCGCTGCTGTGACCGGCGGACGGCCCCGCGGGACGACGCGCCGGCGGGCCGCGCGCACGGCCGCGCGCGCCGAGAGCGCGCTCGACGTGGTCACGCCGGCGCGCCCGGTGGCGCTCGAGCTCGTCTCCGGCCGCGGGCACTACGAGCGCGTGATCGCGGCCGTGCGCGAGGCGCACACGAGCATCTGGATCGCGACGGCGAACGTGAAGGAGCTCCTCGTCGAGGACGGCCGCGCCGCGCCCGGCCGGCGCCGCACGATGCGGGGTGGCAGCTACGTCTCGATCCTCGCGCTCCTCGACGAGCTGGCCGCGCGCGGCGTCGAGCTGCGCCTGCTCCACGCCGAGCTGCCGTCGGGCCCGTTCCGGGCCGAGCTCGCGCGGCACCCGCGCCTGGTCGCTGGCGGCCTGGGGCTGGCGCGCTGCCCGCGCGTCCACCTGAAGGCGGTGATCATCGACGGCGCGCTGCTCTACCTCGGCAGCGCGAACTGGACCGGCGCCGGCCTCGGCGCGAAGGGCAGCGGCCGGCGCAACTTCGAGCTCGGCATCGTCACCGACGACACCGAGCTGCTCGACCGGGTCCAGGCCATGTACGAGCAGATCTGGAGCGGCGGCGAGTGCGCGGCGTGCAAGCTGCGCGCGGAGTGCCCCGGCCCCTTGTCCGAGCTGCGGACACTCGGCCGCCCCCGCGCTACTTCGCCAGCGTGATCTTCTCGGCGACGTGGAGCGCGGCGCTCTCGGGCGCGTGGCGCGCGTAGACCTCCGCCGCCTGGCGGCAGGTGTCGTCGAGGCCGCGCAGGCACTTGATGCGCAGATCGAGCCAGAGCGCGGGGAGGTAGTACTCGCTCGTCGCCGCGCGCCGCTTGAACGCCGCCAGCGTCGTCAGCGCGTCGCCGGTGCGCCCGAGCTTCAGCGCCTGGAGGACCGCCATGCTGTAGAACGCGTGCGCCTCGCGGGGCCCCTTCTCGCGCGTCATGATCGCGCGGTACTCGGCCATCGCCTTGAGCGCGTCGGGCTCGCTCACGTCGAGCGCTGGCAGCACCGGCTGCGCGCGGATCATCGTCTTCAGATCGCCCCGCAGCTCGCGCGCACCATCGCCGCCCGGGCGCGGCTTGCCCGCCGCGTCGGTGCCCGTGCCGCCAGCGCCCGCAGCACCGTTACCGCCCGCGGGGCCGCGGGTCACCTGCGGCGCGCCGGACCCTGCCTGCGGCGCGCGCACGTCGGGCACCGCCGAGACGCGCTCGCGCAGCACGGCGGGCGTCTTGCTCATGTCGATCTCGACTCCGCCGGCACCGCTGCGCGTGGGATCGCCGATCGCGGCACCGTTCGCGCCGTTCGCGCCGTCCGCGCCGTCCGCGCCGTTCGCGCCGTTCGCGCCGTCAGCGCCCCTGGCGCCGCCTTGGCCGGCGCCAGCGCCCGCCCCGGCTCGCCGCGCGCCCGGTCCCGCGTCGGCGAGCGCGACGAGCGCGACGAGCCCCGCGCGCGTCGTCCACGCCTGACCGGCGGCGACGCGCGTCTCCTGCTTGTGGCGCACGACGCGCACGACGCCCTCCGTCACGCGAACATCGACGTCGCCGGTGCCGTCGCCGTAGTCGACGCTGAACCGCGTGCCGACGACGACGACGTCGGTGTCGCCCGCCTTGACGACCAGCGCCGGCCGCCCCGCGCGCTTGGCGACGTCGAGCGCGACCTTGCCGCGCGTCATCGCGACGAGCACGCCGCCGGCCGGCCGCGTGAGCGTGAACGCGGTCGCCGGATCGCTCTGGATGCGCGCGTCGCCGATGTCGAGCGACGTGCCCTGCCCGTCGGTGCGGACCTCGACCGGCGCTGCCGCGAGCTCCGGCGCGTGCCCGCCGCCACGCAGCTTCCAGCCGACCGCGCCCGCGCCGAGCGCGACGGCGGCGGCCGCCGCGAACGCGAGGGCCGGCGAGACGCGCGTCGCGCGGATCGGCCGCGCGGCCGCCTCGGCCGCGCCTGCCACGATGGTGCGCTCGATCCGGGTCAGCCGCTCCTCGTCGAGCGGCTCCACGGGAATTCGCCCGGTGAGCTTCACGAGACCTCCCTGTCGTCGAACGGGATCACCTCGGCGGTGGGCGCGAGGAACTCGCTCAGGATCGGATCCTGGGCCGCGGCAGCCTGGACCCGGTTGCGCGCGCGCCACACGCGCAGCTTCGTCGCTGTCACCGACGAGCCGACGAGCTGCGCCGTATCGGAGATCGAGCGGCCGTCGATCTCGTGGAGCGTGAACGCGAGCCGCGCCGCGGGCGACAGCTCGTCGAGCACGGTGTACAGCCGCTTCACGCCGTCGCGCGCGAGCTGCCGGCGCGCGCCCGGGACATCGTCGGAGACGGCCGGCGCCGTCCCCGCGGCGTCCTCGTCGGCGAGCGGCTCGGCCGCGATCCGGCGCCGCCGCTGCGAGAGGTAGCGGTACGCGACCCGCACCGCGACGCGATCGATCCACGTCGCGAGGCTCGCCTCCGCGCGCCAGCCGCGCAGCGACTGGAACACCTGCAGGAACGCCTCCTGCAGCAGATCGTCCATGTCGCGGTTGCCGCCAAGCACCCGGTACAGACACGCGTGCACGCGCCCGCGGTGCCGCCGAAACAGCTCACGCGTGGCCGCCGGTTCGCCGGTGAGGCACCGGTCGACCAGGAGGACGTCTTCCACATAAGCCGCAGCGGTCACGTGACGCAAGATGGTGCCCGGACAACGCGCGGCGGTTACAGCTCCTTCGCGGAACGCTGCAAGTAGCCGTCACGCAAGCACTCTTGCGCCATGACGCGGCACAGGGGCCCCGCAGGGCCCGCGACGCGCGCTCCTCGCTCCCGATGAGGCTCACAGCCGGCTCACAACCGGCTCGCGAACAGCTCACCGAATCAGCTCACCGAATCAGCTCACCGATCGGCTCGCGATCAGCTCACCGATCAGCTCACCGATCATCGACTCACCGAATCGGCTCACCGAATCAGCTCACATCGCCACGTAGAAGTAGTAGTCGGCCGCGTAGGGCACCTCGGTCCGCGCGTTCGCGCTCACGCACGCGCCGGTCGGTCCCACGCCGCCCTCGGTCGCCAGCCGGTGGATGAACGTGACGTCGCTGAAGATACCGCGCCCCGCCGTGTCCATCGCGTCGAGGCGCAGGAGCGGGATGCTGCCCGGGTTGGGCGACGAGACCGGGTTGCCGCCGTGGACGCTGCTGCCGTCGTCGGTCGAGCGCCAGTACGGCCCCGCCGGCGATCCGACGTCGACGCCACCGAAGTGCGTGGCGAGCAGGCTGCCGTCGTCCGCCGTCAGCTCGGCGCTCGGCGCGCGCAGGCGCCAGGCCAGCGCCGCGCTGGTGTCACCGGCGCACTCGTAGATCTGCACTCCCGTCGCGTGGCCGACGAGCGCCACCCGCTGTCCCTCGGGCACCGCGATCGCCGCGGGGACGTCCGGAGACACGATCTCGGGCGGCAGCGGGTCGGTGGTGCAGGCGCCGAGCGAGAGGACGAGAGCGGTGGTCAGGCGAAGATGCATGGTGCGTGGCCTCCTATCGAACGTGCTCTACGGGAGAGGGCACCGAAGGTTTCGCTGCCACCGCGCGATTCACAGCGGAATTCTTTTTTTCACCGACAATGCCAGCGCGAATGCAGCGGCGCGGACCTGCGACAGGCCACGACAGCGCGCCGGTCTCCTCGACGAGCGCGCGATGAGGCCGCCCGAAAAAGCGCATGGTCCGATACAGAAATCAGAACACGATATCGAAGGAGATAATCCGGTCTTTTCTCGGGCTCGCAGAGAAGGGTAGTCTTTCACTGAATGGACGATTCGCGAGACGATGATGCGGCGGACGTGGCGGACGCGGCGGACGAGGCGATGGAGCGTTACGCCGGTGGCGACGACCTCGCGTTCAGCGAGGTCTACGACGCCGTGGCGCCGCGGGTCTTCGCGATCGCCGTGCGCTCGCTCGGCGATCGCACGCTCGCCGAGGACGTCGTGCAGCAGACCCTCCTCAACATCCACCGCGCCCGGGGCTCCTTCGTCCCCGGCGCCCCGCTCATGCCCTGGGCCTACGCCATCGCGCGCCGGCTGGTCGTCGACGCGGTCCGGCAGCGGCGGCGCGAGCTGCGCGTCGCCATCGGCGAGGTGCGCGAGGAAGAGCAGCCGCGGCCCGCGACGCCCCATGAAGAGCTGATGGCCTACCAGACGGCAGGCTCCCTGCGCGTGGCCATGGCGGAGCTGCCAGGATCGCAGCAAATGGTCCTGCAACTCCGGCAAGAAGGTGCGACGCTATCGACCATGGCCACCTCGCTCGGCACAACCGTGACCGCGGTGAAGCTCCGGCTCCACCGCGCGATGTCCACGCTGCGGAGCGCGCTCGCGGGGCAAAGCGAGGAGCGGCCATGAACACGCTCAGGGACCGAGTCCTCGCCGCCGCGGCGGCCGCGCCGTCCCAACCGCGCGCGGCCGCGCTGCGCCAGCGCTGGCTCGTGCTGTCCGCCGCGACCGCGGTGTCGCTGGCGATCTTCGTGCTCGCCGGCGGGGCGCGGCCGACGGGGCGGCCCGTCGAGCTCTGGCTCGCGACGTCCGCCGGGGCCATCGCGGTCGCCGTCACCGCGGCCGCCCTGGCGTTCCGGCGCGGCTCGTCGATGCTGGGGCGGCCGGCGCTGCACCTCGTCGGGCTCGCCGTGCTCACGCCGCTCCTGCTCTTTGCGTGGA